>CESP01028945.1_pt1 | contig 14648 bp, 8 predicted proteins | sample 531211 | NCBI WGS metagenome assembly CESP01 (sample SAMEA2622074, study PRJEB7988) | marine metagenome | biome: marine biome (ENVO:00000447); feature: surface water layer (ENVO:00002042); material: "saline water (ENVO:00002010), including plankton (ENVO:xxxxxxxx)" | depth 5 m | reverse complement strand
AAAAATCCTCTATCAGATTGATAAACCTGAAGCATAAATGGTTTATCATGGGCACGAGTAATTAAAGCTGGATTGTACCCTACGCAGAAAATACCCTCAGCTATTGTAGTATATGCACCTGATAATCCTACTACTCTAGGATCTCGTTTAGTTTGACCGTTCATTATTTGAAAAAATGAAAAAATAACAACTATGTATATTATTTTTTTCATTTTCTAAACCTACTACCTAAATATGATCTGGGTCCAATAAAGTCATTATTAAAAGTTGATACTGAACGCAAAGAACTTGGATTTTTTATTTTTACATACCATCCATTAATATCTCTTGCCTTAATATATTCATCAGTTTTTTGATCTAGAACGACTTTCTCATCACTAACGATTCTAATTCTTACAGAATCACTCTCTGAAAGCCCTGTCAAATCCCATTCATATGAATTAAGACCTGAAACCGTAGGCACATTTTGTGCTATAACCCCTCCATTTATACCGGTCCAATAACCTTCAGCGCTAGCATTCAAATTTGAATCAGAAGAAACCGAAAAATAAATATCAACAGATGAAATACCGTCTCCATAAACTCGCCATTGTATATCATACGTTTGATCTGTAAATAAAGTTTGACCGCCATTTGGATAGACTATCACCAATTCAGAGTTCGCAGATGAAAACGCTCCTGAACTACTTACTCGGAATGTAACAAATGATCCGACTTCCAAATAATCATTTTTAGATAAGAAAATCATATTTGAGTCAGTGCTGTTGATTTGGAATCTAGGCATAACATAGTGATCTCCATAATCTGTGATTAATCTAACTCTATTAGTATCTAAGCCTGTGAGAAACGATGAATTTCCAGGATCTGCCACCATACCCTCAGGAAAACCTAATGAGTCTTCCTCTTCAGCGGTATACAACCTTCCTGGATCAGGCAAAATAAACTTAAATAAGGTATCAACATAACTTATTAGAGTATCGACACCACTTCCATCAGATCTAACTAAATAGGGTATACCATCTATGCACTCATTGAAATCTGTCATAACATCATATATATATACATTTGAATTCGCTGGTAATAAATCTTTACAATCATTTATGATGTAAACATTATCTGTCAAGGACCAACCTTGATTAAGTGCCATTGTATCTCGAAAAGCTGCTAACATTTCCGGGGTGTTATCAGTAGGGAAATACTCGCTATTCGATAAAAGCATTGCTAGTTCAGCACCTATCGGCATTGCGTTAATAATATCAAAATTTAATTCCGCGCTAATCAATGAATTACGAATCTTATTTCTTGTTTGATAATCCATTTCTTCAATTACAGTTGGCTGAGAAAGAAAAACCATTTCGTCTAAAATCAAAGAAAATGGTGCGACTAATTTAAAGCCACCACCAATCCCAGCTCCAGCAACTATAGTCCCTCTACCATCTATTCTAGCTGCAGCATCAATAGTTAATTTTGTCGGGTTTGATGCCATTAAATCAATTATAGTGCCTTGTCCTTCAGCTGGAGCAACGATTGTATCATACGAAGCAATACTATCTGTAGTTCTATCAAAAATCTGAATGCGAGTTCCAAAACGATTAAGCTCAATTACAGTCATTGATGTATCTAGACTAGTAGGTGGATAACCAATTGTATCAATGTTAAAAGTCATCAGCGTAGTATCACCAAATACATCCACTCCAGTAAAATCCATATTCATTCTCACTGGTAGCCTTATTTGACTTTTCATTATTAGTGCAAGCCTTACATCGGCTATTGTGGCCCCTTTGAAACCCTGAGGCATTTCCTGATCTTGAGGTACTGAAGGAAACCCTTGAACTATATTTGCCTCTAGTTCCTGAAACTCTAAAGACCCAAATCTTAACGTTAGTCCTAATCCCCCTAAGCTTGAGCCATCTAAAGGAATAGTTACTTTTTGTGTAGGAATACTTACAGCAAGATCAAGATCCAATTTATCAATAGCTGAATCTGGGTTAGCCGCTCTCATGGTAGCACCATTTAAATCATAATTTGCCGAGATTTGGTCACTACCCGAAGCTAGCAAAGTATCAAGTTTAACAGCTGAATTACCATTCGTATTAAAGAAATTTTTAAAGTCTAAAAGAAAATCTATATCAAAAGGAAATGTATTTCTTAAATCAATAATTTGAACTCTGTTGTAGAGGTACTGAGAATTCGCAGCTAGCTCTGCCCTATATAATTCAAGGCTAGTTGAACTCCCATCATCATTTTCTGTAGCAGCAAATGGTATTTCAGGTTTTGGAACAGATAATCCAACAGAATCTATAGATACATCCATGCTCTCTATACCACTTAAATTAAACTGCAGACTAAAATCAACATACATCGAATCATTTGGAGCAATTCCTGATGAATGCCCAGGGGGATATAAAGTCACAAAACTACCGATTGGAGCGTATTCAATTTGAAAACCAGTTGTGATTTGCAATAACTGAGCTAAACCCTCGCTTGCAAGATCTTTGGTTTCATTCAATAGCTCTCCAGCTCGCAAAAGTGAATTTTCATGATTAGCTATAGTGTCATCTAAGGCTTCTGTGCCTGTTACTAATCGGGAATATGCTGATGATAGACCAGAAGGAACTCCTCTATTGGTTATTTTTGTAGAAAAATAACTATCCCCAGTGCTACTAATATTTATTGAATCTATACTGCTAATAAACTGAGGATCAGTTTCAGGTAATAATGCATTAAGGCCTAAGTTTACAGGCGCGGCATTATTAATTACCCCAAATAATGAATCTAAAATATTATTTGCGGGACCAGCTATAATTGAATTATAAAATTCAGCGGTTAAGGTTTTTACAGAATCAATTGGAAAAGAAAAAGGCGTACCAGTATAGTTTACTCCTCCAATTTCAACTTCTAAAGGTTCTAAAATTGGAACTGGGTTTCCATTTTCATCAATTTCGAACTGAGGATTACCATCATCATCCAATGACGGTATTAATGTTACCGCTGTGTCTAAATAAACTAATTGTTCATATACAACTAATGGAATAGGTGTAGGCGGACCAATAGGAGGAATGGTAGGTAAAGGTAAACTACTTGCATCCACGCCGGGTATTTCAGTCGCAGGTACCACAGCTTCGATATACCCGCCAGGGAATTCTATTTTTAAGTTTTCGGGATCCAAGGAAGTAAAAGGTAATTCTGCCTCGTAGACAATTTGAAAACCCATAGAATCTGGCGTGGGGAATATATTATAATCCGGATTAGAAAGGTCTCCCATTTCATAACGTTTCTGCACCAATGGAATTTTTATATCAAGAAACCATGTAGGCATCTCAAACTTTTCAGGGATATCAAAATCACATGCCGATGATGTAAACAAAAAAATTGCTACAAGAGATTGTAAAATACCTGTTTTCCACTTAGTGGAATATTTCCTCAGAATTTGTTTCAAAACTATACCTAGTTAATTGGACTACCGCTCTAGAATTTGAAGAATATTTATAAGACATGCAAAACGAAAAAACCCCGTAAAAATACGGGGTTTTTCATAAGTATTTTTGATTAATACTAGTATTTGTAATGACTTGGCTTGTAAGGTCCTTCTTTTGGTACCCCAATATACTTAGCCTGATCATCAGAGAGAACAGTCAGCTTCGCTCCCAGGTGATCTAGATGTAATCTGGCAACTTCCTCGTCAAGCTCCTTGGGAAGCATATAAACGCCAACCTCAAGAGCATCTTTTGCTAAAGCAATCTGAGCCATTACCTGATTTGTAAAAGAATTTGACATAACAAAACTTGGATGTCCAGTAGCACAACCAAGGTTCATGAGCCTACCCTCTGCAAGCATAAATACTTGATGCCCATCTTCAAAAGTATAACGGTCAAGCTGAGGCTTTATTGTTTCTCTTTTAACGGAGCTATCATCATTTACGGCATTAACTTGAATTTCATTATCGAAGTGACCGATATTACAAACAACAGCTTGATCTCTCATTCTGTACATATGATCTTTGGTAATGATATCCTTATTTCCTGTGGCGGTTACAAAAATGTGAACTTGATCAATTACATCATCTATGGTGACAACTTCATAGCCTTCCATAGCTGCTTGAAGTGCGCAAATAGGATCTATTTCAGAAATCAATACTCTTGCACCATACCCTCTAAGCGATTGAGCAGAGCCTTTCCCAACATCACCGTATCCACAAACTAACACAGTTTTTCCTGCTACCATTATGTCAAGAGACCTCTTCAGTCCATCAGCAAGAGACTCACGGCATCCATAAACATTGTCAAACTTAGCTTTCGTCACTGAATCATTAACATTGTATGCTGGAAAAAGAAGATGACCATCTTTATCCATTTGAACAAGCCTGTGAACTCCTGTCGTAGTTTCTTCAGAAACCCCAATAATATGTTTAGCTACATCTCTCCAGTGGTCAGAATCTTTTTTAAGAACTTCTCTAATCAACTTTTCAATGACAATTTCTTCTTCAATAGTGGTTTTAATTTCAGGAACATAATTATTTTTTTCATAAAACTCTTCAAGCTCGTACCCTTTATGAATTAAAAGAGTAGCGTCACCACCATCATCTACTATTAAATCAGGACCTGAACCATCGGGCCACGTTAAAGCTTGCATAGTGCACCACCAATACTCTTCCAGTGTTTCACCTTTCCATGCAAAAACTGGAACTCCAGCGTCTGCAATTGCGGCGGCCGCATGATCTTGGGTTGAGAATATGTTACAACTTGCCCATCTAACATCTGCTCCTAAGTCTACTAAAGTTTCAATTAGTACGGCTGTCTCTATTGTCATGTGAAGAGAACCAGTAATTTTTTTCCCCTTCAAAGGCTTGTCTGGACCATATTTTTCTCTGGTTGCCATTAAACCGGGCATTTCCTTTTCCGATATCTCAATAGCGTTTCTTCCATCTTTTGACAAAGATATATCTTTAATTTTATATGGTATTAAATCAACTAGACTAGTTGTCGCAGTAGCACTTGACATATATTATCTCCTTTATATTTTTGCAGCTGATCTTAATGTTTCAGCTAAATCTGTTAATTCCCAGGTGAAATTGTCACCATTTCGGCCAAAATGTCCATATGAAGATGTTACATAATACCTTGGCTTCTTAAGATCTAAATGTTTCACAATTTCTCCTGGTCTTAGAGGAAAAATATCAGCGCATATTTTTGTAAGCTCTTCATCTGTCAATTTTCCAGTCCCATATGATTTAACATAAAAAGATGTTGGCTCTGCCACGCCAATGCCATATGATAATTGGACTTCACATCTTTCAGCTAAGTCAGCAGCTACAACATTCTTTGCTATATATCTTGACATATATGCTGCAGAGCGGTCAACCTTAGAAGGATCTTTCCCAGAAAAAGCGCCCCCACCGTGCGGGGCATATCCACCGTATGTATCAACAATTATTTTTCTGCCAGTTAATCCAGTGTCAGCAGCAGGACCACCATAAACAAATCTTCCAGTTCCATTTACAATAAACTCACTATCGAATGGAATGTCATAATCTTTCAATACAGGAAGTATTATGTGATCTATAACTTCCTTTTTTACAAAATTTAGTTCTTTCTCTTCTGAACTATATTCTGAAAGCATGTCATCATGTTGAGTAGCAATGACGATTTTAGTTACTCTCAACGGTTTGAATCCATCATACTCAACAGTTACCTGAGATTTACCATCAGGTCTGAGCCATGGTAATGTTCCATCCTTTCTCATTCTTGATAACTTTTCAGTCAATCTTTGAGCAATTTGAATTGGTAAAGGCATCAATTCCTCAGTTTCTTTGCAAGCAAATCCAAACATTAAACCTTGATCACCAGCGCCTTGCTCAGAAACATTATCAGCATCAACGCCTTGGGCAATCTCTGGGCTTTGCTCATGAATAATTTCTTTTATCTCAACAGAGTTATTATCCATTCCTTTAGCTTCATCAGTGTAACCAATGTCTGATAAAGTATCTTTTACTATTTTTGGAATATCTAGAGATCCAGAAGAACGCACCTCACCAGATACAACTACTAATCCATTTGTAGCAAGAGTTTCGCAAGCAACATGCGATTCTTGATCTTGGGATAATAAATTATCTAATATTGCATCAGAAATTGCATCACATACTTTGTCAGGATGACCCTCTGTTACAGATTCAGATGTAAAAAGATATTTTGACAAAATAAACTCCTAGAATTGTTATTTTTAAAAAAGTTACCAGCTTAGCCTACTAATATAACCATATAATACGAATTAGTATATCTCTGTTTTGATACAAAACTCACGATATATCCTTGATAATTCTTGTAGCATCTCTATGGATGCTTGAAAGTTGTATGACATTATATGTTCAACATTTAAACCAATTGGTACAATAATATCGTTTTCATTTAAATAATTTAAGGTTTGCTGGAGAACATTAACCGCAATTTCCATAGATCTATCTGTCATTTTACTTATATCATTATTCAATAATTTTTCCGTCTTAGTAGGAATTTCTACTCCAAGCCATTTCAAGAATTTTATATTTTTTTTTGAGCTTACTGGTGCAAAACTCAGCAATAATCTTCGAGGAAATGTTTTTTTCTCATCACACCTTTTTTGATAATGAGATATCATTTTTATGATTTTTGATGAATCATATAGAACTTGGGTTGTGAAAAACTCACAACCATTTTCACTTTTTTCTACCAGTTTAAGTGACTCTTTTTCGCGACTAGGAATCGAAATTCCTCCACAAAGTAGATCAATATTTTCATTTTTTTTGATTGCAGAAAGCGCTTTATTTACGGATGGTCCAGGATAGTCAATTGATCTAGACTCTCCACCAACAGTAATTAAATTTTCTATCTCATATTTTTTATTGGTCTCTTCAAGCCACTTTAATTCTTCTTTTAATTTTTGGTGTACAACTACCCTATTTACAATGGTCTCAACTCCCACAATATCTTGCAAAAGTCTTCCAAACTCTCTTGGCTCAGCACGCAATTGATTTTTTACGGGACGCTCTCCTCTAGCCACCTCATCTCTAACTTCAGGTATGTTTATTGCATCGATATGTGTTTGAGAGAGTAAAGAACTTATGTTCGCTGCATATGAATTAAGAGTGCCATCTTTTTCCCTTGGTGGTAATATCTCATATGCAACCACTGGTCTCCTTGGTCTTTTAATTTTATCTTTAATTCTCATTTTCTTTAAAAACTTAATTATTCAAAACGCTAAAGTACACAGATTTAGGATGACTAAAGTACCAGCCGCTTACTGAAGCAGCAGGGTACATAGCACGGCTCTCAGTTAAACTTATACCGACTTCTTTTTCAACATCAAGAATTTGCCAAATTTTATCTTTTTCTTTATGATCTGGGCAAGCTGGATAACCCGGAGCAGGCCTTATACCATCATATTCTTCTTTGATTAGATTATTTATTTCTAAATCTTCCTCTCTAGTATAACCCCAAAAATCCATCCTGATCATTTGATGTAATTTTTCCGCGAATGCTTCTGCTAACCTATCTGCGATAGCCTTTATCATAATTATTTTATAATCATCATGTTCTTTTTCATATTTAGCTATGATAGATTCAATTCCTTTTCCTGCTGTAACAGCAAACATACCTATCCAATCTTGATTTGTTGAAATAAAATCTGCTAGTGAGTAGTTTATCTTATCTGACCCTTTATCAACTAATTGCCTAGGAAAATTGAATTTGTGACCCTCAACAGCCACATTTTCATCTTCTGATGTAGCTGGGTAAATTCCAAAAACAGCATCTGCAGTAAGTTTGTTATTTTTAATGACTTCATTAAGCATATTATTTGCATCATCAAGTAACAACTTTGCTTGCTCACCATATTTTTCATTTTTTAGTATATCAGGGTATTTACCCTTGAGCTCCCATGTATGAAAAAATGGACCCCAATCTATGTAATCTATAAGTTCTGTTAACGGAAAATCTTTTATTACTTTTTTACCTTTTATTTTTGGATCAATAATTGTGTACGTGTCCCAATTTTCGTAAAATTTTCTTTTTCTAGCCGTCTCAATATCTAAATTATTCTTTTTATGATCTCTTTCAAAAAATGACTTTCTTATACTGCTGTAATCCTTTTTTGTGGACAAAATAAAATCCTCTACTATATTTTCGTTTAAAACTTTTCCAACGACTCCGACACTTCGAGATGCATCGGTTACATGAACAGAAAATCCGCTATAATGTTCATCAATTTTTATTGCAGTATGACGCCTACTAGTAGTAGCACCTCCTATCATCAAAGGAATTTTTAAGCCTTTCCTTTCTAGTTCTTTAGCAACAAAAACCATTTCATCTAAACTTGGAGTAATTAGTCCAGAGAGACCAATTATATCAACCTGCTCTTTGATAGCAGTCTGTATGATTTTATCACATGGAACCATGACCCCAAGATCAATAATATCATAACCATTACAAGCAAGAACGACTCCAACAATATTCTTTCCGATATCATGCACATCGCCTTTTACAGTAGCCATCAAAATCTTACCATTTGATTTAATTGTTCCTAATTTTTCTTTTTCTTTTTCAATAAAAGGTACTAAGTGAGCTACTGATTTTTTCATAACTCTAGCTGATTTTACCACTTGAGGTAAAAACATTTTCCCAGATTGAAATAGGTCGCCAACTTTATTCATTCCATCCATTAACGGCCCCTCAATAACCTCTATTGGTCTATCAAAATTCAACCTAGATTCCTCAGTGTCTTCATCTATATAATCAGTAATGCCTTCTACAAGAGAATATATCAGTCTTTCATTTACAGAAACTTCTCTCCACGAAAGGTCTTTTTCTTTGCGCTTTCCGTTTCCAGCAAAATCACCAGCTACATTAACTAAGCGTTCGGTACTGTCCTCATCTCTATTAAAGATAACATCTTCAATGATTTTTTTTAAAGATTCATCTATGTCATCATATAGTGTAAGCTGTCCAGGATTGACAATACCCATATCCATTCCTGCTTTAACAGCATGAAATAAGAAAATTGAGTGCATTGACTCCCTGACAGCATTATTTCCTCTGAAGGAAAAAGATAAATTACTTACACCCCCACTGACATGCACTTCTGGCATTTTTTCTTTTATTGTTCTTGCTGCATCAATGAAAGCAAGAGCATATTCATTATGCTCTTCAATACCTGTCGCAACAGCAAAAATATTTGGATCAAAGATTATATCTTGGGCGAGGAACCCGACATTTTCAGTTAGTATTTTGTAAGCCCGTAAGCAAATTTCAATTTTCCTATCATACGTATCAGCTTGTCCTTCCTCATCAAAAGCCATAACAATTACAGCAGCTCCATATTTATTAATAATGGAAGCTTGCTTTATGAACTCTTTCTCGCCTTCTTTAAGAGATATGGAATTAACGATACCTTTTCCTTGAATGTTTTTTAAGCCAATCTCTAGTACGCTCCATTTAGAGGAATCGATCATAATTGGCACTTTTGAAATATCTGGCTCCGAGGCTATCAAACGCAAAAATGTTTCCATGGCATGTTCAGAATCAAGTAAACCTTCATCCATGTTGATATCTATTATTTGAGCACCATTTTCTACTTGATCTCTAGCAACTGATAAAGCTTTTTCATAATTTTCGTCTTTGATCAATTTCCTAAAAATTGATGAACCTGTAACATTAGTTCTTTCACCAATATTAACAAAATTGCTCTCAGGTCTTATGGTCAAAGGCTCTAAACCACTTAATTTGGTATGATTTTGCAAAGATGGAATTTGCCGTGGATTTAAATCCTCTACAGATTTAGAAATTGCCTCAATGTGATCTGGAGTAGTACCACAGCAACCACCAACCAAATTGACTAAACCATCTTTAGCAAATCCCTCAATTTCTTTTGCCATTTGTTCTGGAGATTGATCGTATTCTCCAAATTCATTTGGTAAACCTGCATTTGGATAAGCAAAAACATATGTGCCAGATGATTTTGAAAGATCACTTAGCCAGGGGCGCATCTCCTCAGCGCCAAGAGCACAATTCAATCCAATTGCTAAAGGGTTGACATGAACAATAGAATGTAAGAATGCTTCAACTGTTTGACCCGATAAAGTTCTCCCACTAGCATCTGTTATTGTACCAGAAATCATTATTGGTAAATCAACATTTTTACTTTCAATCAATTCACTTACAGCATAAAGAGCAGCTTTACAGTTCAAAGTATCAAATACAGTTTCAATCAAAAATAAATCAACCCCACCATCAAGCAGACCAAGAGCTTGCTCAGCATATGATTCTTTAAGCATATCAAAATCAACATTTCTAAAACCGGGATTATTTACATCTGGACTTAATGAAGCAGTTCTATTTGTAGGTCCTATAGCACCTGCAACATATTTTGGAGAATTAGAAAATTTTTGTGTTTCAATTTTTGCAATTTCAGCAGATGCCTTATTTAAATCATAAGAAAAATCTTCTAGATTATAATCTTTTTGCGATATTGAATTAGCGCTAAAAGTATTTGTCTCAATGATATCAGCGCCAGCTTCTAAATACGACCTATGAATTGCTGAGATAACATCAGGTTTAGTTAAAGATAAAACCTCATTATTTCCCTGCAGATCATCTGAATGGTCCTTAAAGATATCACCCCTAAAGTCACTTTCACTCAGTTTATATGACTGAACCATAGTACCCATAGCACCATCAATTATTAAAATTTTCTTTTTAAAAATGTCTTTAATTTTTTCCATAAAAAAACCCGATGCTAATCGGGCCTCTACCTTTTTAGCACTCTAGTTTTACGTCGCGGCAATTTGGTTTAAATCACGACAATTAAGTGTAATATATTAATAAAAAGTATACAAATTACATAACCACAAAAATATATTATTTATAATGGTCCTCCGCTTAAAATAGCATCATTACCAAGATCATATTTAGAGTAATTATTTTTGAATTTTTGAACTAGAGATTTTGCTGCCCTAGTGTATTCTTCTTCACTAGACCAACTACTTTGCGGGTTCAATATCAACGGGTCAATATCTTCAAGCGATTCTGGTGTAGAAAAACCAAAGTAAGGATCTTGTTTAAAATTTTCTTTTTCAATCGATCTACTTAAAATCGCATGGATTATTTTACGTGTCAAAGGCAAACTTATTCTCTTAGCACCTGAATTTGCATTAGCTCCAACCCAGCCAGTATTTACCAAATAAACTGATACTTTGAATTCAGACATTTTTTTCTCCAACAACCTTGCATATTCATATGGATGTAGAGTTAAAAATGGTCCTCCGAAGCATGGCGAAAACGTTGCAATAGGCTCAGTAATACCTCTTTCAGTTCCTGCTACTTTTGCAGTATAACCGCTTATAAAATGGTACATAGCTTGATTTGGATTTAACTTTGCTACAGGAGGCAAAACTCCGTAGGCATCACACGTAAGAAAAATAATTTTTTCCGGATGACCAGATAAACTGGGCCTTCCTTGAGCAAAAACAGAGTTTTTTATGTATTCTATTGGATAAGAAACTCTAGTATTTTCCGTTTTAGACCCATCACTGTAATCTACTTCCTTGGAATTTTCATCAAAAACAACATTCTCCAGAAGCGCTCCAGATCTTATCGCATTATAAATATCTGGCTCCTGGTTAGGATCTAGATTAATTGTCTTAGCATAGCAGCCACCCTCAAAATTAAATACACCATTTTCTGACCAGCCATGTTCATCATCACCTATAAGAGGTCTTTGAGGATCTGTACTTAGCGTTGTTTTGCCAGTGCCACTTAGACCAAAAAAAAGTGCAGAGTTTTCTCCATTATTATCAACATTTGCTGAGCAGTGCATTGATAAAATACCTTTTTGAGGTAATATGTAATGAAGTACAGAAAAAATACCTTTTTTCATTTCTCCACAATACTCTGTACCCCCAATTATTGCTATTTTTCTCTTTAAATGAAAAATTACAAATGCTTCGGAGTTCATACCATGAACTTTATAGTCAATGTTCTTTACATCCGATGCATTAATGATAGTAAAATCAGCGGAAAAATTATTTAATTGATCTGTTTCTGGTCTAATGAACATGTTATTTACAAAGTGTGCTTGCCAAGCCTTTTTAACTAAGAACCTGACACTCAAATTATATGCCTTTTCTGCACCCGCAAATCCATCAAACATATAGGTTTTAGTTTTAGAATTATTATAATATTCAATTACTTGGCTATAGAGCTGATCAAAAATTATTTCAGAAACTCTTTGGTTTACCTCACCCCACCAAATTTTATCATTGCTAGAAGTTTCATCTACAATATACTTATCTTTCGGAGATCTACCAGTGTACTTTCCGCTGTCAATCATTGCTGCGCCACTAGAAGCAATATGCCCTTCCCCGTTGTTAACAATGTCTAAAACTAGATCTTGATAACTGAGATTTCTAGAAATAACTAAATCGTTATTTATCCCTAATTTTTGCAAATCAAGATCTTTTGCTTTGTATTTGGCCATGAATTTATTCGCCCCTGGGATGATTCTTTTGATAAACCTTTTTTATAGTTTCTAGGTTTAGTTGCGTGTAATGCTGAGTTGAAGATAAACTACTATGTCCTAAAAGTTCTTTAACAGTTAACATATCAGCACCTCTATCAATCAGATGGGTAGCAAAAGTATGCCTTAGCGTATGAACCGAACCGCCACCCATAGTGGTTAAAAGATATTTTTTTACTCTTCTTTGTAAAGTTCGCTTTGGTAGCCTAATACCTTTTCTGCTTGTAAATAAAGGATTATCAAAATCTACCCTAAAGGACCTTCCTGTGTTTTTTAAGTACCTGTGTATTGAATTTAATGCGACTTTTCCTATAGGGACAATACGTTCTTTGTTACCTTTTCCAACAACTTTTACCATTCCGTTATTTTTATCTATATCACAAATATCTAAAGATAATAACTCGCTTAATCTTAATCCTGTTGCATACAAAGTTTCTAAAATGGCAATATCTCGATATGCATCTGATTTAGTTGTAATAATGTTCTTTAATGGCTCCTCCATTAGCATTTTGATATCATTTTCTTTTATAAATGATGGTAGCATTTTTGAAGATTTTGGAGTTTTAATATAAATAGTTGGGTTATCTAATATTTTTTCAAAATTATATAGATATCTAAAAAGTGCCTTAATCGATGCTAATCTTCTAGCTATTGTTTTTTCACTCAATGATTTTGATCTACTTTTTGATGATTGAATCTTCGCCATTTCATCCGCTAAAAAATTTCTTATTGTAAGTGGTTTAACCTTATTTAAATAAGGTCCAAAATAGACATCGAGTTTTTTACAAAAATCAAAAAATATTTTTATATCAATATTGTAAGATTTAACAGTGTAATCTGAATAACCTCTTTCTTTCTTTAGGTAATCTAAAAACTCTTTTTTTAGTTTATTATAATCAGTTTTCATTAAAAGATAATCTTTTTTCTAATTCAATCAATTCATCAGGAATTGGTGAATTTAATTTCAACCTTTTACCGTTTAAATTCATTAATTCAAACTCTATGGAAGTTGCATGCAGAGCATGCCTTTTAAACCTGGAAATAATTTTAGATGATATTCGCCTAAACTCGTTAGAATATTCATTACTTTTTTTTAAACCACCACCATATTTATTGTCTCCAAAAATTGGATTCGAAAAACTTGATGAGTGTACCCTAATTTGATGCGTTCTACCAGTATAAGGCTCAAATTCTACACATGCAAAGTTTGAATACTGTCTTAACACCCTAAAAGTTGACTTTGAATATTTACCCTCACCAGTTGAGGTCAATTCAAAACAAGTTGGTTCTGATTTTTTTCTAATCATATTACCTTCAATTTTTCCAGACTTAAATCTCCATTTTCCCCATGTTATAGCATAATAAACTTTTTTAATTGTTCTATTTTTAAACTGTTCTGCTAACCATTTATGAGACTCATTTGTTTTTGCAATTAAAACAATACCTGAGGTCTCAGCATCTAATCTGTGTACGATCCCTTGTCTTTCGAGCCCATTTACATTTGAAAGACTTTCAAAATGATATACTAATCCGTTAGCTAAAGTGGCGGACTCATTTTTCACACCTGGATGCATTACAACTCCGCTTTGCTTATCTATTGCAATGATATTTTCATCCTCATATAGTACATTTAAATCAATATTTTCTGGATTTAAACTGTTACTCTTTCTTTTTTCTGTTTCGATGGATATGTCAATCTTATCTCCATTTTGAAGCAAATAGCTTGGTTTTTTTGACTCTCCATTTACATAGACTGAAGAGTTTTTTATGTAGGATTTTATTTTATTCCGCGATTGGTTCTTCAATAAACTAGATAAATAAATATCTAATCGAGTATTACTAGAATCATTTATTTGAAAAGATTTTTTAATCAAATAGACGCTTTATTCAGAGCTTTTTCTTGAAAATAAAATGAATGAATAATAAAAAAGACCATTCCTATTGTTACTGAAGTATCTGCTATGTTGAAAACATACCATTCCCAATAGGACCCTATTTTGATATGTAAAAAGTCAATGACTTTTCCCGCTATTAACCTATCTATTAAATTTCCAAATGCACCAGCAATGATTAGAGATAGGCCAATTTTAATGGTAAAATGACTA
>CESP01161956.1_pt1 | contig 14665 bp, 10 predicted proteins | sample 531211 | NCBI WGS metagenome assembly CESP01 (sample SAMEA2622074, study PRJEB7988) | marine metagenome | biome: marine biome (ENVO:00000447); feature: surface water layer (ENVO:00002042); material: "saline water (ENVO:00002010), including plankton (ENVO:xxxxxxxx)" | depth 5 m | reverse complement strand
CAACTTTGGATAAATCCCAACCGCCTTCTTCCATAGAGTGCATGAACTCTTCACCATAATCGATAATACCAGACTCCAACATTTCTCTTAATAAATCATTTCCTTCACGAGTTCTTTCACCAACACCAGCAAATACGGACAAACCTCCGTGTCCTTTGGCAATGTTGTTAATTAACTCTTGTATAAGTACGGTTTTGCCTACACCAGCACCACCAAATAAACCAATTTTACCACCTTTAGCGTAAGGCTCAATAAGGTCAATTACTTTGATACCTGTGTACAATACCTCTGTAGAAGTAGATAGATCTTCAAATTTTGGTGCTTCACGGTGGATAGGAAGACCATTATCTCTGTCAAGATTGTCCATACCATCAATGGCATCACCAATAACGTTAAATACACGACCTTTGATGTGCTCACCAGCAGGCATTTTGATAGGTGCGCCTGTAGCTAACACTTCAATACCTCTTTTAAGACCATCAGTTGAGTCCATAGAAATGGCACGAACTGTGTCTTCTCCAATGTGTTGTTGGCACTCTAATACAAGTTTATTTCCGTTTTCTTTGACAATCTCTAGTGAGTCATATATATCAGGTAAACCTACTTCGTTGTTTTCAAAAGTAACATCGACTACAGGTCCGATGATTTGTGATATTTTACCTTTGTTTTGTGACATTTTGTTGTGCTTAGTTTTGTTAAAAAAATGTATTAAATCGTATAAAATCTCGGCAAATTTACATGAAATATTTAGTTTGTGGCAAAGATTTATTCAATAAATTAATTAGTACTTTTGAACAAGGTTTTAACATTTAAAACATTACGTAAAATTTGAAGGTATATCATTCCATTTCTGACTTTCAAAATGTCAGTCGTCCTATCTTAACAACAGGAACTTTTGACGGAGTTCATTTTGGTCATAAAATCATTATAGATAGACTCAAAGAAATCGCCAAAAATCAAAATGGAGAAACTGTTTTATTGACTTTTTCACCTCATCCGAGAATGGTTCTTTTTCCAGACGACCATAATTTGCAGTTGATTAATACCATGGATGAAAAAATAAAATTATTAGAAAAAGCTGGGATAGACCATTTAATTATTTATCCTTTTACAAAGGCGTTTTCTCGAACTACTTCAATGCAATTTGTTAGAGATATCATAGTCAATGAACTAAAAACTCACAAACTCGTCATCGGTTACAACCACCATTTTGGTAGAAATCGAGAAGGTTCTTTTGAGCACCTCAAGGAATATGCTCCATTATACGGTTTTGAGGTGGAAGAAATTTCAGCCCAATTAATAGATCATGTAACCATTAGTTCAACAAAAATACGCAAGGCCCTATTATCGGGAGATGTATCCAAAGCCGCAGATTATTTAGGCTATAATTATGCTTTACAGGGGCTAGTAACTAAAGGGCAACAGATTGGAAGAACTCTTGGTTTTCCTACGGCTAATCTAAAGGTTTTGGATGAAAGTAAGCTTGTTCCTAGGGATGGTGTTTATGCTGTTTATGTGGAAGTAACAGGACAATCTTTTAAAGGTATGATGAATATTGGAAACAATCCAAGTCTTATATTCAAAAAACACAGTATAGAAGTGCATATTTTTGACTTTGATTCGGATATTTATAATGAACAAATTGAGGTTCGCTTCGTAAAATACATTAGAGAAGAAACTAGTTTTGATAATCTTAATAATTTAAAAATTCAGTTGGAACAGGATAAAGCTAACATTAAAGCCGTATTAATGTCTTATAATTCAGAAAATAGTTAAAAAAACACCCTTTGAGCAATATCAAAGGGCGTTTAAAGTTCTTTTAGTTTTAGAAGCCTAGGGTCAGTCCTATCAAAAAGTTACGCTTGGCCTGAGGAAAATAACCTGCCATGTCATAACCTCCCTCACTATTAGCTGTTACGTAAGGGTCGTCAGGTCGAGGGTCGTAACCATCAGATTTAAAACGATAAACCCATGCATTATTAACGTATTTTTCATCCAATAAGTTATTGATTTGAAGGCTAAGTCTTGCCGAGTTAAACAGTTCACTTTCTATGTTCCATATTAGTCTGGCGTGATGAACCAAATATGCGTCTAACTTACGTTCATCACTAGAAGTGTTATCTATAAATTGCTCGTCCACATATTTAGAGATGAATTGCAGCTTTATATTGTCTTTAAATTGGTAGTCAACCTGACTAGCCCATATCATTTCTGGTGAAAAGGCTATAGTTGTATTGGAGTAGCTATTACTTTCTTGACCGTAAGTGTCCCAATTATCCACGTATTCGGTATAATGAGCAATGGTGTTTTCGCTAAAAGTAGCATTGGCAGACCAAGACAATTTAGGATTGATTTTTATTCCAGCTTCTAATTCTATACCCTTTCTTTCGCTGTAGTCCACATTTTCTCTAGTATATGCTCCCACGTCATTAATTTTACCCGTTAATATCAATTGATTTTCATAAATCATGTAATAAGCTGTTGCCGAGAATGCAAAATTAGAGCCTTCCATTTTATAGCCTAATTCGGTATCGTACAAGGTTTCTTGAAGTGGTCTGGAGTTAGGCGATGACTCGACAAAATCCGAGCGATTTGGTTCTCTATTGGCAATGGCAAAAGACGCGAAGGCAGAGCTTGTGTTATCAATTTGATAGTAGGCTCCAAACTTGGGGTTAAAAAACTCAAAATTGACCGTATCGTTGCGTTCTGCTCCATTTTCGTCTTTACCTAAAAAAGAGTAGTCAATTTGTCGGTGTTGTAAATCGGCATAAATTGTCACATCATCGTTATATTGGTAAAGTCCTTTGGCGTATATGTTAAAGTCCGTTTTTATACCATCATTATCGTAAAAGACATAATCAATTTGGCTGTTACTTGCGTATTCTGCCCAACGCACCACGCCATAATGCCTACCATCGTAAGTATTCCAACCACCACCTATAGTATAGTCTAGCTTGTCTTTTTTATTGTTGTAAGAAAATACAGCCCCATAAAAATCATTGTCTAGCCATTTTCTTCTAATGAGGTCGGTTTCAGTAAGGGTATCGTTCCCAACAATTACATTATTTAAACCATAATCGGCAAAGTCTTGCCCATTCTTATACTGTTCGTAATAGCCTTCGCCGTGGGTGAAGTGTAAGCCTAAATTGAACGTTGCATTGTTTGCCAATTGCTTGTTGTAATGTAGCATATAATGGTCTTGCCAATAGTTGTCAGTTTCATTTTCATAGGTGTAAGAATTGAAGGTTCTCAAGCTATCGTCATCTAAATAAGACAGGGGCACGCCATTCCAAGCCTGATAGGTTTTTTCTTTACCAGAAATTACGCTTAACTTAAGTACTTCATCAGTTCCGAAGTAAGCTGCTGAAAGGTACAAAGATTTTAAGTCAGAAGTGGCTCTGTCGATGTAACCCTCAGAGCTGATTCTTGACAACCTACCATCTAAAGTAAATTTATCGGCAAGTAGTCCAGTACCAAATTCGACATTATTTTTGAGTGTACTATATGAGCCCATGGTATTGCTAGTTGTGGCATAGGGTTTAGTTCTCAGCGATTGGGTTTTTAAATTGATACTAGCCCCAAATGCTCCAGCACCATTAGTAGAAGTTCCTACGCCCCTTTGTATTTGTATATCTTCTACTGATGAGGTAAAGTCAGGCATATTGACCCACCATACCCCTTGCGACTCAGGGTCATTTAGAGGAATACCATCAATGGTTACATTGATACGTGTAGGGTCGCTACCACGAACTCTAAAACCCGTGTAGCCGATACCTGCTCCAGCATCGGAAGTGGTTACTACCGATGGGGTTAGCGACAACATGTAAGGAATATCTTGTCCTAGGTTTTGCTCGTCTAATTTTTGGGCACCTATATTGCTGTAGGACATGGGCGTTTGTGGTGTGGCTCTGAGTGCATTTATGTGGACTTCTTGCAAGTCCGGATACACAATTAGTGTATCTTTCTGTTGGGCATTTAACCCTAAGCTAATGACTAAAAAGCCCAAGCTTAAAAACGATTTGATTGTCATTGTTTTGATAAATTTCGTTAAACACTACCACTTGCACGGAGTTGCTAATGGGTAATTATGTAAAACTCCCTTCCCTTCCAAGAATTACCTTGGCAGGTTCGATGGGTATAATCTCAGCCTGTTAAGGCACCCCGTAAAGACAAAGCAAAGATAATTTTTTATTTAATCAATATCAACTTTTTGTATTTTAAGTAAACTTCAGCTTTAATAAGTTAAATGGACATTTATTTGGTTACATATTCTAAGCATACCGTTTAACCAAATCAATAGCTATTTGAATTCTGTTTTTTCCAGATACCAAAGCGTATGTCTTGTTGAGGGATTTCAGTTCCTTTTCATAGATAGCCAATAGCTCTTTTCTATGATTGGGATGCTCTCGCATGCCATCGTTTTGCCACGGTAGGTCAATATCACACAACAAATAGTAGTCGTAATGTCTTTCTTGTATTTGTTTTAAAATCCAAGGGTGGCAGTTATTATATTTGAATTCACTCCACACCTTGCAAACGATAAGGTCGGTATCCAAGAAAAGATAGGGGCTGTTTTTGGGTATGGCATCTTCTATCTCAATTTGTTTTTTGGCAATATGCGCTATGTCTTTTTCAGTGTATGGAGTGGATAATTGAGAAATATACTCTCTTGCGTACTCTTGACGATAAGGACAATTAAAGTGTTTAGCCAAAGCTTTTGTCAGCGTACTTTTTGCTGTACACTCTGGACCTATAATTACAACTTTTTTCATTCTTAAATACTAGGTTTTTCTTGCAAATGGGAATTGATGACTTTCATAGTGAATACCACCTTTTGCTCAAGTAAAAAGCTAGTTTTTATTTCTTTTTGCAAGGCTGTCATGACGTTATCATAATCGCCAAATACTTGTGTACTCATACCATTGGTTTCTAAAGAAATTAAAGGGTGTTTTTTGAGATTTTTGATAAATAATGTGATGGCTTCGATGTAATTGACATCTAGGGGGTACATGCTAATTTCTACTGAGCATTTCATTATTTTTCAAGTTATTGTATTTGTGAATATATTTGGCAATTTCTTCCAATAAATTAGGGTTTTTTTCTATACTATTTCCTACCACTATGATGTCAGCACCGGCCTTACAATTGGCCATAGCTTTTTCTCCACTACAAATGCCGCCACCAACGATTAGGGGAGCATCAATAGCTTGGCTAACCATATTTATCATGGATTCTGAGATAGGATTGATAGCACCACTGCCACCATCCATAAAAATAAGTTTAAGCCCCAGCATTTCTCCTGCCATTGCAGTACACATAGCTACATCATTTTTATCGTTAGGAATAGGTGTGGTGTTACTCATGTATGAAACTGTAGTTGGTTTACCACTATCTATAAGCATATAACCAGTTGGTAAAATTTCTAAATTGGAGTGTTTGAGCAGAGGAGCAGAAATAACTTGATTACCTATAAGCATTTCAGGATTTCTTCCAGAAATAAGTGATAAGAATAATATGCCGTCAGCATCATTATTGACTTGCATAGAATTGCCTGGAAAGATAACTACTGGAATAGAACAATTGGACTTGATAGTGGATATACAAGTTGCAAAATTACCATTTGTTAATAAGCTACCGCCCACAAAAATTAGATCAACATTTGCGGCAATAGCTTTCTCAATAAGTATTACTAACTTATTTATACTTTGTTTGTCTGGGTCTATTAAAACAGCAAAAAGTTTTTTACCTTTTTGTTTATTTAATGTTATGAAATTATAGATGTTCATTAGTGCAAATGTAATTAATCAAAATAATACACTAGCCAATGTTCTTTAAATTTTTCGTAATTTAGGATATATTGATTGTTAAACAAGGAGCACTCAAGTTGTTTTTTTGAAATGTTGTGAATCTTTAAATCTTTATTGAAAATTAGCTTTCTTTTTTGGTGTATTTTATATAGGCATTCTTTTGCACACCACATCAAGGTTGCTATTTTATTGTCTTTAGCCAGACTTAGTTCCTCTTGACTAAGAAATTTATTTCTTATTCGATAGGCTTTAGAGTTAATTGGCTCGAGGTCAACAGCTGCGAGCTTATTTGCGCTAATAAATGCCAATAATTCTCTAGAGTGAGATAATGAAACAGCTTTGCCATTCGATAAGTATGGAGCTCCATAGCTATTGTAACAAAAATGACTTTTTGGGTATATGTGTTGTAATAAATTTTCTTTGGCTTCAATTTCTCTCTCACGCTTACTTTTGTTTAGATATTCAGTCCTTGAAATTTTTGTTAGGCACAAGATTTCAATTGACTCTATTGTCAGATGGAATCGACGTGTATTCTTTGTGTATGAAAAATCTAACATTGGTGGAGCAATATAAGTCAAAAAGATGAGTAAATTTTGTATTTTTGTACCCTAAAACTGAACAAATGGAATCAAAAGTGGAAAAATTAGCCTACAAAGTGAAAGATATTACCCTCGCAGAATGGGGTAGAAAAGAAATTAAATTGGCAGAAGCAGAGATGCCAGGATTAATGTCCTTAAGAGAAGAATTCGGACAAGAAAAACCTCTTAAAGGTGCACGTATAGCAGGATGTTTGCACATGACTATACAAACGGCTGTATTAATTGAAACACTTAAAGCACTTGGCGCTGAAGTGAGTTGGTCTTCTTGTAATATTTTCTCTACACAAGACCATGCTGCCGCTGCTGTTGCTGATGCAAACATTCCAGTATATGCTTGGAAAGGTATGAACGAAGATGAATTTGATTGGTGCATAGAGCAAACATTGTTTGCTTTTGAAGGCGGTAAGCCATTAAACATGATTCTGGACGATGGCGGTGATCTCACTAACATGGTATTTGATAAATACCCTGAGTTAGCTGAAGGTATTAACGGTTTGTCGGAAGAAACAACAACAGGTGTATTGAGGTTATTTGACAGAGAAAGAAACGGTACGTTGTATACTCCAGCAATTAATATCAACGATTCAGTAACAAAGTCTAAGTTTGATAATAAATACGGTTGTAGAGAGTCTTTGGTAGATGGAATCCGAAGGGCTACTGATGTCATGATCGCAGGAAAGGTTGCTGTAGTAGCTGGCTTTGGCGATGTGGGTAAAGGTTCTGCTGAATCTTTGAGAGGAGCCGGGGCAAGAGTAATTGTATCAGAAATAGACCCCATATGTGCTCTTCAAGCTGCTATGGAAGGTTTTGAAGTAAAGAAAATGATAGATGCTATTCCAGAAGCTGATATTGTTGTTACTGCAACAGGTAACAAAGATATAGTTAGAGGTGAGCATTTTGAAATTATGAAAGATAAAGCAATCGTTTGTAATATTGGACACTTTGATAATGAAATTGATGTTGCATGGATAAATGATAATTGGGGACATACTAAAGATATTATTAAGCCTCAAGTTGATAAATATACTGTTGGTGATCATGATATTATTTTGTTGGCAGAAGGTCGTTTAATCAATCTCGGTTGTGCTACCGGTCATCCATCTTTTGTGATGTCAGCTTCATTCACCAATCAAGTAATAGCTCAGATAGAATTATGGAATAATATTGATAAGTACAAGAAGAAAGTATACACATTACCAAAACACCTCGACGAAAAGGTAGCTCGTTTACATTTAGCTAAGATTGGTGTCGAATTGGATGAGCTAAGAAAAGATCAAGCAGAATATATAGGTGTACCTGTTGCTGGACCTTACAAACCAGATTATTATAGATACTAAACTTGTAAATTATAAAAATATATTATAATCTTGTTTAATCTTAAAAGATTATGATATGTTAAAATCCACAACAATATTTTTGATTTGTACGCTATTTAGTGTGCAGATTTATGCTCAGTGTGTACCTGATGAAAACTTTGTTCCATCAGCTGCTAATTATGGTTTGTCACCAGATACATTGGCTACAGCCTATGTTAATCAAAGTTACAATCAAGACCTAACTTTTGTTTTACCTCTTGACACTTTAGTTGAAATAGAGGGTTTTGGCGAAAATTTGATTGCTTTTGAAGATTATCATATCACTTCTATATCATTACCAATAGGTTTGTTATGGGAATGCAATAATTTTGATAATGATTGTCATTACGATCCAACAATTACTCAATATGGTTGTGTAAATATTTATGGCGTGCCATTAGAATATGGTGAATTTAATGTTGATGTTACGGTTGTGGCAACCCACGAATTATCATGGGCGGTAGGAACTGAGGAAATAAGTTTCAGTTTACCCTTAACAATACTGCCAAATATCTCTGCTAACAGTGGTTTTGCTATGACTAACTTTTCAGGATGTGCTCCTCTTACAGTCGATTTTATAAATAATAATCCGGGTTTTGAATCTTACTCTTGGGATTTTGGAAATGGTAATGTATCAATTTTGGAGAACCCATCTTCACAATTGTATAACCAAGCGGGTGAATATTTAGTTCATTATGTTGCTCACACATCCTCAGAACCATTTTATTTTTTGACTAATGTAGAAATACAAAATGCAAGTGGTTGGGGTAACGAATTTCCTGATGAGGAGAATCTTACGTTCGGGGGCATAGGCAGTCCAGACTTTTATTTTACAATTACTGATGAATCTCAAAATATTATTTATCAATCTAATGTTTTAGAAGAACAAAACTTACCGGTTAGCTTTAGTTTAGATAATTTACAGCTATTTAATCAAAATTACACTTTAAATGTTTATGAGGAAGATGGTGTAATTTCAGGCAATGATTATTGTGGTTCAGTTGATTTTCAAGGCTTTTCAAATTCGGCTACATTAAGCAATGGTAGTCTTGTTGTGAATTATACAACTTACAGTATACAACCCACACCATTTGCTAACGTCATTGACACAATTTATGTTTATGATTCTCCAAATCAACCAAATTTTTCTTACGATGAAGAAAATGTTATTCTTTCTTTGGATACAGACTCATTTGATGTGAATTATCAATGGTATTATATCAATAGTCCAATTCCAAATGCTAATAATACTACTCACATTCCTAATAATTCTGGATTTTACTCTGTCTTAGCAACAAATGACTTTGGCTGTTCTACTCCTTCAGAGGATGAAATTATTGTGGTTTGTGATGATTTTACTCCTGAGTTAGAGTTAAACTTCGATACTATAAGTTACATGCAGTCATCTATATTTGAATACCAATGGTTTTATGAAGGGGAACAGATGTTGGGTCTAAATTCATCATATATAATTGCTGATCAAGATGGTACTTATAGTTTACTTCTCCTTGATCAATGGGGATGTAAATATAATTCTAACGAAGTATTTTTTAGTTCTTTGTCTCTCAATAATTATAATAAACATAAGTTATCAGTTTTTCCTAATCCAGCTTCGAATTATTTAGATGTTAAGATTGAAGGAGATCAGTCATTTCATATTATTGAATTATTTGATGTGCAAGGGCGTAAAGTATTCAGCCAACAATTATCGGGCGACATAAATCGTCTTGACATACAACATTTAGAAAGGGGGACTTATTTGCTAAAGATATATTTAAAAGGACAACAATTAATAAAGCCTGTCTTACTCAACTAATTAGAAATATAAATGTAAGTGCCGTCAAAATTAGTGTAATATTGTTTTAATGGTACTATTGCAGGACCACTAAAAGGGGTGCCATCTTCAAGTAAAAAATTGGAGTTACAACAGCTATCCGTCAAAAAACTAGGATTTATCTCATCATTTAACTGAATTACCTCACAATCGTTGCTAGGTCTGAAAGAGCATGCTCTCTCATAAGCAACGTATTCATTACTATTTTTATGATATATTATTATTCCTCTTATACCATAAATCTCCTGAGTATAAACGGCGCTTCCGACGCCGCCTAATTCGGAGGCTTGTATTCTAAAACTGACAGGAACATTAGGAATAATATTATCATTTTTTGTACATGATGAAAAAATTATAACTAATAATAATGTTAAATATTTATTCAATTAATTGGTGTTTGATTCAAGTTGTAAGAGTACAAATTTTTTAGGACAAGTTATTAGATAATCATCATTTAATTTCTATATTTACAGACTTTTGTTAAGCAGAATATGAATAGAATTTTATAAAACTATGTTCAATAAATTATACTTGCTTATAGTAGGCTTGATTTTTACAAGCTCATCTATCCTCGCACAGTCAGGCTCCTTGGAAGGAAAAATTACTGATAAAAATACTGGAGAAACTGTACCCTTTGCAAATGTTGTTGCTGAAAGAAATGGTAACCAAATTGCAGGAGTTACAACTGATTTTGATGGTAATTATACAATAAAGCCTCTTGAACCAGGCACATACGACTTAATCGTATCCTTTGTCGGATATGGTCAAGTGACTCTTGAAGGTATTGTAGTTTCTTCAAATAAAATTACATTTAGAGATGTTCAACTCTCCGAGGGTATTGATATTGAAGAAGTAGTTATTAAAGATGAAAAACCACTATTAGACCCTGATAATTTAGGAGGTAAAACTGTAACTAGTGAAGAAATTCGTTCTATGCCTACTAGAAGTGTTACCTCTGTTGCTGCAACTGCTGCTGGTGTATACCAGTCAGATGAAGGATCTTCTGTAAATGTTAGAGGCTCAAGATCTGAAGCAACAGATTATTATGTAGATGGAGTTAAAGTACGAGGAAGTTTAGCTTTGCCACAGAGTGCAATTGAACAAATTACAGTTATGTCAAGTGGTCTATCTGCTATGTATGGAGATGCGACAGGTGGTATTATCAGTGTAACATCAAAAGGTCCTTCCAATCAATTATATGGTGGTGCTGAAGTTGTATCATCACACATATTTGATAATTATAATTATGGATTACTTGGTTTTGGTCTATCAGGTCCAATCTACAAGGAGATCAAAGAAGATGGTTCCAGAGGAAGAGCTATACTAGGTTACTTTCTAGCAGGTGAATTTAGAAACATCGACGACCCTAGTCCCTCAGCAGTTGGAGTTTGGAAAATTAAAGACAATAAACTAGAAGATTTGAAAGAAAATCTTTTTGTTGCTGTACCAAATCAACAATCTTCCTCCATTGGTTTATTGAGTAACGCTACTTTTTTAAGAGCTGATGATTTTGAAAATGTACAGGCCAAAATGAATACAAACTCAAGTGGATTCAATTTATCTGGAAAGTTAGACTTCAAACCAACTCTTAAAACGAATTTAACATTGGGAGGAGCAGTAAGTCATTCTGTTGATCATCCATTTGTCTATACTTATTCTTTACTGAATTGGCAAAATAATTCAGAAGAGGAAAGAAATACTTGGAGAACATATGCAAGGTTTACGCAACGATTTGGTGCTCAAGAAGGTGATGATGAGTCTGCTTCTAATATCAAAAATGCTTATTATAATATTACTGTAGATTACACTAGAAATGATTTTGAAAGAAGAAATCCGAATCATGGTCAAGATTTATTCAGATATGGTCATGTGGGTAAATTCAATACTTATAAAGAAAGATTCTACACCTTTGGAGAAGATACAGCTAGTGGTGTAAGTGGATTTATTCATAGAGGTTTTATTGATACCCTAATGACTTTTGATGGTAGTAATTCATCTAATCCTGATTTAGCAGCTTACACTCAACAATACTATGATATGTTTAGAGAAAATGAGCTACAAAGTTTATCTTTTGGAGGTAGTGGAAATAGAGGCGTCATAAGAACAGCTAATGATTTGGGAGAACTAGGACTTCTAAATGGTCAAGGGCCAAGAAATGTATATTCTCTTTATTATAATTACGGTGATCAGTATGGTTCTTACGGAAAACAACAAGCTGAACAATTCTCAATAAGGGCAAATGGTTCTGCTGACATAAAGGATCATGCTATTCAATTTGGATTTGAATATGAGAAGAGAACGGACAGAAGTTGGTTTGTTGCTCCAAACTCACTGTGGGGTCTTGCTAGACAATTAACTAATTTTCATATTTTAGAATTAGACCTGGCCAACCCACAATTTAATGCTTTAGGTACCTATGATCAAGTTTACTATGATCGTTTAGTCAATACGAATGCTCAATCTCGTTTTGACGCTAGTTTAAGAGAGAAATACAATATAGCTGATGATGAGTTTATTGATATAGATTCGTATGACCCTGATCAATTATCCATTGATATGTTTAGTGCGGATGAATTAAATGAAAATGGCTTAGTATCATATTATGGATATGACTACAATGGGGATGAATTGAATTCTGCCGCATCTATTGAAGATTTCTTTTCTGAAACTAATGACAAAGGAGACTTCACAAGAAATATAGGTGCATTTGAACCTATCTATACTGCAGGTTATATACAAGATAAATTTGCTTTTGACGATTTAATTTTTAGTGTAGGGTTACGTGTAGATCGATATGATGCTAACCAATCTGTTTTGGCAGATGAATATTGCTTGTATGATACGTATACAGCAAGTTCAAATGTAGCTTTACTTAGTAGTGATTACTCTAGACCAGCAGGCATTGGTGATGACTATGTAGTTTATGTGAATGACTTAGATAATCCCACTGAGGTGGTAGGTTATCGTAATGGTCAAGATTGGTTTGATGAGAACGGAGAGGCTATTAATGATCCTAAAACATTAGCTCAAGCATCAACAACAGGCCAGATTACACCATATCTTGTAAATTCTGAGGATAGTATTCCAGTCTTTAAAGATTTTGAACCTCAAACTGATTTTTCTCCTAGAATTTCGTTTTCTTTTCCAATTTCTGATGAGGCCCAATTTTTTGCTCATTACGATGTTTTAACTCAAAGACCCCCTACTGGTAATAGATTAAACCCTATTAGTTATTTATATTTAGCTGAAACGGTAAATGCATTTGTTCAGAATCCTAACCTGAAATCTGAAAAAACAGTTGACTTTGAATTAGGATTTGCTCAAACCCTAAATTTAAATTCATCATTAACACTATCTGCATTTTACAGAGAGTTAAGAGATATGATTCAAATTGTTAAGACTAACTACTCATATCCAGTTTCTTACTTGACTTATGGAAACATTGACTTTAGTACGGTTAAAGGTTTTTCAGCTTTGTATGAAATGAGAAGAAGTGGTAATGTATCTATGTCAGCTAACTATACCCTGCAATTTGCAAATGGTACAGGTTCTTCATCATCTTCAGCTTTGAGCTTAGTAAATACAGGGCAACCAAACTTGAGGACAACAATACCTCTAAGTTATGACCAAAGACATGCTTTCAATTTAAGTATGGACTACAGATTTGATAGTGGTAAAGACTACAATGGACCAGTTTGGTTCAACAAGCAAGTTTTAGCGAACGCTGGTGCTAACTTTATAATTATTGCTGGATCGGGCACTCCATATTCAAGACAATCTAATATTACACAAGATGGTGCTTTTGGGATAAACCAACGATCTACCCTAGATGGAAGTTTGAATGGTTCACGTAATCCATGGACAGTTAGGATAAACACTAAAATCAATAAAAGGTTCTCACTAGATATTGGTCAATTAGATAATAAAAAGAAATTAGGTTTCAACGTTTATTTACAGGTACAAAACCTCTTAAACACCAAGAATGTTAGATCGGTTTATCGGGCAACAGGAAATCCTGATGATGATGGTTATCTTTCTGATGCTTCCGCTCAGACAGATATCAATGCTCAGAATGACCCTCAATCATTCAGAGATATGTATATGATGAAGATTAATAACCCATCGAATTACAGCTTGCCAAGAATGGCACGTTTAGGAATAGAAATTAACTTTTAGTCTAAGATAAATAGTATAGACATGAACAAAATAGTATTAGTAGTTATAGCAAGTATATCTTCTTTAACATTAGTCGCTAAAGAAAATGTAGGAACTTCGAGTTCTGATAATCAGACAAGCTTAGCAAGGGTGGCAGCAGATTGTACACCTTCACAAGCTATGACGGATTTGAATATCAATAACGTTAGGACTACCATCATGGGAGGTGGTGATATGTGGTGGAACTTGAGTGATGCTAGATATGAAATTCCTAAAAATAGTAATAAACACTCCATGTTTGCTGGTGCTTTATGGATCGCTGGTATTGATGCCGGTGAGCAATTAAAGGCAGCTGCTATGACTTATCGACAATCAGGTAATGATTTTTGGACTGGACCCCTAGATGAAAATGGTGACATTAGTGCAGAGACATGTGAAAATTACGACAAACATTTTAGCATTACACGTCAGGAAGTCGATGAATTTATTGCTTGGTATAACGATAATTCTGCATATCCTGATTACACAATACCGAACAGTATTACCAATTGGCCAGGAAATGGTATTGATGGTGACTATCAGTTTTTAGCTCCCTACGTTGATGCTAATGATGACGGTGAATACAACCCCAATGATGGAGATTATCCTAAGTATGATATTGATGGTGACTTAGATTGTACCGAAGATGACCTTATTTATGGTGATCAAACTCTATATTGGGTATTCAATGATAAAGGTAATATACACTCCGAAACAAGTGCTGATCCTATAGGTTTAGAAATTCGTGCACAAGCCTTCGCTTTTGCTACCAATGATGAAATCAATAATATGACATTTTATAACTACAAAATAATCAACAAGGCAACAATTCAGTTAAACGATGCTTATTTTGGTCAATGGGTTGACCCCGACTTA
>CESP01130932.1_pt1 | contig 14683 bp, 13 predicted proteins | sample 531211 | NCBI WGS metagenome assembly CESP01 (sample SAMEA2622074, study PRJEB7988) | marine metagenome | biome: marine biome (ENVO:00000447); feature: surface water layer (ENVO:00002042); material: "saline water (ENVO:00002010), including plankton (ENVO:xxxxxxxx)" | depth 5 m | reverse complement strand
ATGTTTTTTTGAAGAAATTGATCAACTAATATTTCATTAGCTGCATTGATAATTATTGGAGTAGATGGATGCTCATTTAGTCTTTTTTTTAACTTTATAATCGGAAATATTTTTGGGTTTACAGTCTTAAAAGTTAAATTATCAATTTTATTTTTAAAATTTTTTCTACGTTTTATATTTATAAAATCTTTAATATTCATTTGACTATCAAATAAAGCGTTTGCAATCGGTATTCTCATAGAAGTTTGATGATAGAGAAATTTAGTCAAACCATTTTTAAATTCCACAATTGCGTGAACCAAAGATTCTGGATGGATTATAATTTCTAACTTGTGTTCAGGGATATTGAACAATTTTTGAGCTTCAATTAATTCTAATATCTTGTTCATCAAAGTAGAAGAGTCGATTGTGATTTTTTTTCCCATTTTCCATTTAGGGTGCTTTAAAGCATCTTTAGGCTTTATCTTTTTAAATCTATTTAAATTATAATTCAGAAAAGGTCCGCCTGATGCAGTTATATATATTTTATTTATTTCACTTATTTTGTGATATTCAATTAGTTTAGAAATTGAGAAATGTTCTGAGTCAATCGGAATAATTTTTGTTTTATTTAATTTTGCGATTTTATTTAGTAAATTCCAACCACAAATTACAGACTCTTTATTCGCAATAAGAATTTTTTTGCTGAATTTTGTCATTAATAATGTAGGCTCTAATCCTTTAATGCCTGGAATAGCTGAAATTGTAATATCAATTTTTTTTTTTAAAATTAAAGAATTAAAGTCGTAGATTATCTTTATTTTTTTTTTTGAAAATTTTTTTTTTATTTTTTCATAAGTAGAAAAATCTGTAATAACAAAATAATTAGGACTGTATTTTTGAATTTGTTTACAAATTAAATGAAAGTTTTTGTTTGCTGATAATAATTGTAATTTAAAATCTTTTTTTTTCTTTTCAAAAATGCTTAAAGCCGTCAAACCTATTGAGCCTGTAGATCCAAGAATTGTTATACTTTTTTTCATATTAATATAAAAATAGAAAGGCCATTAACCCAATCGGCACACCGAAAAATATTCCATCTAATCTATCAATCACACCTCCATGCCCAGGCAATAGATTGCTATAGTCCTTAATTTTTGCTTTTCTTTTTAAATACGAAAAAAATAAGTCCCCTAATTGGCATGCGAATGAAATTATAATACTTATTAAAAAAATATTTAAATTAAAGTTTTTTGTTATATAAAAAACTAAGCTCATAACAACAATACAACAAGAAATAAAAGATCCAATAGCACCAGATATAGTTTTCTTTGGACTTATTTTTGTTAATTTTGGACCTTTAAATAAATTACCAAATACAAATCCTCCAATATCTGAAGCAATACAACCAAGTAAAATGATAAGCAGTACTATTTTTAATTGTCCTAAGGAAAATAAGAAAAAAAATAAACTAAAAAATGAAATAAATATTATAAAGAAAGAATTAAAAATATAATAAGTAATATTTTTAAATATACTTTTAGTTATGTTTAAAAATTCAAGTATTGAAAATACACTTAGAGTTAAGATAGAATATACAAGTACAAAATTTGATTTAAAAATTAAAAAAACGAAAAAAAGTAAAAACAACGATGTTAATAATCTTCTTTTTAAATTTTTTTTAATCATATAGCTCCGAAATTTCTTTTTCTCTTTCTAAAGCTTTTTAAAATATTTTTTAGGTCTTTTTGACTAAAATCGGGCCATAGTTTATCAAGAAAAAATAATTCCGAATAAGCCAATTGCCATAACATGAAATTACTTAATCTTCTGTGACCGCCTGTTCTTATTAAAATATCTGGATCTGGCATGTCTTGAGTATATAGATTTTTTTTGAAATTTTTGAAGTTTAAGTTTTTTGTTTTCTTAGCTGCACTTAATATCTCTTGTTTAGATCCATAATTAATTGCTAAGTTTACTGTAATTTTTTTATTTTTCTTTGTAAGCTTGATTATTTTTTTCAAGATCTTTTTTAAATCGAGTGGTAATTTTTTTTCATCACCAAAAATTTTTATTTTTATGCCTTGTGATAAAACATTTTCTATTTCTTGTGAAAAGTATTGTTTAATGAGCTTGAACAAAAAAGAAATCTCCGTTTTTGGTCTTTTCCAATTTTCTGATGAAAAAACGTAAAAAGTAACTATTGGAATTTTTAATTTTATTGCACAAGTTACTACTTTTTTCACAGTTTCGACACCTTTTAAGTGTCCGTAGTTTCTTCCCCTCTTTTTTTTTAAACCCCACCTACCATTGCCGTCCATAATGAAAGCGACATGGTTGAGATTATTCATATTTGAATTATCTCTTTTTCTTTCGTAGTTAATATTTTTTCAATATTTTCAATATTTATATCAGTAAGTTTTTGTATATTTTTTTCGAACAATTTATTTTGATCTTCTGATATTTTTTTCTCTTTTAATTGCTTTTTTAAGTCTTCATTAGCTTCTCTTCTTATATTTCTAATTGAAACTTTACTTTTTTCACCCATATTTTTTAAAATTTTTATTAAATCTTTTCTCCTATCCTCAGTAAGATCAGGTATCCTCAATCTAATTATTTGACCGTCAATTTGTGGGTTGATTCCTAGTTCTGATTTTTGAATAGCTGACTCAATTAAATTAATATTACTTTTATCCCAAACTTGTATAGATATAAGTCTTGCCTCAGGCACGCTTACTGTCCCTAATTGCTCTATTGGCATTAATTGACCGTAAACATCAACTTTTATTGTATCCAGCATGTTTATATTAGCTCGACCTGTTCTTAATGTTGAAATTTCCTTTTTAAATGAATTTATGCTCTTTTCCATCTTTAGAGAATAATTTTTTTCATTAAAATCAATGCTCATCCTTAAACTCCTTCACCAACTTTATATCTTACAAATTCTAAAATACTTAATTTTTTTTCTAAAGAATTTTCTTTTAAAATGTCTGATACTTTTTTTTTAGAGTCCATAATCCAAATTTGATTTAGAAGAGAGTTATCATTTAAAAATTTACTTATTTTTCCATTAGAGATTTTTTCTACCATTTGTGATGGTTTTCCTGAATTTTCTATTTCAGCCTTAATAATTTCTAGTTCCTTATCAACTATTTTTTTATCTATCCCATCTTTATCGATTGCCAATGGACTAGAAGCAGCGATATGCATTGCTATTTTTACTCCTAAATCTTCATTTTTATTTTTTGTTATTCCATCAATTTTCACAATTGAAACTATTTTTCCTATATTTTTTTCAATTGCCGAATGAACATAAAAAAAATTTTGCCCTTTAGAGTTGTCAAAAAAATGAGCTCTTCTTATTGTTATTTTTTCTCCAATTTTTGCAATTAAATTTACTAGATTATCTTTTACTAAAATACCATTGTTCATTTTTGTATTTTCTAATTTGTTCAAATCTGATTTTGTTAAGAAATTTATTTTAGATAATTCTTTGCAAAAGGTTATAAAATTTTCATTTTTAGCTACAAAATCAGTTTCACTATTTATTTCTATAATTGATATTCTTCCATCTGCCTCTTGTACTAATGCTAATCCTTCGGATGCTGTTCTGCTCATTTTTTTTGAAGCTTTAGCTATCCCTTTTTTTCTTAGAAACTCAATTGATTTTTCAATATCTCCTTGATTTTCATCTAATGCAATTTTACAATCTTTAAAACCAACTCCAGTTATTTCACGAAGTTTTTTTATATTGCTTAATAAATCTTTACTAGACATTGAAAATATTAAAAAATTATTTATTTTTTTATATCAGAATTTTTGTTTACTTCTTTTTCTTTTGAGTCTTTTATAAATTTTTCTGCATCTTTAATTGTTCCTTTCAACAAATCACAATAAAGATTTATTGATCTTCTTGCATCATCATTTCCTGGTATGGGAAATTCAATTCCTGTAGGATCAGAATTTGTATCAAGAATGGCGATAATAGGAATTCCAAGTTTTTTTGCTTCAGCAACAGCTAATGACTCAATATTAGTATCAATAATAAAAATAAGATCTGGAGTTTTTTTCATTTCAGAAATTCCTCCCAATGATCTTTTGAGCTTTTCTCTCTCTTTGCCAAATTTTAATATTTCTTTTTTTGTAAAACCAATATTTTCTTTTGATAGTTGATCGTCAAGTTTTTTTAATCTTTTTATTGAATTTTGAATTGTATTCCAATTAGTTAACATTCCACCTAGCCATCTATAATTCACAAAGAATTGGCCTGTCTCTTTAGCTAAATCACTTATTTGTTCAGAAGCTTGCTTTTTAGTTGAAACAACGAGAAGCTTACCTCCACTAGAAATAACTTTGTGAACTTGAACTAAAGCATTTTTTAAAAATTCAACTGTTTGGGTAAGATCAATGATGTGTATTGAATTTTTTTCACCAAAAATGTACTTCTTCATCTTAGGATTCCATCTTAATGTTTTATGACCAAGATGCACTCCGGCTTCTAATAGTTGTTTGATATCTACTTTTGGTACGTTCATAGTTTTCCGGTTAATCCACCACAGCAACTCCAATTTTATGGACCGGTAGGGCAACACCCTTATAACTGTGTGCGAAATTAAACATTGATATATAGAAACAGTTTAAAAAATCAATAGTCTAAACTGTGATTTTTATGACGTAATTCTTTGATTTTAGAGTTTTTAAATGTTCCAAGTCAAATTTTCTTGTATTTTCAAGAGAATAAGATGCTTTTTTATTTTTGTTATTTATAACTAATTTAATAGCTGTTTTGCCGCCACTTGATAAGATTTCTTTTATTTCATTTATTTTTAAGTTATCTGCCAATTCTATTGTTACTTTTGAGTATGGCTCATTTAACAATTCTTCAATACTTACTATTTTTTTTACATTGACTCTTTTTTTTGTATTTTCACTATTTACTTTGTCTTTTTGCAAAGTTAGAACAAATGACTCGGATTCTCTCAATTTTTCTCTATTTTTAACTAATATTTCAGAGAATAAAAATAACTCAAACTCACCTTTTTTATCACTAAATTTGATTATTGCATAAGGTGTTCCTTTCGCACTTTTTTTTTCTTGAATGGACATTACTGTACCTGCAACCAGTCCTTCATTGTTGCTGTTATCATAGAATTGATCGTATGGGATAATTTTCAATTGATTAAAAATTTCAGCATATTCGTTAAGTGGATGATTGGAAATATAAAATCCAAGTGATTTAAATTCTTCTGCTAAAAGTTCCTTTTGCGTCCAAGTTTCTGAAGGTGAAAATTCAAATTTATTGATAAAATTATCGTTACTAGAAAAAAGACTTGATTGATTATTTTTTTTATCATCGTTGTTTAGTTTAATTTGGGATATTATCTTTGGGATACTTGTAAATATTTTACATCTATTCAAATCAAATTCATCAAAAACACCAGCTTTTGTTAAGCCCTCTAGCTGTAATTTATTAACATCCTTTGAGTCAACTCTATAAATAAAATCCTCAAATGATTTAAATTTACCATTTTTTTCTCTCTCTTCTATAATATTAGAAATAGCCTCAAAACCGACATTTTTAATCGCTCCCAAACCATAATAAATTTTTCCATCTATAGCTTTGAATTCTGCATAGCATTTATTTATAGAGGGTCTTACAATGTTAACTTTCAATCTTTTTAATTCTTCTACGAACTCTCTTAATTTTGAGGCATTAGTTAATTCTGTAGACATCGTTGCAGCAATAAAATCTTCTTTGTGATAAGTTTTTAAATAAGCGGTTTGATAAGCAATTAGAGCGTAAGCTGCAGCATGACTTTTATTAAAGCCATACTGTGCAAATGGTTCGATTTTTGTAAATACAAAGTTTGCAACATCTTTTGCTATACCATTATTAGTAGCACCATTAATAAATCTTTCTTTTTGCCTATCTAGTTCTGATTTCTTTTTTTTTCCCATTGCTCTTCTTAAAATATCAGCTTCTCCTGCTGTAAAACCAGCTAGCGTTTGTGCAATTTGCATTACTTGTTCTTGATATATAATTATTCCATATGTAGGCTTTAGTATTTCTTTCAAAGTCGGATGAATATAGTCTGGTTCTTTTGCTCCATTTTTACAATCGTTGTAAATCGGAATGTTACTCATTGGCCCTGGTCTATAAAGGGCAACTAAAGCAATAATATCGTCAAATTTATTTGGTTTCATTTGTTTAATTGCTTCCCTCATTCCAGCACTTTCTAATTGAAATAAACCAGTAGTTTCTCCAGTTGACAAAAGGGAGAAAACTTTCTCATCATTTTGATCTATTTTATTTATATCTAAATTGATATTTTTAGCTTTTAATCTTTTCAAAGTTTTATCGATCACAGTCAGGGTTTTTAAACCTAACAAATCAAACTTTACCAGTCCTGCATTTTCTGAAGAATACATGTCATATTGTGTAGAAGGTAAAATAAGATTCGAATTATGATCTACATACAAGGGAAATTGTTCAGCTAATTTATCTCCAGCAATCACTACTCCTGCAGCATGAGTAGCCATATTTCTATTGAGACCCTCTAGTTTTAAAGATAGTTCCAATAATTTTTTTACCTTTGGGTTACTTTTCACTTCATCTTTAAATCTTGGCTCCCTATCAATTGACTCTTGAAGTGTCAAAGGTCTCGAAGGATCAAAAGGAACCATTTTACAAAGTCTATCTACATGTCCATATGATAAACCAAGCACCCTTCCTACGTCCCTTAATGCCATTCTAGCTTTAAGTTTTCCAAAAGTAATAATATGGGCTACACCATCTTTATATTTTTTTTTCAAATATTCAAAAACCTGATCTCTTTTTTCTTCACAAAAATCAATATCGAAGTCAGGCATAGAGATTCTGTCAGGATTAAGAAATCTCTCAAAAATTAAATCAAATTCTAAGGGATCAAGATCGGTAATATCTAAACAATAAGCTACGAGAGAGCCAGCTCCAGAACCTCTTCCGGGGCCAACTGGGATAGAATTTTTTTTTGCCCATTTAATATAATCAGACACAATTAAAAAATAACTAGAAAAATTCATAGAATTTATGATATTAATTTCGTGTGTTAACCTATCTTTGTATTTTTTTTTAAGCTTTTCGACATTTGATGTATCTTTTTTGAAAATAAAATTTTTTAATCTGTAATCTAAGCCACTTTCTGCTTGTCTGGATAATTCTTCTTTTGGTGATCTATTGTACGTATTTGAAATTGAAGGTAATATTGGTTTTGATTTTTTTGGTTTAAAATTAAATCTCAAGTGAAAATTATAATTATTTTCAAGAGCTTCAGGTACATCAGAATACAATCTAGCTAATTCATTTGTGTGTCTAAAAAAATGTTGGTTACTAAGTTTAAATCTATTTTTATCATCAATGAAATTTTTGTCCCCAATACACCTCAGTGCATCATGAGCCTCATACATTTCTTTATTTATGTAAAAAACTTGTTGTGTTGCTATTAAAGGTACTTTTAAAGATTTAGATGCATTTAATACATAGTTTTCGAAAATAATTTCTTCTTCTTCATTATGTCTTTGAATTTCAAAATAAATCCTATCTTTAAAATTTTGTTTTAATGTCTTTATAGTTTCTTGAAAATCTCTCAATTTATTTGCATAAAATAATTTTCCAAATAAATCCCTATAATTGCCTGTTAGTAAAATTAAATCAGTATTATTTTTTGCAAGATCTTCAATTGTACATGATGGATCGTCGGTCTCTTTAATTTTAAGATAACTTGATGAGGATAACTTTGTTAAGTTTTTATAACCATCCTCTGATTTAGCATAAAGAGTTATCTTCCCAACTATATTATTAATTTTAAGATTGATTTGAGTGCCAATTATAGGTTGGGTTCCAACTTTAGATAATTTTTCTGAAAATTCTAAGGCTCCGCACAAATTAAAGCTATCAGCTAATCCAAGCGACTTAATTTTATTTGATTTACAATAATCAGCTAAATCATCTATTTTAATTGCCCCTTCGCAGATTGAGTATTGAGTATGAATTTTAATATTGTTAAAATGTTTGTTACTATCGAGCATTAACTCGTTTTATATCACCATTAGAAATAAACAACTTGTAATCTGCCCTGTTAGCAAGTTCTCTATTATGAGTTGCAAAAATTATTGTTTTTTTGAGTTTTTTTAATTTTAAAAAAATAGAGAATATTTCCTTGGAAGTTTTGTAATCTAAATTTCCTGTCGGTTCATCTGCAAGAATAATTTTTGTCTCAGCTATTAATGCTCTTCCTATTGCTACTCTTTGTTGCTCACCTCCTGAAAGTTGATTAGGAAAATGATTAGATCGATTCAAAATTTTTAGATCCTTAAGAATTTTTTCTGCCTTTTGATTAATGATATCCTTTTTTTCATGATTTATTATTAGAGGCATCTTAATATTTTCAATAGCCGTAAAGTCTGACAGTAAATTATTGTCTTGAAAAATAATAGAAATGTTTTTTCTTCTTAGTTCATCTTTTTGATCATTGGATAGAAGTTTAGTATCTTGTTTGTTAATTGAAATTTTTCCATTTGATGGGTCTTCTAGTAAAGCTAATAAGTGTAATAGAGAGGATTTTCCTGATCCAGAAGGGCCAACCAAAGCGACTAGTTCTCCTTCTTTAATTTTAATATTAAAATTATCAAATAAAGTTATAGAGTTTTTCATATGTTCAAAACTCTTCTTCAAATTAGATGTCTCAATTAAAGTTTTACTCATATCTCAAAGCCCTGAAAGTACTCATTTTTGCTATTTTCATCGCGGGTAAAAATGAGGCGAGAGCAGAAATAACTAATGATATAAAAAAAATAAGAAAAATAGAATTTATATTTATTTCACTGGGTAATTTATCTAAAAAATAAATATCAGAAGGAAAAATTTCTAAATTAAATACTGTTAATAAAAAAATTCTTATTTTTTCTATATTAATAGAAAATAATACACCTAAGACTATTCCGCTTATAGTTGCAAAAAAACCTATCGTTAATCCAGTAAGAAAAAAAGTTTTTTTTATTGATTTATTGTTAAGACCTAAAGTTTTTAAAATTGCAATTTCTTTTGTTTTATTTTTTATTAAAATCGTCAAACCAGAAATGATATTGAATGCTGCTACTACAATAATTAACGAGAGTATAATGAACATCACATTTCTCTCAACTCTTAAAGCGCTAAAGAGAGATTTATTTAAATCGGCCCATGAATAGATGAAATAATTTTGATTAAGTTCTTGTATTCTTTTTTTATATTTGTCGGCTTTTAATGGGTCATTTAAATAAATTTCGATATTTTGATCTTTGTCTTCTTTATCAAATATTGAAAGTGCATCTCTTAAATTTAAAAAAACAATATTTTGATCAAACTCTATGAAACCGGTATTGAAAATACCAGCTACCTTGAAATTTTCTTGTTTTGGAAATCCTCCTAAAGGAGTTGCTACAAAAGCAGATGACATTAAACTAAATGTGTCACCTTCTTTTAAATTTAAATTAAATGCTAACTCTGTTCCAATAAATACATTGTTTGTATTAAATTTATTTAGTTTTACATTAGGTATATAATTTTCAAAAAAATTAATTATATTTTTCTCACTTTTATCTATACCTTTAAGAAACACTCCTTTCACATTATTATTGCTTATTATTATACCTTCTCCAGAATAGGACTTGCTATAACTTATTTCTTTAAACTCTTTTTTTATTTTAGATATAAAATTTTGATCAATTTCATAACTATTTGGTTGTATTACAATATGAGGATTTAAACCCAAAATTTTATTTGTTAAATCTGTTTTGAAACCATTCATTACAGACATAACAATAATTAGAATCGCAACACCAAGCATTATTCCTAAAAAAGAAAATATGGAAATTATTTTTAAAAACCCTTCCTTTTTTTTAGGTCTTAAATTTCTAAATGAAATCAGTCTTTCTGCTGCAGTAAACAATTTATTTTACTTTTAATTTTATTTTTATTTTATCAAGACTTAGTATTTCACTATTAGAATTTAATTCCTTAAATTCAAAATTATTACCTTCTGATTTAGAACCAATAATAATTTGATAGGGGGTACCGATTAAGTCATGTTTTTTAAATTTGTTAGACATATTTTCATCAACATCGTCTAACAATACGTCAATATTTTGTTTTTTTAGTTCTAGATAAATTTTTTCAGCTTTTATTAAGTTTTCTTTATTATTTTTGTTAATACTTGGTATTATGACTACATCAAAAGGTGAGATTGATTTTGGCCATTTCATTATATCTTTATTGTAATTTGCTTCAATTATAGCCCCAACCAATCTTGAAACTCCAATTCCATAAGAACCCATTTTTACAGATGTTTTTTTTCCATTTTTTTCATCAATTAAACAATTCATTGGCTTAGAATATTTATCACTGAAATAGAAAATATGTCCAACCTCTATACCTTTAGTAATCATTTGATTTTCTTTTTTTACATTTTTATTAAATTCGTCTTTTTTGTATTTTTCATCTGTCACAGCATAAATTTTTGTAAATTCTTCTCGCATTTTTTGTAAAGATGAGTCGTTAAGTTGAAATTGATTTAAATTAATTTCAAAAATATTTTTATCAGCATAAATTTGACTTTCACCAGTTTCAGCTAAAATCACAAATTCATGAGAAAGATCACCTCCAATAGGTCCTGTATCTGCTGCCATTGGAATAGCTTTTAAACCTAATCTACTAAAAGTTTTAAGATAAGAGTAAAACATTTTGTTGTAAGATTTTTTTGCTTCTTCGTCTGAAATATCAAATGAATATGCATCCTTCATATAAAATTCTTTACACCTCATGACACCAAATCTTGGTCTTACTTCATCTCTAAATTTCCATTGTATATGATAAAGAAGTTGAGGAAGTGATTTATAAGATTTAACACTCGATCTAAATATATCGGTAATTAATTCCTCATTTGTTGGTCCATAAAGCATTTCCCTTCCTTGACGATCTTTTATCCTTAACATTTCTTCACCATAATCATCGTACCTTCCACTTTCTTTCCAAATTTCTGAAGATTGAATAGTAGGCATTAACATTTCTTGAGCGCCAATATAATTTTGCTCTTCCCGAACAATTTGTTCAATTTTTTTCATAACTTTAAAGCCCAAAGGTAACCATGAATATATTCCTGCAGAAGATTGTTTGATCATACCTGTTCTTAGCATTAATTGATGAGATTTAATTTTTGCCTCTGCTGGTAGATCTTTGGATATTGGTATGAATAGCTTGGATAAGTACATTATTATTTTAAAAACTCTCTTAAATTCAACAAATCAATCTTCACAAGATAATATACCACTACAAAAATTAGAGTAGTAATTATTGTAGTAATTAAAAATTTTTTTGCAATTTTTGGATTTTTTGGAGCACCAGGGTCAATTCCCTCTATTCTCTCTCTGAACTTTTCTTTATTAGACTGAATTCCTACTGGAAGAACTGAAAAAAATATTATCCACCAAATTATCACAAATACAATTATAGATCCTGTAATTCCCATCAAATTCTAGTTATATTTATATTTGTAAAAGGTTTTTTACCAGTTTTTTCTCTAACAATTTTTCTACAATTTTGTTTAATAGTTTCAATCAAATTTTGTTGTTGTTTTTTATTGTCCATAGAAAAAGTTTTGCAAATATTTAATATTTCATCCTCGATTTCAAATATAAATCTATCTTCTTCTTCTTTCTCTGGTATTCCTTTGTATGAAATAACTGGTTTTTTTAAATTACCATTATTCGAAACAATTAGAGTTATCTCTAAATATCCATTAATTGATAAATTTTTTCTTTCTTTTATTGATGGAGAGTCAGTATCAACATTTATGTTTCCATCTAAGTAGATTTTTCCAGATGGAGCTTTATCAATTATTTGTGGTTTATCACCAGGCAGAATTTTAATAATATCTCCATTCTCAATAAGTAAAGTTTTTGGAACTTGCATTTCTTTTGCAAAAGACACATGTTCTGCCATGTGACGATGTTCTCCATGTACTGGAATTACACACTGGGGTTTTACCCATTTATACATATCTTTAAGATCTTCTCTATTTGGATGTCCTGAAACATGTACAAAAGCGTTTTCTTCACTTATCATTTCCATATTATTTTTTACGATTAAGTTTTGTAAATAGTATAATTTTTTTTCATTGCCTGGAATTATTTTTGATGAAAAAATAACACAGTCATCTTTTTCTAAATGTACTTCTGGATGAACTCCATTTATAATTCTATTCATCGCACCCATTGGTTCACCCTGGCTTCCTGTAGCTAAATAAATAATTTTGTTTTTGGGAACTTTTTTAGCGTCTCTTGGCTCTAAAGGTTCAATTAATCCTTTTAAATAACCACATTTTTTTGCAGCTTTATATATTCTCTGCATCGAACGACCCACTAAACAAATGTTTCTTCCTGTTTTTTTCGCACAGTAAAAAATAGACTCCATTCTTGCTACATTGGAAGCGAAAGAAGTTACTAAAATTCGGTTAGTTTTTGGCGTCATAATTCTAAGAAGACTATCTCTGACATCTGATTCTGAGCCAGCTCTTCCAGGACTAAAAATGTTTGTAGAATCACAAATCATTGCAGATACCCCAGAGTCTCCAATAGACTTCAGTTTTTTTTCATCTATTTGGCTTCCTATTAATGGATTTGGATCAATTTTCCAATCACCAGTGTGCAATATTTTACCTAAGGGAGTTTTAATACTTAAACCATTTGGTTCTAATATTGAATGGGTTAGTGTTACGAAATCAATTTCAAAATCACCAAGTTTAATTTTACCATTTAAAGGCACAACTTCTAAAAATGATGAAATATCTATTTTTTTTTCTTTAAATTTTTCTAGAATAAGTGCTGCAGTGAAGGGAGTAGCATATATTTTACATTTCAACTCTGGCCAAATGTGTGCAACAGCACCTATATGATCTTCATGAGCGTGAGTTAAAACAATTCCAAGCAAATCGTTTTTTTTATCAATTATAAAACCAGCATCCGGCATTATTAAGTCTATTCCAGGAATAGACTCATCTGCAAAAGAAACACCCATATCAACTATAATCCATTTTTGATTATCCGCTTTTCCATATGCGTATAAGTTCATATTGCCACCAATCTCTCCTGATCCACCTAATGGACAAAAAATTAATTCTTCTTTATTGTTCATAATAATTCACTGTAAGCTTTTGACAGACCTTTAATAGTTATATTTTGATCAACTACCGTTTTTTTTTTAATTATGTTTTTAAAAAACATTGCATATCCGCCTGTTAATATTATTTTATATTTCATTTTCCATTTTTGAGTAATTTTATTAATTATATTGTTAATTAATCCGTCATAACCCCAAATAAAACCTGCATTTAAAGCATCTATGGTATTTTTTCCGTAGCTTTTTTGATTACTTTTTAAATTAAATATAGGAAGCAAAGCTGTCGTTTGACTTAGATTTTTCATTGACAATTTTACCCCAGGCGCGATCACACCACCCTCATATACTTTATTTTTAACTATATCAAAGGTAGTTGCAGTACCAAAATCAATAATCAAACAATTTTTAAATTTTTTTCCTGCTATTGAATTCACGATTCTATCTGATCCAAGCTGTTTAATATTTTTGATATTAATTTTTATTAACTTATTTAATCTTAATCTTTTAATTTCTAAAATTTTATAACTTGTTTTTTTTAAATCATCTTTAATTTTTTTGAATGCAATCGGTACAACACTTGAAAATAATATATTTTTTTTAGTATCATCTTTTGAAAATTTTTTAAATAATTTTTGAATAAACCCTTTTTTAAAAATTTTTTTTGTTTCAAAAATAAATGATTTTTTTATTTTAGTTTTTTTACTAATAAGGCAAATTCTAGTAGATGTGTTTCCAATATCTCCAACAATGTAGTACATTTTGACTATTTATATTTCCTTTTTAATTCAGCAAAAGATTTTATTTCGGCATCTTTTAAAAATTTTTCATATGCTTTCACTATACTTTTCAATATTTTTTGATTACTTATATTTTTTTTCACTATATTTTTTAAACTTGTTGATTTAAAGCTTTTGTTGTGTGGCACTACATTAGTATTTAACCCAATACCAACAATCAGAAAGTCAAATTTGTTAAATTTGATAACTTCTTGTAAAATTCCACAAAACTTATCTTTTTTATACAATAAGTCATTAGGCCATTTAATTTTAATTTTTCTCGAAATTTTATCAGAAATAATTTTTTTTATCATAAATGCATTTAATACAGCAAACTGTTTAAAATTGATTTTTTTTTGATTTAACTTAAAAAAAATACTTATGAATAAATTTCCTTTATTTGAGATCCATTTTTTTCCAATTCTTCCTCTACCGCCAGTTTGTCTTTCAGACATGATCAAAGTAGGTTTGGATATATTTTTTTTTATAAGCTTAAGGGCTGTATCATTTGTGCTTTTGACTATTTTGAATTTTTTAAGATTGATCTTCATTAACTAGAAAATAAAGAATTAACTAAATTATTTAATACTGATGGATACAAAAAAAATGTTATTAAAATCGTGCAACTAGTAAAAACAGAAATTTGTGCTACTTTGTTTTTAACTGGCTCGAAAGAAATAACATTATCATCAAAATAAATAGTTTTTATAATCTTTAAATAATAAAATGCTGACAT
>CESP01033411.1_pt1 | contig 14701 bp, 2 predicted proteins | sample 531211 | NCBI WGS metagenome assembly CESP01 (sample SAMEA2622074, study PRJEB7988) | marine metagenome | biome: marine biome (ENVO:00000447); feature: surface water layer (ENVO:00002042); material: "saline water (ENVO:00002010), including plankton (ENVO:xxxxxxxx)" | depth 5 m | reverse complement strand
TTTCAGGTACTTTCACAATACATCCTGAACTTGCTTCTTATTATGCGGCTGATGCTGACGGGACGAATTTGACTATTAGAGATAAATCTTCTTACTACCAGCCAGAGCAAAGTACCTCTGCATACTTAGTGTTTACAATTACAAACACGCAATCTTCTTTGAACACGATCAAAGCCTCCTCTAGATATATTTATAGCTCTAATACGGGTGATTATGCAATCGACAATAGCTGGCAAGATCACTGGGTAAAATTGAACACAGATATGACTGTGACATTAACAGCCACTGAATCTGAAGCCACAGAGTGGACATTTGCTGATGCTACTGGACTGATCGATGTATCAACAGATCAAGGAAGTGATTTTAACCCTGGCTCAACTACTTGGCAGTCAAATTCGTTTGCAGCCTATCCAACGAATAATAATGGAGAGATATCTGCTTGGGATTATGATAATAGCGGTTTGAAAACAAATCAATTTTACAATAATGTCGACGATGATTACCAAAATCAACTTGGCCATTCTGAGGCAGCTGATGCTGCGGCCAATGCAGTATTAAATGTTATCGATCAGAATTTAATTGATATGGGTGAATCACTTCGTTATTCAAAAGAAACATACCTCACTTTTAGGAGTGCGCTGCTTGAGAATAAATTTAGTAGCGTAGACCTTTATAATGCGAAGCTTGGCGAAAGAACTGTGGAGCATGTTTATTTTACAAGCGCTTATGATGATGATGGGGTTTATCATCCCTTCATGATTATCGCAACCCATAACGCTCCATCAGGTCCCCAGTTTCTCATTGATGTGGCAAGGCCTCCAGGAGACGGGACGCCAGGTACAAACTACGATCAACAAACGGTCACCAGGAATGCTGTACTTGAACAAAAATTGATCAAAATCCCTCTAAAAGATTATGGTCTTATCTCTACGTTACTTGATAATGACCTAACTAGCTATGGAACGCTTGGATCAGATGCAAACCTTTCGCAGTCCGATTGGGATGTTGATAATTATACTAGCCTTTCTTCAGTTGGAATAGCTGTTGATGGAGTGATTATCTATCCGGCATCAAACAACGTTTTGATTTATGCATCCTTGGCTGCAGAAATAACATCCACAGGTATCCATGTTGGTAGAGGTATGGGATTTCACTATCATGCAGATGGGCACGGATTCAACGGAAACGGCATCAATCTCTACAACGAAAGTGATTATGCCGGCCATACTCATCCTCCTCTTATCGGTTTCGTTTTTGATGGAATTGGATTATTTGGTAAAAATGATGGAGGCGATACCGCAATCGACGGCGCATCAGAGGATCTAGATGATTACGGTGGACATGATCATGATGATTATGGTTACCACTACCACGCCCATTCCGGAACAGTTACACAACAAAATGGACCTACTACTTACACGTTTAATCAGAATTTTTTGCAAAAAGGCGCATTCAAAGGATTAATCAATGATGTACCTGGATTTTTAAATGTAAATACGAACCAGTTCATGGACAGTGATATTAAGCGCTATGTCGGTGGTTCTGGAACCTCTCAGTTAAGTGCAACTGAGTCTGATAATACTCTTATACCAAATTCATTCGCGCTCTACCAAAACTATCCAAATCCTTTTAATCCAGTTACAAGAATTAAATACGATATTGCAGAAAATTCTAATGTTTCTGTTAAAGTATATAATTTGATGGGAGAAAAAGTTGCTACATTGGTAAATCAATATCAAAATGCAGGGTACTATTTTACAAACTGGGATAGTAGAAATGACCTAGGGGTATTAGTTTCAGCTGGAGTTTATCTTTTTGTTTTAGATGTAGGAGATTTGAAACAAGTGCGTAAAATGACTTTATTAAAATAAATATTGAATAATGTTTTTTGATCGTCAAACTTTACTTTTGTAAGTATTTAGAACTTAAATTGCTCAAAATCTTTATAAAATAAAAAATAAATACGGATATTTTTAATTATTAAAATAGTATTTTTAATCTAAAATTTTAAGAAATCATTTTTAGATATTGTGTTATAAAAAGACAATCCTATAAATTATTTGTGGGAATTATTCTTGAAAAGTATCAGATCTTAACATAGGTTAATTATTATCTTTTTTAATCAAAAATTTTTATTAGTTCTTTCCTCTTTTGGCCTCACAGCCAAACTCGATCTTTTTATTAAAAAATCCACTCATATAAATATTTAAACTATAGCGAAAAAGGGCTCACATTATGCATAAACCGTATTTTATAATTCTAGCTTTTTTATCAATACTTTCATCAGCGTTATTGGCTCAAGTTGGTGGCACGATAGCGTTTCAAGGAGTGCTACGTGATCCGCAAGGAACCACAGTTGTGGATGGAAGTTATAATTTAACATTCAAGATCTATGATGGTGCTACATCCTCTTCAAATATAATATATGAAGAAGACATAAGTAGTGTGTACGTGTCCGGAGGGGTATTTAGCGTTGAGCTGGGTACAGCCAACAACACAGAATGGCAAAGTGTTCCTTTTGATGAGACATATTATGTCGGCGTCTCAGTCAACAATGAAACTGAGATGAGCCCGCGTACAAAGCTTACTACTTCGCCTTATTCAATGGCAGTGTACGGAGCGAATAATGTAGTTCCTAACAATGGTAATGTTGGTATAGGTACACTATCCCCAACTGCTTCTCTGCATGTTTATGCAGATGATGGCGATGATGTTTTAAATATTGAAAATTCTGGTGGAGTTCAATTCAATGTCAGTCCTTCGGGAACAATGACTATAGGAGGCGATTTAAAAATTAGGGATACTGGTGCAGGAATTGAATTTCCTAGCGGTCTCAGGCAAGTAGCACCTGATGCTTTGCACGCTTCAAGGGGTTCTGAAAATTCTGACGATTTAGTTCTTGAATCTGATGCTGACATATCTGGAGAAACTGATGGGGATGATGGCAGCGGTGATATACTCATGAACGTTGCGGGGGACACTAAGGCTGTAGTTACAAATAGTGGTAATTTTGGCATTGGCACAACGAGCCCTAGTTCTAAGTTGGATGTTGCTGGATCAGTACGGGCATATGCTGCCAGTGCGGATGATCATGTTGCAAGGTTTGATCAAATCTACCCTGTGGGGTCTGTTTATATTAATGCATCTAATTCTGCTAACCCTAGTACTTATCTAGGGGTTGGTACATGGACTCGTATTGGAGCGGGCAAGGTCATGGTGGGTCAAGATCCTAGTGATACAGATTTTAATCAAACCAGCGATGAGGGCGGGAATAAAACAGCAACGCTCAATATTGCTAACCTTGCACAACACACTCACACGGTCGATCCAGATAATACTAGTCTCAGCTTATCTGTCTCGCAGAACAATGCAGGTAATCATAACCATTCATACACCGCTCCAGGATCTACGTCTGTTGATGCTGGAGCTGATGCTACGGATGACACAAACAATAGCACTGGAGGCCAAAATACAAACGTAGCAACAGGTGATGGTGGTAATCACAACCACGGTGTAGGTGTCTCAGGTAGTGTTGACATAGCCCAGTTTAATTCAGGACAAACTGGTTCAGGGAATTCATTTAGCATTCTTCAGCCCTACATTGTTGTATATATGTGGGTGCGAACAGGGTAATTAATCTAAAAATTATTAGCTAGATATAGCGTGACAATGCCTAAAAAACTATTCTCAGTATTCATATCTTTAGTTCCATTTTATATGTTTGCTCAAGATATTTGTGAACCTGTCTACACTGTCCCCAGATTAATGTTGGTAAATAGCGTTTCCGCATCGGTTACTACTGATGGTCCAGATATGGAAAATACTGGCCAAAACGCTACGGGGGAGCCAAGAACCATTCAGATGTTTGCAGGGCAAGCACTGCAGGAGACAGATGGGATTAGCGATAATGGGTTTTATAGTTCTAGCGATACATACAATGCCTCGTGGGGATTTTATTCATACTATCTCAAGGAGCCCGTTCCGCCAACGATGTTTTCTTCAGATGGCGATTATGATAATAAGATAGTTGTAGACTGGATCATAAATGATGGCACAACTGGACCTCCAGTTACATCAACTACAACAAAATTAATGCGTAATGGATTAATGTTAACCGAGCTAAGTATAGATGTAACGCAATATCAAGATTTTAACGTTTTTGCAGGTGTTACCTATGAATATGAGGCTATAGTATCAAATAGCAAGGGTGACAGTCATGACGGCTCCGATTATGGATTTCTTAATCCAAATGGTGTAGTTACAGGCCAGATCAGTACTCCAAGCGGTAACCCGGTTGAGAATGCTACAGTATTATTAACTCCGAACTTAGGTCGCTCTGCAAAATTTAATGGTGATGGGTATATTTACTGGTTTGATGCTGACAGTTCTAGGTTACAACAGTTCAGAGGTTTGGAAGCTTCATATACGATTGAAACCTGGTTTCGCTCAGTTACTTTAAATGATGACTATATGACATTATTTGCCGCAGCCGACTCTGCTACGACGAATCATTTCATTGATATTTTAATAGATGATGAAGGATATGTTGTTTGGAGACATACGCCCCGTACCTCAGATGACCCACTTACATATGGTCAAGCCACTGAGATTCAATCAGTAAACAAATATGCTGGGGCAGGAGAAACATTTCATCACCTCGCGCTGGTTTATAACGATGCGACCAAGTATATGAACATGTTCGTGGATGGATACATAGTAGCCTCAGGTACTGCAAGTGGAGCGATAAATGATTCTTGTGAAATCGTTATGGGGAAAAAGGGCCCTTCAGAGAACGATAATTATTTCCGTGGTTATCTTGACGATTTTCGTATCTGGAATACGGCAAGGGATTGGGAAGATATCCGCGCATACAGAAATATAACGTTATCTGGTTTTGAAGACTCGTTAAAAGCCTATTGGAAATTTGATGAAGAAGCTGGTGATAAAGTATTCGATTTGGCTGTTGATAAATATATTACCTCGGAAGATATTTTTGATTTCAATGGCAATTTTGTTGAAACGATCAACTATCCTGACGGGAAGCCATTTGACAATGATGGAGAAGTTTGTCTAGTTGATAGAAGCGATGTGATCGGAGATGTTTTTGTCGGAGGCATAACTGATGAAGTTGGAAATTATTATATTAAGCAGGTTGCCTATGGTGGAGGAACAAGTTTTACTGCTACACCGTCCCAGTCAACTATCGTTGGTCGTTCTGTAGAATTTGATGGTAGTGCAGATTATATAGATTTTTTTGGCAAAAGACTTAGCCTATCTGATTCTTCAGGTGTTACTGTTGAGGGTTGGTTTAAAACGCCTGGCTCTTCCAATGAAATGACAATATTATCTGTTGTAGAACCAATAACGAAAAATTCAGAGCTTAAGGTCTTTATTGCAGCTGGAGGAGAAAATATATCTGTTGATTTTCTAGGAACCACTATTTCCACTTCAGGAGCAGTTAATGATAATATGTGGCATCACTGGGCAGTGGCACTTAATAATTCAGCAGGTACTTTAAGCATCTACATTGATGGCAGTTTATCTGATGGTAGTGGATCAGCGGTTGATGTTAGCTCGCTTACTGCTGGCCTAGCTGATTTATCTGAGTTTAGGTTCGCAGCTGACGTTCTTTCTAGCGGCGCATCCAATTATTTTCTTGGTTTTCTTGATGAAATTCGATTTTGGGAAGCCCCTAGGACAGTAGATCAAATTACTGGTACCATGAACCAGGTTTTGGATGGGACCGAATCAGGGCTTCAAAGTTATTGGAATTTTAATGATGCAACCGGATTTTTAATTAATGATATTGGCCCAGGATTATCCCCGGGAATGATGGCGGATACTTCTTCAGCCGCAGTGGAAGGTGCGTGGTCGATCGATATCCCTCTTGAAGAGGCTTTTACGCATTATTACACTCCTGAAAGCAGGCTTGTTACACTAAACCACTCTAACATTTCAGTAGATCTGGTAAATTTTACTGATTTGTCTCTAATCCCTATAACTGGATACGTGAATTATGCTGAAACGCCTTGTTTCATAGAAGGTGCACAAATTCTTGTGGATGGCCAGTCGTTAATTCCTCCAGTGTATACCTCAGAGAGCGGGAAATTTACAATAGAGCTCGAACCAGGGAGTATAGGATCAATCGTCTCGGTTGATTATAGTGAGCATGATTCGGATGACCTTTTTGATCCTACTTACATAGAATTACCGATGCTTACAAAACCACTTTCAGGGCAGTACTTCAGCAGCGATAAGACTTCCAATATTGCTGGCATTGTTGCAGGCGGAGACTGTGAATTTTCCTTGGCTACTGATGCTGGTGATATAGAGGTGACCTTATCTGCGGTGAACGGTTGTTATGAAGAAACGGTAGTAGTAGACGAAAGTACTAATCAGTATTATTTTGATGATGTTCCACCATTGATCTATAATATTTCCGTTTATCATCCTGACCCTGAAATTGTTTTTGACGCTGATACGATATCAGTTGAGAGCAGAGATAGGGATGATAAGGATTTTATTTATTATGCTCCCTTGGAATTTGGATTTGTTGGTAACGTTCAGCAATTTGAAGAGCAAAATGAGGCTGTTAGTACAGATGATGGCATAAATATTGGTCATTTAGATCAGTTAAAAAGTCTTGATGCTTCCTTTGTTAATGCAGATGATATTGTTGCGTACCCGTTCACTTATGCAGTTTATTTTAATGCGTTTGAAAGTTACAATGGTGGTAATTGTGTTGTTGAGGATTACACATTACATGTCGTAGATGAAGTCACCCCAAATAATGGCAGTTATGGTATTTCATCAGATAGCTATGATAATACCAATTCTGGACCCTACCCTGGGAATATGTATTATTCTTTTACCGCTGCAGAGGGTAACAGCCTTAGTGGAGGTGACAACCCTCATCAACTGCCCATTCAGTTGACTGCAGAAACGGATGATGGGCGTTCAGCGAGTGGAACAATATATCTATTGGTAATCGACGCTATTGAAACTTTTGAAAATTCCGGGTTTACTTTATCAGAATCCAAAAGGCCAACGATGGTTATCAGGGTTCCACCAGGTGACGGCAGTTCTACCACTATTGAATCAGGCTCAATTGAGTGTAGAGAAAATTCTTTTCGTTACCTTAATGAATCTGGGCTTGAAAACGAAGCGATGTATCAGAATGGAAGTGAGACAACGGTATGTGTCGGTCCACCGGGCATTGAAACTTGCAATAAATATGACTTTGACCTTGATTATACCTTCAATACTAAGTTAACTGTCTCTACTGAAGTTGCAAGGACTCAAACTCGTTGTCTTGAGTTTACAGAGACATACACCGCTTATGGTGATGGTGTTGTAACAGGTAAAAATGCAACTGTCTTTATAGGAAGTGCCGAATCACATAATTTTAATATTGGTTTAGGTGTCTATTTAAACCGTAATGATGACGGCGTTGTTGAGCAATATACAAATACAGATGGCGAACTTGTTTCTCCTGTTTATGTTGACACTACTTTTACTCTAGGCGAAACTTCCGTTGCGTCAACATACATGCATTCCAGGTTTTATATTGAAAATGTGTTAATGCCAGATATTGAGCTTTTTATGGCTCAAGAGGAAGAAAACTCTGAGTCTTTTAATGCTTATCAGCAGGATTATTTTTTCTGGGAAGAGCTACTTGCAAGAGAAGATGAGTTGATTGCTAGTGCAAGTAATATGTCCGAAGTCTTCCGAAATTTTGGTAGTTCTCAGGATGGGGATGGAAATAGCCTGGATGAGGGAACTACTGAGGCAATTACATTTGATGCGGGTGTTGATTATACATATACAACAACTTCAAGTAAGCAAACAGTAAAAAGTACTACAGTGGATACCGAAGTATCTGTTGATGCATCATTTAATTTTGGCATGGTGATTAATGGCTATGGAATGTTTTTTAGGCAACACCTTGCTTCTAGTAGCTCTTATTTAGAAGGTGAGTCAGGGGATACCACTGTTAGTTTCACGAATTCGTTTACATTAGGCGATGATGAACCTGGTGATGGTTTTTCTTTTCAAGTATTTTCTGATGATGACTATAATATGGCAGTCTTTGATTTAATAGGTGGACAATCATCATGTCCATGGGAGCCAGGAACCTTGCAAAGGCAGGCTGCATCTATTACTAGTGGAACTCCCATACTTCTTAATAATCCGCCAGAAGAGGCAGCTATCTTTACTGTAGTTATAGGCAATTTGAGCGAAACTGATGATGACGAAAGCTATTTATTAGCATTAGATGCAACGACAAATCCGAATGGGTTAGAGGTCTATGCGGCTGGGAGTAATTTAGTGGAAGGGGTAACCGTCACTGTCCCTGCTGGAGAGCAACTAGAGATGGATATAGCTGTCTACAGAGGACCAGAGGAGTATGTATACGATCCTATCGATATCGAGATTATGCCCCCTTGCGAAGTTGATATAGCAGATGCAAAAGGTGCAGATGCAGCAATTCAGGGTATGGATAATATTGAACTAACGGTTTCCTACAAGGAGCCATGCAGTGAAAGCACCGTTTCATTTCCGGAAGATGGCTGGATAGTGGATGCTTCTCATTCTGATGGAGATACCTTGAAAGTTACAGTCTCTGGTTATGATCTAGAAAATGAATACGTGGATGAACTCAAATTGCAATATCGGAAAAATAGTCTTGGAGATTGGTTCAATGCTGAAATTATTGATGTAGATACCTTAAGGGCTCTTGATGAAGATTTTGTGATCATAGATTGGAATATATCCCCTAGCATCGTTACAGATGGGTTCTACGAGCTTCGTTCAGTGATCACGTGTTCTGGAGATGCGTATGATGGCGTCTCACAAATTAATTCTGGTTTGATTGACCGTGAAGGTCCTGAGCAGCTTTTGACCACGCCTGCCAGCGGAGTATTAGGCACAGATAACCTTATTAGTCTCACAATGAATGAGACCATTGACTGTGATGCTATTATTCTTGGTAGTGATGATGCTCATATTAAGCTAACAAATACTAACACAGGAGATGATATTGATTTTACCTATACCTGTGGGGATGATATCATTCTTATAACTCCTGCAATCGCTGATAGATTTCTTGAAAACCAAACTCTTCGAGCTGATGTATCGGTTTTATATGACGTATATGGCAATGGCATGGATGAAGAAATATCTTGGGAATTTTACTTTAATAAAAATCCTGTAGGGTGGGTTGGCACAGATATTTCTAATATCATTATTTATGAGGATGAGGAATACTCGACAACGAGAATTTTAGAAAATGTAGGTGGCTCTAGTAACAGCTATTATATTTTTGATGGAAGAGATATATCCATTGATGCAGCTATCTACCCTGATAATGTAAATGCTCTTCCTGCTTGGATTGATGTTTCTCCAACGGAGGGAACATTGACCGCAGATTCACAGCAAGAAATCACAATTGGTCTTACGGAGGGGCTTGATTTCGGGGAATATACAACAACGATCTATGCTGGAGTGAACGGTGTTGGTGATGAAGATCTTGACGTTTACATACGAAAGCTTTGTTATGAACCATCTGGTTGGGTAGTAGATCCATCTGATTTTGAGTTTTCTATGAATATGACCGCTGTTTTATATACCCAACCTACTGCTGTTGTAACAGATACTAGCGCTGATATTTATGATATGGTTGGCGTATTTGTTGGCGATGAGCTCAGAGGTGTAGCAAATGTAGAATATCTCCCAGCATTAGAATCGTTGTCTAATTTTCATCCGTATGAAGTATTTTTAACCATTTACAGCAATACTACTCAGCAGGAGAATTTATCATTTAAAGTTTGGGATGCTTCTGAGTGCACTATGTTAGGAACAGTGCTTGAAAGTTATTCTTTTGAAATTAATGAGGTCCTAGGTAGTTTGACAAACCCAGTGCCTTTGACAGCTACTGCCCAAATCGTTACCGAAATTCCCTACACTGAGGGATGGACATGGGCTTCGTTTAACACCTCAGATACCATTTCATCTGATATGTTAGTCAATACAATTTTAGGCAACATGAATTCTGTCGATGGAGATATTATCAAAAGTCAGGATGGCTTCTCAATTTATGATCCTACCGTTGGCTGGTTTCCAGCTAGTTTTGAAATAGATCATCAACAAATGTATAAAATTAAACTTCAAAATTTAGATACATTGACCAGGGTAGGTTATGCAATTGATGTAGAGCTAGACACTATTGATGTTAATGTAGGATGGAACTGGATAGGCTTCACCCCTCAAGAATCATATGAGGTAAATGAGGCTTTAGAATCATTAGGGGACGTGCTAACTGGTGACTTGATCAAAAGCCAATCTGCTTTTGCCCAATACCTTGAAAACTATGGCTGGTTTGGCAGTTTGATATTTATGAGCCCTAAAAATGGTTATCTTTTGAAGTCCTCTAATGAGGGTGAACTTCTTTATCCTTTCACTATTGCTCGATCATCAGAGCCAATTGATGAGGAAAGTATTATTGCATCAACCACTCCAGTAGTCAGTGAGAATGTTCCAGAGTGGGTTGTTGACTATAATCAGTATTCAAGTTCTATGTCAATCGTTGCTAGTTTAGTATCTTTTGATAGTACTTCAAGAAATTCAAACGACATTGTTGGTGCATTTGTCAATGGCGAGTGCAGAGGCACCGCTAGCCCGCAGTATGTTGAACCTTTGGATGCATATCTATTATTTTTAACTGTTCATGGGGATGAAAGTGAATCAGGCGATGTCATTTTTCAGGTATATCATGAGGAGACTGATGAGATATTATATGTCCCCGTGCAAGAGCGATACAATGCCAACGATGTTGTAGGCACATTAACAGAACCTTATGTTATTGATGCACGAACTCTAGCCATTGGAGATCCTGGATATGTTCCAGTTGTTTTTAGTTTAGCTCAAAATTATCCAAATCCATTTAATCCTGTGACCAAGATAGGATATGGTATTGCAGAGGACGCAGTGGTGACTATTAGTGTGTATAATTTGATTGGTGAACGTGTTGCGACCTTGGTCAATGAAAATAAAAATCCAGGATATTATTTTACGAATTGGGATAGCAAGAATGATATGGGAATGCCTGTTTCGGCTGGGATGTATATCTATCAGATACGAGCAGGGGAGTATGTCAAAAGTCGAAAGTTAATACTACTTAAATAGGAATGAATTTGTGAATTATTGTCAAAACGCTTTTCAAAAACGAGTTAATTGTTTTCGATATATATTTTATTATATATCTGTGTTATTTTGTTTGCCTGCGGTATATGCTGAGGCTCCAGACTGGTCCGTAGATGTAGAAGAGTACTCATCAAGTCTATCTCTAGTGAGTGAGTTTTATTTAAATGAAGAGGTTTTTGATAGTCAAAATATTGTAGGAGCTTTTGTTGGCGAGGAATGTCGCGGAGTTTCTACCGTGGCAGCATACGGAGATGGATATGTATATCTGATCACCATTTATGGAAACACTGCAGGGGAGACCGTAACCTTTAGAGCATGGGTCGCTGAAGAGGATGCGGTTGTTGATGTTGAGGAAAGTATCACATTTACTCCAGGTGTGATGGGTACTTTGAGCTCACCCAAACAGTTCAATGCGTTTCAAAATTTTGACTTTGCTCCTTCTTTGACCGGTATTCCAGATCAGACAGTGCACATGGGAGATAATTTTGCAACGATAACTCTATCTGATTACTTGATAGTTGAAGACTCTGATGAACTGCTATGGACAACTTCAACTGCAACTAATTTTACTATCAGTTTATCCGAAGATGTTATTACGCTTACCCCTCAGGATAACTGGGTGGGAAGTGAGACCATTATATTTACTGTAACAGAGTTAACCGAAAATGGATATTCTGACTCGGATACAGCTATTTTTAGACAGCTTCGCCCTGATAATCCTCCAATAATCTCGGGCATTCCAGATCGAGTCATCGGTCCAAATGGAACCTTTCCATCTTTTGATCTTGATGACTACATTACGGAAATTGATGATGATGTATTAACCTATGATTATAGTTATGGTCAGCTTGAAGATACCTATGATGATCCAGGCTGGAGCGTAAACTCCTCTGATTTTGAGTTTTCAATGTCGATGGTGGTGAGAGTTAAAGCTCGCGGGGTGTTCATTGAGGGGTCATCTCATTATTTAGCCGCGCTTGATGAAAGTGGAGAAGTTAGAGGCGTGGCTCAAGCGGATGCCTACTTGGATGAGTGGAGATATCTCCTTACAATATATTCCGAGCAAGAAGGTGATAGAATATCCTTCCGCTTTTACGACGCAACTAATAGTTTAAATATTCCGATTGATGATACGGTTAGTTTTGTTAATAATAGTGTGATCGGAACTACAACAATCCCATATGACCTTGTTGCAAATTTTTTAGATGTTGAGCTTGATCAGAATGGATTGGTTTCAATATCCAGAGTTGAACAAAGCTGGGTTGGTAGTGAGTCGATTGTTTTTTCAATAATTGATAACGGTACTCAAAATAGTTACAGTTCATCTGATGAGGTTTTATACACAGTAGAGAGTGATTATGAGCCTATTTTGTCAGGGATACCTGATCAGTCCATTGGGCCAGATGGTTCTTTTTCTATTATTGCTCTAAATGATTACCTAGAAACTTTTGATGATGATAACATTTTATGGTCTGTATCTGGAAACATAGATTTAAATGTTAGCCTGGATGGTAGCAACGCGACGATAACGCACGACAATGATTACATCGGTTCAGAGACTTTAATATTTACTGCCACTGATGACACTGAGACAGGACTTTCCAGCTCAGACACTGCATCGTACAGCGTTGTAGCTTACGATAATATTCCGCTTTTGTTTAACGTACCTGATCAGGCGATAGCAATTGGAGGAACATTTGATACGCTTGACCTAAGTCAATATCTCACCGAAGTAGATGGGGACGATGTAATGTGGAGCTATGAATTTCTTGATTACCCATCCAATGTGCCAACACCAAATTGGGAAGCACCTCTTTCAGGTACTTTCACAATGGGTGTGGTCTCAACGGTTAAGGCACTTGGTGTAACTACTCAAGGCTCAGATCATATTCTGATCGCTGTGGATGAGAATTATGACATCCTTGGCCTTTCCAATGCTGTCAATGTCAATGACATCTGGATCTATAATATGACTCTGTACTCAGATGAGAATAATATTGACTATAAATTTCTTTTTTATGATAATTCTTCCCAGAGAATCTTGCCGGTTGATGTAGAGTTAGAATTTGTAGCTGGCAATGTCGTTGGCTCTGCATCTGAGCCGATTGAATTAAAAGCAGGAAGGGTTTTCATTTCCGTCAACGGACAAGGGAAGGTATCTTTTGACATTCTTACCACAAACTGGGATCTAGCGGAGACTATTCGGTTTACGGTAACCGATGCATTCACTGATGAAAACAAGTCATCTTACAATGATATCTCTGTCATGATTGATAATGACCTCCCAGTTTTAAGTATCTCATCTTGGACCGCGCAAGAAGGGTCAAGCTTTGAGCCGTTTCAACTAAATAGTTACATTTCAGATAATGGAACCCCTTTCGATTCTCTTTTAATTAATTTTTCCACAGGGCCAAATTATACTGCTGAGGTTATAGATGATGTATTAAATGTTTATCCTCCAGTAGATCCAGACTGGCATGGTTCTGAGATGGTTGCATTTGAAATTACCGATGCGCATCCCTATAATGTGAAAACATTGACTGCTAGTGTGGAGTTTATTATAACTCCTGTAAATGATGCCCCAATCATTGCAGAAAAATCTGACGAGGTCATTGAAGAAGATATCCCAACAACATTTGCCATGGAGCTAACAGATATTGACACTGGTGAGGTGTTAACCCTCTCCGCTTCCTCTAGTGCTAGTGACCTTACTGTTACCACGAACTCAGATGACAGCACAATAACGGTAACTCCCGCTGCAGATTGGTATGGCGAGTCAGATATTGTTGTTATTGTTTCTGATGGCAAGCTAACAGATACCACAAGCTTCATGCTTACAGTAATTCCAGTAAATGATGCCCCCAGAGTATCTGAAGTTATAGATCAAGCAATTTCAGAGGACGATACTCTCATGGTTTCGCTTGAGGTAGTGAATGTAGATACAGGAGAGACGTTGACGACGTTCGTTTCCTCTTCATCAGATCAGGTTAGTGTTACTGCAAACTCTTCTGATCTCACTATTAAAGCAGTTCCTGCTCAAGATTGGTATGGTCAAACTGAGATTGATGTTATTGTATCTGATGGTCAATTTGCGCAGGCAATTTCTTTTGCGTTGAACGTAATACCTGTAAATGATGCTCCAATAATAGAGCAAATAGATGATCTTTTTGCAAGTGAAAATATTTCTCTTATCGTGGACTTAAATTTTTACGATGTTGATAGTGAACTTCTAACAGTTACTTCTTTCTCTGATAGGGATGATGTCACCACTACTGCATCTATATCTAGCTCCTCTATTGAGATTTTCACCTCTGATTTTCATGGTCAAACTGAGATTGGGGTAATAGTCTCTGATGGCGAGCTGTCAGATACTACAAATTTTAATGTTACGATTGCACCTACAAATGATGCTCCAATTATACTTTCTATTGAAGATCAGGTAATTGATGAGAATAGTATTGGTGTATTTGCTTTCGAACTTACAGATATTGATACAGGT
>CESP01128988.1_pt1 | contig 14721 bp, 17 predicted proteins | sample 531211 | NCBI WGS metagenome assembly CESP01 (sample SAMEA2622074, study PRJEB7988) | marine metagenome | biome: marine biome (ENVO:00000447); feature: surface water layer (ENVO:00002042); material: "saline water (ENVO:00002010), including plankton (ENVO:xxxxxxxx)" | depth 5 m | reverse complement strand
AAATAAGGTCTGTTTGAAATATCTAGTGATACCCTGCTTAAAGTTTCGTCCATTGGAACCGTTTCACTTGCGTATCTTTTAATGCCTTTTTTTTCTCCAAGCGCTTTTTTAATTGCTTCACCAATCGCAATACCAGTATCCTCGGTCGTGTGATGCAAATCAATATGAAGGTCACCTGTTGCTTTAATTTTAAGGTCTATAAGGGAGTGCTTTGACACTTGCTCAAGCATGTGGTCTAAAAAACCAACTCCAGTTTTAATATCATACTCTCCAGTACCGTCCAAATTAACGTCTACAGTTATGGATGTTTCTTTTGTTTTTCTAACGATTTTCGCAGTCCTCATAAATAACGTTGTTTTTACAATAATCCGTTTAAAATTAATACCTTGAAGATTTGTAATTAATAACCACATACCATCTATAAATAAAATGAAGCAAAATATGGACGACAATAACTGGCATGGAACAACAATCGTTCTTATAAGAAAAGGTAAGGATGTAGTTGTAGCTGGGGATGGACAAGTAAGTATTGGTAATACAGTCATTAAGAAAACCGCTAAAAAAGTCAGAAGAATTGAGAAAAGAGGAGTCATCGCTGGTTTTGCAGGATCAACGGCTGACGCCTTTACGTTATTTGAGAGATTAGAGGCAAAATTAGAAAAGCACGGGGGTCAACTAACTCGAGCTGCTGTTGAGTTAGCTAAAGATTGGAGATCGGATAAATATCTTCGAAGGTTAGAGGCATTAATGGCAGTTGCTGATAAAGAAAAAAGTTTCATAATTAGTGGTAATGGAGATGTGTTGGAACCTGAACATGGGATTATAGCAATTGGAAGCGGTGGAAATTATGCACTAGCAGCAGCTAGAGCAATGATAGATGACAAAAGTAAAAGTGCTGAAGAAGTAGCAAAAAAATCCGTAGAAATTGCAGCTGATATATGTGTATTCACAAATAATAATATAACAGTAGAAAAATTATAATGGAAACAGAGCAAAAGATAGTTTCATTTTCTCCAAGAGAAATCGTTTCGGAACTCGATAGATTTGTAATTGGTCAAGCTGAGGCTAAAAGAGCTGTGGCTATAGCATTGAGGAATAGATGGAGGAGACAAGAGCTACCTGATGATATGAGAGAAGAAGTGCTTCCAAAAAATATATTAATGGTTGGTCCAACAGGCGTTGGTAAAACTGAAATTTCTAGAAGACTTTCAAAATTAGCACAGGCACCATTTATGAAAGTAGAAGCTACAAAATTCACAGAAGTTGGCTATGTTGGAAAAGATGTAGAGCAAATAATTAGAGATCTTATTGAGATTGCTATATCACTAGTTAAAGAGAAAAAAAGAAAGGAAGTAAAAGCAAAGGCACAAGTTTCTGCAGAAGAAAGAGTTTTAGACGCTCTTGTTGGTAAAAATGCGAGTGTAGCAACCAGAGAAAGTTTTAGAAAAAGATTAAGAGCCGGAGATTTAGATAATAATATTATCGAACTTTCAGTTCAAGATAACCCTCAAATGCCTTCATTTGAAATTCCTGGCATGCAAGGAGGCGTTGGCATGGTCAGTATTGGGGATATATTTGGTAAGGGTTTGGGTGGTAAGAAAAAAAAGAAAAAAATGACGGTCAACGAGTCTTTTGAGTATTTAATACAAGAAGAATCTGACAAACTTATTGATCAAGATCAGATATTAAAAGAGGCAAAATTTGCAGCAGAAAATAATGGAATAGTTTTTTTAGATGAAATAGATAAAGTTTCTGCGCGAAGTGATAGGACTGGAGCTGATGTTTCTAGAGAGGGTGTACAAAGAGATCTATTACCTTTAATTGAAGGGACAACAGTTAATACAAAACATGGTCCGATTAAAACTGATCATATTTTGTTTATTGCTTCAGGCGCTTTTCAATTAGCTAAGCCGTCTGATCTTTTACCTGAATTACAAGGTAGATTACCAATAAGAGTAGAATTGAAAGCGCTAAACAAAGAAGATTTTGTTAAAATTTTAAAAGAGCCCGATAACAGTTTAATAAAACAATACAAAGCATTAATGAAAACTGAAAAAGTGAATCTTAAATTTACTGAAGATGGTATTGAAGCTTTAGCAGATATTTCAACGCACATTAACTCGACAATAGAAAATATTGGCGCACGAAGACTACATACAATTCTTGAAAAAGTTCTTGACGAGATAAGTTTTACTGCACCAGATAAGGCTGGCGAAGAAATAGTGGTGGATAAGAAATATATCGAGAAACATTTAGGTGATATTACAAAAGACAAAGACTTGTCTAAATTCATTCTCTAACTGTTTGAAATCCATAGAGTTTCAAAAGGCTTTAATCTAATACAGTTTTTACCATTAATTTTTGTTTTAGGGTTAATCAAATCTCTCCAAGTTTCATTTTTAATTAAATTTAATCTGTTAAGATTAAATTCAACACTCTTTGATGTTATATTTGTAACTGAGAATATACTTTGTCTTTTATCCTTGCTTTGTCTCCATAAACCATAGATTTCTTTTCCGAGATTTAAAGTATATTGCGTTGCATTTGGATGAAAAGCTTCTTGGTTTTTTCTTATTTTTAGTAATCTCATTATCTCATTAAATACAATACTTTCTTTTGAGTTTTTTTTGCCAAGTTTTTTTTGTAAATTAAAAAGGTCCCACTTATGTCTATTTAAATCACGATTTTTTTTGGAAATCTTAAACTTAGATATGTCATTTGAGGTTCCAAATAGTGAATTAAAATAAATACCAGGTATCCCTTCTAGGGAAAACATAATGGCATGTGCCGCTAAAAATCTCTTTATTTTATAGTGTCCTTTTTCGTCATAATCAGTCCTGCTCAAAAGATCAAATAAAGTAATGTTAGCTTCATAAATTTTTTTTCCTTTACCTTGGATTTTCCTGTATGAAAATTTTCCATTATTCTTCTTGATTCTTGAAAACATTTTATTCGATTGCAGCTCATTAAGAATCCCCTCGATTGGTCTCATACCAATACCGTCATGTGATGCTAAAAAATTTAAATAAGTGTTTCCATTTCTTGCAGGTGGCATCGATTTGCTCCAATTCGATATTTGAGAACTGTCTTCAAACAATAATGTGTAAGAAACTAGAGGAGGTAAAGAGAAGTTATAAATCCAGTGAGCTTCATCATTGTTTCCAAAATAACTCAGATTTTGTTTTCCTGGAAGATTAGTTTCTGTAACAATCCAAGATCTAGTATTTAATCTCTCTAAGATTAATCTAAAAAGTTTTATAATTTGATGTGTTTGAGGTAGGTTTACGCATTCTGTGTTCGTTTCTTTCCAAAGATATCCAACTGCATCCAATCTAAAAATTGATATTCCTTTACTTATGAAAGTCATCATAATTTTTACAAAGTCTATTAAGACATCTGGATTTTTAAAGTTAAGATCAACTTGATCTGGACTAAACGTACACCAAAGTTTTTTTTGGCTGTCATACATTTTAAATTTTTGCAGTAAAGGATGTTCTCTTGGTCTTATAACTTTCTTGGTGTTAAATTTTCTATCAACAGTAAAGAAATAGTCTCTTCCTGGATCTTTATTCTTAAGAAAATTCTTAAACCATGTACCTTTTGAGGAGGCATGATTTATAACTATATCGGCCATTATATTTGCATCTTTTGACAATCTTTGAATATGATCCCAGTTACCGAACCTTTTATCGATCGCGTTATGATCTTTGACTGCGAACCCACTATCACTGCTCGATGGGAAAAAGGGTAGGAAATGAATACAGTTAAAATTCTGTTTAAGCTTTTTTTTAAAAAAACTATTGAAAATATTTAATGTATTTTTTTCTCCTTTTATCTTAAGATTGTCAGCATAGGATATTAATAGAATAGTTTTTTCTGAACAAATATCCTCTTTCTTACCTAACTTAATATTTTGATTAAAGTCTTTAATTAGTTCATTAATTTTTCTTGTATAATAAAAAGTATTAATTTCTGGATCTACTGACTTGTATATTTCGAATATTTTCGATTGAATATCATCCTTAGTCAGTAGGGATACCTTATTTGAATTTTTCATCATCTGCTCTCACGGCCTTTTTAAGATTTGATAAAGTTGAAGGTAATGCACTACTTACACGACTCCATGTTGGTATAAAAGGTGTTTCCATCGGATTTTCAAAAAAACTTTCACCAGCTTTCATTATATTATAGGCAAAAAGTTCAACTGCTTTTTCTTCTGAATGTCTATCGAAAGACAAGCCATTCATAACTGCATCGCTTTTGTAAATATCGATCATATCTAAGGCAGATCTATAATAAGTTGCTTTAATTGATCTAAATGTTTCCAAACTGAATGAGTTTCCCTGTGTTGCTAATTTTCTTATTAATGTTTTAATAATATCAATAGACATTCTTGACAATCCCTTGCTATCGTCCTCTGTTGATAAATCTTGATGTTTGTGATCATAAGCATCCGCTAAATCAATTTGACATATTAAATTAGATGAAAAATTTCTTTGCATTTCAGATAATATTCCTATTTCCATCCCCCAATCGGTAGGGATTCTTAATTCCTTCAGTAGATCTTTTTTAAAAGAAAATTCTCCAGCAAGTGGATATTTAAAAGATTTCATAAATTCCAAATAATCATTTTTCCCGATTGTTTTTTCCATTGCTACTAATAGAGGATACACTAATAATCTTGATGCCCTACCATTTAATTTCCCTTTGGCATAACGCGGATAATATCCTTTACAAAATTCGTAATTAAAATTTGGATTAGCAACTGGATAAAATAACTTTGCCAATAACCTTCTTTCATAAGTAATAATATCACAGTCATGAAGCGCTATTGCATCTGCCTCACCTCTAGCGAGAGCCATGCCTACGCAATACCAAACGTTTCTACCTTTTCCCATTTCTTTAGGAGCCAGTCCTGTGACTTTAAGTTCATCGTCAACTTTTTTTAAATTCGGTCCGTCGTTCCACAATATTGAAAAAGGTAGTTTTAATTTTTTAAAAAAACTCCAAGCTTTTTTAGCTTGGCTTTCGTTTGCTTTATCTAAACCAATTATAATATGGTTAATATAATCAGTTTTATTAATTTCATCTATTATTTTTGGTAATGCTTTTCCTTCTAACTCTGAAAATAGACATGGCAAAATTAATTCCATATTAGTTTTTTTTGATATTGTAGACAGTTCTTTTTCTAATTCTTCTGTTTCTCTAATTTTGAAATCATGTAGATTTGCAACTATTCCATCTTGTGAAAAATCTGTCATAATTTAATTTTAAAGAATTAATGTATTTTTTCCAGAGCCATTTTGACTACTTCCATCCATCCAAGAGGAGCTTCTTTAGTTGATATTGTGTATTTATCTCTATTTAATAGATTTTGATTATTTTTATTTTTTATCAGACAAGGAAAGTCAACATAGTCTAACATTTCTAGGTCATTTAGACTATCTCCAATTCCAATTGTAATGACATCTTTAAAATCTTGATAATTACTAAGTACTTTTAAAGTTTTATTTACAGCAATTGATTTATTAACATTATCTCCAATTGAAAAAACTCTCCCACCTTGATTAACTGCGAGACCTAACTTGTTACAAGCAATGTTTAATTGTTCAATTACCTCTTTTTCTCCATTGAAACTAATTAGGAAAGTATAATTTCTATTCATAGAAGCTTCGAGTTTTTTTTGGCTTAAACCTAAAATTTTAGTTTGTTTTTCAATATCCATTTCAGATAACAAACTACAGTACGATAACAATTTACTATTAATATTTTCTACAAAAATTTTTTGAATTTCAGCCAAAGGTCTCGCAAGAACAATTTTTTTTGGAATATCTGCTTTTAGAATATCTAGATTATGTATAGAAGATCCATTTTCTGAAATATATGGTATGTTATAATTTAACTCATCAATAAATTGTTGTATCTCCAAGTCTGTTTTACTTGAGGTTGGGATCAGTTTTATTCCATTATTTAAACACTTTGAAAGAAAATTTTTAATTTCATCAAATTTGAAAGTTTCATTATTTAATAAAGATCCATCCAAATCTGTGAATATCAAAACATTTTTTTTTTGACTCATTTTTTTAAAAAAACAATTATTGCTCCATCACCTCCGTATTTTTGGGGTGCTTCTTTTATACTTACGATTTTATTCCTATATTCATTTTTAATAAACTCTGGAATAGCATATTTAAGAAGTCTTAAATCTTTTGATGCGTAAGGATCTGCTTCGTAATTGGAATGTAAACCTTTCCCGGTGATAAACAAAATTTTGCGCTTTTTTGAATTAATCGCTAAATCAATGGACTCTGATACTTTTTCAAATGCATCCCTAACTTTAAAACCGTGTAAATCAATTTTTATATCAAAAAAGAAATTATTATTAATGACGAGCTTTTCATCTTTCAAATCTTTATCTTCTACAGATTTAATATTTTTGATGAAATCTTGCCAGTCTTTTTGATCTTGTTTAGTAATTTTAGTCCTTGGTTTCTTTGTCGTCGCCATCACTTGAAAGTTCTGTTAAATACCAAGTTGGATTTTTATCTTTTAAATTTTTTTCAAATATCCAAACGTCTGTAACAGTCTTAATCTTTTCAGGATCGCCTTCTATTACCATGCCAGAATTGTTTTTTAGACAGTTGACAATTTCACTAGTAAACTTTGTTTTTATTTTATAGTGCGTATCTTTTTTGTCTATCTTGGCAATTTTTGTTTCTTTGATACCAATAAAAGTTAATTCGGAGGTAATTTGTTTTGTCTTTCTCTCATCTATAATTTTAGAAAATTCACTATAAAGATTTTCTGTAAGAAGAGGTTTTAAGGAATTTTTATCACCTTTGGCAAAAGCTCCAATAATCATTTCATATGCAGCTTCAGCACCTTTTATAAAATCTTTTTTATCGAAAGTTTCTTTGTCCTTTTTTAAATTTGTTGGGTTAATTGAAAAACTCTCTTTATTTTCATTAAACCTAGGCTTAATTGGAATATCATCTGCACCTTTGCCAAGAACATTTCTTAAACGTAAAAAAATGAAGCCGGCTAGCATTGCTAGAAGAATTATGTCGATATATCCAAAATTTTCAGTCATTACTTGTAATTATAAAAAAAATAATTATCTCTTGATAATAGATTAAACAGAATGCAATTTACACTACTATTTTTAATATTCGTCCCATTAATAGAGATCTATTTTATGATTAAAATAGGTGCTTTTATTGGAGCTTTCAATACCATAATGGCGACGCTTTTGACCGCAGGTGTAGGATTATATTTTGTGAAACAACAGGGTTTAGCGACTGTTTACTCCGCCTTAAATTCAATTGGACGTAACAATTCACCAATATTGGAAATCATGGGCGCCTTCTGCTTAGTAGTTGCAGCCATATGTTTGATCATTCCTGGATTTATAACGGATATACTGGGGGCTTTGCTCGTAATACCGATAACTAGAAAAATTTTTTTAAGGTTTTTTGTCAAAAAAAACTCAAACTATCAAAACGATAATAGTAAAATTATAGATATTAATCCTGAGGACATTGATGAACGAAAATAACAATGCCAAGTACGAAGTAATTGCAAGATATATAAAAGACGTTTCTTTTGAAATACCAACTCCAGAAACTTTCGTGGATGCAGCTAAAAATCTTGGAACCTACATTACGAAGATAGATTTCAAAAGTAACCCTTATAAAGGTAATTTAGTCGAATTAAATTGTAAACTTATAATAGAAGCGCCAGAAAACATAAAAAATAAAATGAGATCAGAAATTGTTATGGCGGTTGTTTTTAAAATAATAGATACTAAACTGACACCTGATGAAATAAAAAAAATTGTTTTGGTAACAATACCTTCTGAAAACTTCGATTTTATTAAGAGTGTAGTAACTGATTTATTTCAAAAATCGGGATTTAAAAACTTTAATTTTAACAAAGAAATTAATTTTGAGGATTTATATAACCAGCAAAAAACTAATTAAGTATAAAAGATTTTGGGATATTCTTTTTCAAAAAGTTTTTATGTTCTTTTGCTTCTTCCTCTGAAATTTCTACAATAATACCTTTTCTATTTTTTAGATCTATTAGATCTTTGTTTGACGTATTTGTATCTTTAATTGATAAGTCAAATGTTGGTTCTTTTTTATCGAGTAAATCAATGTATACTTTTGTTAACAACTCACAATCAAGCAGCGCAGAGTGTTTCTCTCTTCTGGAATTATCAATTTTAAATCTTTTACATAAAGCATCTAAACTATTTTGTAGACCTGGAAATTTATCTCTTGCTATAAATAAAGTATCAACCACTCTTTCCTTGCTTAACACTTTTAAATCTAAATCTTTTAATTCTTTGTTTAAAAATGCTAAATCAAAATCAGCATTATGTATTATCAATTTTGAGTCTTTGATAAAATTTAAAAATTCTTTAGCAATTTCTTTAAACTTGGGTTTGTCATTAAGAAACTCCCTTGTGATACCGTGTGTTTGATAAGCGCCCTCCGAAATGTTCATTTCGGGATTTATAAATGTATGAAATTTTTTTCCTGTCAGAGTGTGATTATCTAATTCAATACACGCAATTTCAATAATCTTATCTGTGGAAGGAGAAAGACCTGTAGTCTCTGTATCCAGTACAATTTCAATCATATTATAATTTCTCTAATAATCTCTTTAACTCTTTTTTTAGCATTTTTTTTATTAAAATCGTTTTTTATTATTAAATCTGAGCGCACTTTTTTAATATCTGTGGATAGCTGAATACTCTGTAATATAGAAATTAATCTAGAGTCATAGTTTTTCCTTTTTTTTAAGTACGTATTAATTTTACTCTTTTTTGCATCCACAAAAATAAGAACATCATTTGGTAAATTTATTTTATTTTCCAAATAAAGAGGAATATCCAAAACTACAGCTTTTTGTTTATTATTTTTTTTTAAGAACAATTTCATCTTAGATCTTACAACAGGATGTACAATTTTAATTATCTTTATTAAATTTTTTTTGTTTGATTTTATTGCTCGTGATAGCTGTGCTTTATCTATTGGAAATTGCTTAATATATCTTGGCAAAACCTTGTTTAATTTCCTAAAAATTGACTTGTCATTTTTATATAAAAACGACACTTGTTCGTCCGCATTAAAAATTGGAAAACCAAATAATCTTGCCATATAAGATTTTCCACTTCCAATTTCGCCAAGTAAAGCCATTTTAATCATTAATTAATCCTATTACTTTTTGATCTATTTTTGGCAATACCCCGTGCCAGATATTGAATGATTTTTGTGCTTGATAAATGAACATCATTTTACCATCGATAATTTTATTTTCTTTTTCTGCGTTTATTAAAAATTTTGTTTTAGGTTTATATATTATGTCGTAAAAAAATTTTCCTTTAACATCATTTAAATTTACTCCTATCTCCTCGTTGTTTAATCCTAAGCTGGTACAGTTTACTACAAGATCAAAATTAATTTTTTCTCCCCAGTCTCTCACTTCAATGTCATCAAACATTTTCTTAATGTTTAAAGCTTTGTCTTTGGTTCTGTTCATTAAGATGATTTTAGGCACACCTAGGTTTTTGAGTGCGAGTATTACAGAAGTTGATACACCCCCTGCACCCAAAACTAAGACTTGTTTATTTTTTCCATTGAAGCCTTCATCAATCAAAGATGTCTCAAAACCAAAAATGTCAGTATTATCTCCACAAATTTTTTTTTGTTTCACAAAGATAGTATTAACAGACTGAGTTATTCTTGCATTTTCTGTTAATTCATCAAGATAAGGAATGACCAATTTTTTAAATGGTATCGTAACATTCATTCCAAAAATATTACCTTTTTTGATCTCTTGAATATTCTCTTCTAGCTCTTCTTTTTCTAAAAGCTTTTTATCATAGATAGCTTTAATCTTTTCTCGTTGTATCCAATAATTATGTAACTTTGGAGACAAAGAGTGACCGATAGGATTTCCAATAACAATTAGTTTTTTCATTCTAGTTGCTCTAAATATTTATTAATTTGCTTAATAGGTAAACCCATTATCGAATTCATATCGCCATTAATTTCTGCAAATAACTCAAGCCCACCTGCTTCTATTTGGTAAACTCCATATTTTTTCATTATCTCCAAGTCTAATCTATTTAAATAATCATTACGTTCTTTGTCAGATAAGTTTTTCATCACCAACTTACAAGACTCGTGAAAATGAGAAATCATACTTCCGCCTTTAGAGATACACGCTGCAGTATGGAGATAATGTGTTTTATTGTTTAGCTTTAATAATATAATTTTAGCTTCTTCTTTAGATTTTGGTTTGCTTATGTTTTTACCTTCTAAATCCAAAAGGGAGTCCGCCCCTATAACAATATCTTGAGGGTATTTACTACTAATTTTTGACGCTTTAAGTTCTGCTAAGCTTTTAGCAATTTGAAGACATGTTGCATTTTTAGCCTTCATTGAAATCTTGATTTCCTCTTCATCGATACTCGCGGGTTCTTGCTTAACCTTATATCCGTTTTCCTCTAGAATTTTTTTTCTTATTCCGCTTTGGGATGCTAAGATCACATTCCTAATCATTATTTTTTTGTGATCTCGTAGATTTTAATTATTGATGCCGCTGTTTCTTCAACAGATTTACGCGTAACATCTATTATTGGAATTTGTCGTGATTGAAACATTTTTTTTGACTCTCTAATTTCATTATCTATGATAGATTGATCAGTATAAGTAGAAGACTTTTTGTCATTTAGAATATTAATTCTGGTTTTTCTTATATCGGTTAAACGACCTGTCTCTATTGTAAGACCTATTTTAACGGCTTTATTATTAAAAACTGTTTCGGGAAGCTCCTGATGTATAATTAGCGGAATATTTGAAACTTTATAACCCCTTTCTCCTAAATAAATAGAAGTAGGAGTCTTGCTCGTCCTGCTTACACCAAGAATTATAATATCTGCATCAACAGCTGTATCAAGTTTTTGGCCATCGTCATGTGCTAATGTAAATTGCATTGCTTCTATTTTTTTATAATATTCTTTGTTAAGTGCATGTTGCCCACTTGGAACATGTGATGCTTTAGTTTTAAAAATTTTTTCGAAGTCAGGAATAATACGATCAAGAACACCGAAGCATGGTATTGATTTTGATTTGCACTCACTAATAATGTGATTTGTTGTCTGTTTTTCAACTAAAGTATATAGAATGATTGGATTTTCCGCTTCCTTACATTTTTCCATTAATTGAGCTGTCTGCGCACTAGTTCTCATAAATGCAAAATGGTGAATCTTGTAATTAAATTTCGGAAATTGAGCTTTTATAGCTAGAAAAATTCTATCTAAAGTTTCTCCTGTTGAATCAGACACTAAAAAAAAATTATATAGCTTGTTCATAAAGTTGTTGATTAACTTATATAACTCAAATTTATCCCTAGGCTATTAAAATTAATATGCTTTTATAAATATTTCTCAAATTTTATCCATTTTTTTACTAAAAGTATAAAAGTTACTAATAGTCACTGAATATGGTTATTATTTGTTTAAAATAGTTATAAATTCACCATTTTTGATGTTAATAATTTTGTATATAGTGTTTATTAAAAGTTAGTCACACAATTAACCGTGCCTACTAACACTAATACTTTTATACATATATATTTAATATGAGTAATCTAATTTTAAATAAATTCGATAAAAACAAAGACAGCAAAAACACAGTGCCTATTTGGTTAATGAGGCAAGCAGGAAGATATTTGCCAGAATATAAAAAAATTAGATCTAAAAATAAAGATTTTATAAGTTTTTGTTTAAATATTAAAGATTCCAGCGAAGTAACGTTACAGCCTATAAAAAGATTTAATTTTGATGCAGCTATAATTTTTTCAGATATACTTTTAGTTAATTATGCAGCTGGTCAAGATGTAAAATTTAAAGAAAATTTTGGTCCAGTATTACAAAAACTAGACAATAAAACTTTTCTTTCAGTAGAAAAAGATGTTTTTATCGATAAACTTTCTAATTGTTACAAATCAATAAAAAACGTACGTAATCTATTACATAAAGATAAAACACTTATTGGATTTGCAGGATCGCCATGGACATTATTGGTATACGCTCTAAACTTAAAATCTCCAAAAAATGAATTTAATCTAGATTATAAAGAAGACGTAATATCAGAATTATTAAGTAAATTTATTAATCTTGTGAGTTGGCACTGCATTGAGCAAATAAAGAATGGGGCGGACGCGATTCAGCTGTTTGATAGCTGGGCAGGTATTATTAAAAATGAAAAACTTAATCTTTATTGTGAAAACCCGAACAAAAAAATAATTAAAAATATAAAAAAAATATATCCTCACGTACCTGTCATATGCTTCCCACGAAACATTAAAGATAACATAAGTTCATTTGTGGCTAACGTTAAACCAGATGGGATAAGCTTAGATTTTAATACAGATATTCAAAAACTAGATATAGATTCTAATGTTGTTTATCAGGGAGGTATGAGACCAGACCTTTTAACTATAGACGATGAGAACGAAATAATTAAGGAAGCAAAAAAATATTTAGATTTCTTTAAGAATAAAAGATATATTTTTAATCTAGGGCATGGAGTACTGCCAAACACCAAAATTAAAAATGTGGAAAAATTAGTTAATTTTGTTAAAAATTATTAATCAATGGAAAACAATAATCATCCAAAGGTAAATTATGGAAAAAACGGTGTTTTGCTAGTTAATCTAGGAACCCCAGATTCAACTTCATGGTGGGATATTAGAAAATATTTAAGAGAGTTTCTTTCAGATAAAAGGGTTATAGAAGTCAATCCGATACTCTGGCAAATAATTCTAAATCTTATTATTTTAAACTTGAGACCGTCTAAAACTGCAAAAGCTTACAAAGAGATTTGGATGACTGATAAAAACGAATCTCCATTGAGATATTACACAAAGCAACAAACTCAAAAATTAAAAAAGAAGTTTAACGGTCAAAACATAATAATTGATTATGCGATGAGATACGGAAACCCGAGTATAAAATCTAGACTTCAGAAGCTTCAATCTGAAGGCTGTGAAAATATCATACTTTTTCCACTTTATCCTCAGTATGCAGCAGCCACGACAGCTACAGTGTGTGATGAAGTTTATAGATGCTTGATAAAAATGAGATGGCAACCGAGTCTTCAAGTTATTCCACATTATGAGTCTAATGAAGATTATATTAATGGGCTTGTTAATAGCATAAAAAAAAAATTATCTGAAATTTCTTGGAAACCAGATTTAATCGTGGCTTCATATCACGGTATTCCACAAAAATATTTTGATAAAGGCGATCCTTATCATTGCTATTGTCAAAAAACATCTAGATTAATTAAAGAAAAATTCAATGAGATACCAATTGAGACAACGTTTCAATCAAGATTTGGTCCTGAGAAATGGTTACAACCATATACTGATAAAACTCTGGAAAAACTTCCGACAGAGGGAAAAAAAAATATTTTAATGATTTGTCCTGGCTTCTCTTCAGATTGTGTTGAAACCTTAGAAGAAATAGCTATTCAAGGAAAGGAGACTTTTATTGAAAGTGGAGGTAAGAATTTTGATTTAATAAGTTGTTTAAATGACAATGACGACCATATTAAAATGATGGAAAATATAGTTAAAACCTATATTCATTAATTATGTATTTAACATTAAAAGCCTTACATTTAATAGCAGTGATATCTTGGATGGTTGGACTTCTTTATCTGCCAAGAATATTTGTTTATCATGCCGATGTAAAACCCGAAAGTGACACTTATGAGATTTTTTCATTAATGGAATTTAGATTAATGAAATATATTATGAATCCTGCAATGATAGCCACCTGGATTTTTGGTGTTTGGTTAGTATATTTAGCAGGCCACGAAATTGCTATGCAATTATGGATGCAAATAAAATTAATTCTTGTTGTTTTACTGTCGGGCTTTCATGGTTTTCTATCTAAATGTAGAAAAAATTTTCAAAATAAGCTTAACCTCAGAACTGCAAAATTCTATAGAATAATAAATGAAATTCCAACCGTAATGCTAATCATCATTGTTTTTCTTGTTATTTTTATGCCTAATTAATATTGATAAATTTTATAAAAAATACTATAATTTAGTCTTCTAACAAACTTCCCTACATATGAATCTTCAAGAACTAAAAGACAAAACACCAGCAGATCTAATTTCTGAGGCTGAGAAACTTGGCGTTGAAAATCCAAGCACAATGCGTAAACAAGAAATACTATTTGCAATTCTTAAAAAATTTGCAGAAAAAAATGAACAAATTACTGCGTCAGGAGTATTAGAAACATTGCAAGACGGTTTCGGGTTTCTTAGAGCAATGGAGTCAAACTATCTACCAGGTGCTGATGATATTTATGTGAGCCCAAGCCAGATTAGAAGGTTTGGATTAAGAAAAGGGGATACAGTGGAAGGAGAGATAAGAGCTCCGAAAGATCAAGAAAGATATTTTGCTCTTTTAAAAGTAAACAAAATTAATTTTGAGGACCCTGAAAAAACAAGAAACAAAATTAACTTTGATAACTTAACTCCTCTATATCCTGAAGATAAAATTAAATTAGAAGTAGAAAAAAACAAAGCTGAAAAAAAACCTGATGTTACTGCAAGACTAATAGATTTGGTTTCACCGATTGGAAAGGGTCAAAGATCGTTAATTGTATCACCACCTAGATCTGGTAAAACA
>CESP01046039.1_pt1 | contig 14747 bp, 5 predicted proteins | sample 531211 | NCBI WGS metagenome assembly CESP01 (sample SAMEA2622074, study PRJEB7988) | marine metagenome | biome: marine biome (ENVO:00000447); feature: surface water layer (ENVO:00002042); material: "saline water (ENVO:00002010), including plankton (ENVO:xxxxxxxx)" | depth 5 m | reverse complement strand
CCCATAATATGAGTAATATAGTTTAAATCAAAATTTTCATTTTCATCATTTTCTTGAAGTATCCAAGACGGTAAAAGACTTAATAATTTATTTGTGTTTTTGCCATCGTGATATGAGCCGGTAGAAAGAAGTTCAGTATTTAGACTTACATAACTCGGGTGGTTAGTTCTAATAATTGGATCTAAGAATTCTGCTGTTGCTGCTGAAGCAGAGACAATTGCAGAGCCAGTATTTCTTGCTCCTGCATTATAACCAGTCCATGTGCCATTTGTAACACGGCCGGCATAGTCAAGTACCACGTTATCAGTAGTATTAACACCTGTAATGCCTTCATTGAACTTATAGTAAACACCCAAAGTTGTGTTTGATATATCGCTATTAGCACCACCACGAACTTGAGTAAACCAGTTTTCACCAATTTGTTTTGCATCGCGTGCAGTTTTCCAAAATCTAAATTCATCCATTGAGCCTGATAATCTACCGGAACCGGCTGAGCCAGTTCTTTCTGCACCGGAGGACGCTGGAATTGAATTTGTTACAAGCGCACCGATTCGACCGATTGTGTTAGGTTCGTATAAGGCGCCAAGTGTTTTTCCGCCCGTAAAATCAGTTGCGGTAACAGTAGTAACACCAGACATGTCAACAGTTGTATTTCCAGAGGCTCCAATATCATCCTGTGTAAGCTCTATTCGTAGAGGACCAGTTTTTTCAACTGCAACCATTGCAAGACTGGACGCATTGATAGCGTCTCTAATTCTCTCTCCTACTGCTGCAGCGCTACCTAAAGCACCATCAACACCAATGATTACGTTATCTCCATCTTTGGTACCATCTACAGTTGCAACACTGTGCTTAAATATAAAACCTACTGAGAGTCCTGCAGCATCTGTAAGGGTAAAGGTTTCATCATTAAGAGGACCGCCAGTAGTGGTAATTGTAGCTGTCGCAGTGCCATAAGTTGCGATATTGTTTCTTTGACCATTAATATATAAAGAAGCACTCTGTGCAGATAAAACGACTGCATAATGTGCCCAATCTCCAAGTTGGCTAACAGCAAAATCACCAAGAGGCAAAGAATTTATAACTGTTGAACCAGAAGCGATACTAAGGCGGAATGTTGAAGGCTGGGCATGGTTAGCACCAGTAACTTCTAAAGTTAATCGGCCGTAATTATCACTTGAAGAGTGCTCGTTGTTCCATAAATCAAATACCACTTGTCTTTGTGTTATAAGTGGGTCAATAGAGCCTGTTTTAAGCCAAAACTCTAAGGTAACACCATCACTAAAATCACTTCTTAAATTTGATGTTCTTGTGCCTTGTCCATAATCAGATGGCAGCCCTGCAGTTTGATAAATATTTTCATCGTAGATGTTTGAGTAATCATAACTACTATTTTTAGGATTTGGTAACAAATCTCTAAGCTTACCAGATGTGACTCTTCCAACTCCGGGTCCACCTTTTAAATCAATGTGTTCATTACTGTTTGGGAAACCAAAGCCGTTTTGCATGACTTTAGTTGTATGACCAGCGTTATTTAAGACAATGTATCCGTTTGTTCTTGGGTAAAGATTGTCTAAAATATATCTTTCAATATCCAAACAACCGTTTAAAAATTCATTAGTTTCGCCTTCTGAACCATCATAAGGGTAAAATTCAGATATCCTTGTAAGAGCAGACTTATAGTAAAGACGTGCAGATCCATATCTAGCAAAATTTTCTGGATACGAATAGTCTACTTGTGGTACATAGCGCTCTTGATCAATAGTCTTTTGTTCAATGTTAAACTGAGACTCCGCCTCTGAATTGAAAGCGTCTTTACTATTTGTGTCTGAAATAAATTTATCTACTTTATTCGTAGATTCAAAAAGTTTCTTAATACTCATAATCACTTACTCTGAATTTAAATTCTCTTTTTTGTTCTTGCCATGAATTTAATTCATCATCATAAAAAGCTAACTTAAACGCATATTCATAACCGGGCTGTAATAATCTCATGTCAAAGTCAAAATAGTTGCCTGATACATCGAAAGAAAGACCTGTAGAAAGTAAGCCAGAACCTGTGTCGTGTCCTACTACTTCTAAATCATCAAACGTTCTGATAACACGATAAGATGCTGTAGCAATTGATAATGTAGGGGCGTTTGCTTTTGCTTTTGTATAAATTGTTGGGTTCCAGTTTTTCTCTCTAACATATAAATTAAATCTTGCTGTTTGTGTGGGTACATAAGAGTTTTGCAAATTAGTAATATTAGTAAAGTAAACAGGCTCTCTTGGATGTGTTGTACTGCCCAATGATACTGGTGTAATTGATCCGGTAAATATTTGTTCACTACCTAAACTCCAGACATCATGTAAATTAGTAAATGAGCTTGTAACCTGTAATCTAGCTTTATAAACACCGGTAGAAATTTCATTAGCTGAAACTGCATATTGTAAATTATTATTAATATTTTTGATTTTTAAAGTTGAGCCTGTGGGTTCACCAGCAGAACTGGAGTATATGGAGACCGTTATGGAATCACTGGAAGGCACGCTTCTAAGCCTACCTCTGACATAATTATAAAAATATAAGTTATTGATGTTTTCAGATTTTGCTAGTGAACTGCTAATATAAAACTGACCTCTGTGATCAGAGCGTCTTGAATCCCACTTTGCTTGAATTAAAGGTCTCTTAAAGAAATATTGTGTTCCGCGAGAAAAGAATCTTTTTGTATAAAAAGATGTTGTAGCGCCGCGGCGATTATTTTGCGTTGGCTGATCAGAAGACCCATGCACTAATATACTAAAACCTTGAGCTTCTTGACTAGAAGTAAGCTTAATTCCAAAACCGTAGTTTGCTATACCTCCACCGCCAGCACCTTTAATCCACCGCTCGACAACTGGTGTAATATTAATATTTAAGTCTTCAATTCCATTTTGAAATAATTGTTCATATCTGTAATCAGCGCTAGAGGACAAAAAGTCACCACCGCCAGACACCGAATTCCACGAGGCTGTTGCTGACGCGCTCATCCAATTACTACCAGCATTCCCTCTAGTTTCGTCTCTATAGCCTTCTAAATCAAGACCTACACCCTCTTGCCAATCATTAAAAAGAGGATTTACAACTAATCTCATGTTCCTTGGAACAGTTTTTGATGTCTCAGCGTTATAAAGATTTAAGAAAAAATTAACACTTCCGCTTGCTGGTAATATACCAGCGGTGCGATCACTAACAATTTGATCAATTGGAAATTTTATTAATGTTCTTGCAAGTTCTTGTGAAGAGGTAGTTTGGCGGCCGTAAATCGAAAATACTTCTAAAACATCCGCTTGACCAGTATTAGATCCTGTGCCACGAGTTTGCAAATCAAATTTAAAAGCATTAACAATTGTATTGTCTGCGGATGCTGTGTAATTTTTAATCATTATTTAGCCTTTCCTACAAAATCTGTTTCTGGAAACTTAAACTCAACGATTGCGTTTTTAGGAATCATAAGTTGATTGCCATCCGGGGATAAATTTTTATTAATATCAATTGTTGCACTTGAATAATTTGTTCCTGTTTTATTTAAAATTCGAGCTTTTACCACATCTTGAACACCTGTCACATCATTGAGTGTTGAGTAAATATCTGATATCATAATTGATTCGCCAATATAATAATTACTGCTAAATTTTGTGGCTAGTGAAGAAATACATCTACCTACCACTGTTCTTTTATCAGCGCCGGGAGTTGTTTTTATACTAAATTCAATACCAAAATTCAAAATATAAGGATCAAGAATATCAATTGTATCATTAATCATTCTATACTCATTAAGCCAAATTTTTAAATTTCTTTTAATTGTAGAGTTTGTTTTTTCTAATTTTCCGAAACTATCTTCAGAAATAACATACATGTTTAAATTTCTTTTTTGAGAATCAGGATCTCTTTGCACTGATACTCTTTTAACAGAGCCAAACTTAGAATGCATACGATATGCTAAATTTTCATAATCGGCTTGTGTAACTGCTCTGTTTTGTGTTGAAAAGGTATCAAATATTCTTTGTTTAATTTCTTCTGAAGTGGCATTAGAAACATCACCGGTTATTGGTTGTTCATTATTAACTTCAACAGAACCTCTTATACCATCAATAACTGCCTCAGATAAAATTGTTCTATCAGTAAAATCTAATAATACTTTACTTGACTGATTTAGCTGACCAGTTGAAAGATTTGAGCTACCCGGATTTGTTGCCCTCAGTGCAACAGTAAGAGTTGTATTTTCTGGAACTACACCAAGAGATTCATTTTGACTCAACCTTGTTGGGTCAAAAGAACGACTCGTCGTATAAGTTTTTCCATGAATATTAATTGCTACCGATTGTGGATCGGCTACAATATCTGTATCAGTTGTTTTGCCGCTTCCAAATTGCAGTATTGTATTGTTATTATTTCTTTCAACTGTAAATTTTCTTGTGACAAATTGTGGTTTTAAAATTGATGGTACATTATCATTTTTAAAATTTGTATTTGATACTTCTCTATAAACTATATCTTGAGCTAAATAATCAACTTCATAGTATTCATTTCCTTCACTGTCAAAAACTGAAATGATTTCTGATACATTTTGTGACGTTAAAGAAATTCTAGCAAATTTTTGGAAGCTACCTACGTTAATTGTTTCAGTTAATAAAAGACCGGAAACAACTGTTCCATACGCCTTTACACCATAGAAGGTAGGTGACCCATTTTCATTTGTAGCAACGGGCACAACAGGCAAATTAGGGTCGGAAAAATCAACACTATCGACTAAAGTAAAGTTTAATCCTGTCGAGCTATTAAACTGAGTTCCTGATTTAAGGATAGGTGCGTAATTTCTATCAACACCTAAGCCCACAGCAGTTGCTGGTAATCTAATATAAATTGCAACTTTCCCATATGTTGATGGACGACCGGTAAATTTAAATCCTAAACTTTTACCATGTCTAAGAATATTATTGTATTGGTATGAAGTATCTAAAAATGACTCGTTAACATTATAATCTAAATAAAATGAAAGCTGATCTCCAACATAAGCAACAGCATCTAACATGAGTGACGAAAATGCTGCATCACTAAAATCTTGAAATGAATCCGGGTAAAGTCTTTCAGCGATATCTAATAAATCTTTCTTTATTGATGTAAAATCTCGATTTGTATAATTAATCGGAATTATTTTCTTTTGATTATCACTCATTTATATCCCTCTTCATTAAATAGTGAATTCTAGCAAATCTTTTATACCAATACTTGGTATTGAATATGAAATTGAAATGCCTAAGAGATTCTGGTCTTCATTACTTCCATCAAAAATTATTGAATCGATTGTGATAACTGGCAAATACTTAGCTACTTGTTCTGTCACATTGTTTCTAATATTAGTATAAGTTGTATTATTCAAATTTTCAAATAAATACGAATTAATTCCAACCCCAAAATCTGGATCCATAACTCTTTCACCGGGATTAGTTAAGACAATCATTTTTAAATTTTGATTTAAGAGCGATTTCAAATCTTTAATCATCGTATAACCATCAATATCGTTTCTGGTAATTGGCAATTTAACGTTTAAACTAGACATAATCTTTTAATAAATATGTGCGTAATAATTTTATTATTAATCAAGATCGGGACCTCTGCAAATATTTCCATTAGCATCTGTTGGATTATCACGTAATTTTCTTCTTTTCCACCAAGGAAGTAGTCCAGCACCGGGGCCGGGGAAGAGACGACTTTTGAGATTTTTCATCATTGCTTTGGCAGAATTGTAATCATCAACATCAGATGGTTTTGAGCGTGCCGAATAATAATATTTCTTAAACATTCTTTTAATTTTTGATCTACAATTTCTTAATAACTCTCTGTCCCACTCATCCCAGTGTAAAGTAAATGGTGTGAATCTGGGGCGATCTTTTGGATGTGCCCAACCTTCATTACCAGTTACAAAAGATTTGTCTGGTTCCATATAAGTTGAATCTATTTCAATGTCGTCATCATACCAAAATGGCAGACCAAGTGTGTCTCTTAAGCGATCTGTCATAGGAATTTTTACTTCTTCTTCATATTGAGATATGTAAGCTCTTGAGCCCGGCTTATTTTGAATAACAATATGCTGAGCTTCATCACCCCAAGCTGCTGGGTCTTGTGGATTAACGGGTGGAGGTGAACGTTTAGGGGTATTTTTCTCGAATCCTTGTAATGCAGCATTTTTAGATACATTTAAGCCTCTATCATGATCTCCTTCTGCTGGAGTTACCTCGCCAACAGAGGCTAAGAACGCCATATCATTATAAATAGCAAGTGTAGAGGTTACTTTTTTGAATGAGAAAATATAGCTTGTTAATAGTTTATACTTTGGATCATTGATAAGATTTTGCACTAAGCAATGTAATAATTTACTGTTTGGCTGAACAGTTTGAAATTGAGAAATTTTGAAATCTAGTGCGTCAACTTCAACAGTAACTACAATTTTTTCTTTATAATAAAATGCTAAGCCATGACGTAAGCCAATATTCCCTTCAATTCCCACAGCTCTAGAAGGCATACCGGGCTCAGATGGTGTTTCAATTAATTTAAGTGTACCCGGATAAACATCTGAAATTCTTAAATTTTGATTTTGTGAACTTAATCTGGACATAGCCGATTCTCTATCATATTTAATACCATTAATTGATGTATACTTTTCAATTTTAAATGGTTTTTCATCGCTAGTGCTACCACCCATTTTAAAATCTGCAACATCACCAATGTCAATCAGTTCTTTGGTAACCTTTATTGCTTCATATTGATCCGCATTTGTTGTTGGGGTAGATGTTACTTTTAATGTTTGTAACTTAACCACATCGGCAACCGGTACAATAACGTCGTGTGGTTTACCCTCCGTGTGCACTGAGCCTGCCATATAAACTTCGTTACCGTCATCGTCCATATGAATATGATAATATCCAATATATTCATCAGAATATTTAAAATCATCACTATCGTTGTCTTCAGCAATTCTAAATTGTCCGCCATTAGTGTGATAAGGACCCGGAAATTCTGCCCCTATTTCAAGAGGATCTGGATTAAATTTTGTTGGTACTTGTACGGATGTTTCAACCACATCAGAGCTATAATATTCTAACTCTGAGCCGGCGCATTTATTTTGTAAAATCCAATAATCCATATCATGAATTACAGGATTAAAACCAACGTTTGCCATATTATTAATCAGCTTATCGCTCATCTTAGCTAATTCAAAATTTACAATTTGTTGTAAAATAATTTTTGCTGAGTCTTCGACTTCTTTTACACCTTCGTAATTTTTACGCTCTCTGTAACCTCTAAGAGTTTCAAAGAAACCAGCATCTCCTGTAAATTTAGCGCGCCATAAACCGGGAACAAACTGTTCTATTTTTTCTGCATTAGCATCGGTATAGGTTCTAGTTGTGTCCTCTCTATACGCAAATGCATAACGTTTCTGCAGATCATTAATTTCGTTAATTGCATCTTGTAAATAACCACCGGATGCGGGAGTCGGCATGGCGTTTGACTCAACCAAAAAGTTGTAAGCCTCAACAGATTGTTCTAAGAAACCATACCAGAATTCTTCATCTTTAAAAGTATTAAAAGCTTCCCAAAATGCTCCCTGTGCATCTTTAAAATCTTCCTCCATTTTTTCTACAATATAAGCAGAATACGCAGAACTAAAGTTTTTAGTAAAATCGGGCTTAATTGCTGAAAAGGTGCCCATTGTTTTCATAATATGAGTGCTTATATAAATTCTAACAGCAGCAAGAACAAGTACAAATGTTGATAGTTTCGCCGTTCTTGGCATAATTCTATCAAATGGTACCTGTCTTGCACATTCTAAATCGCTGTATAATCTTTCGTCTTCTGGAAAAGAGGAGTAAAACTTATTAACAAAATCTTCTAACTCACCAAAGTCTATCATATTTTTATTTGATGGTTTACAACCTGTCTCTTCAGGAAAAAATGCTGCAGCAAAACCCCACCAACCATCATATCTTCTTGGTTTAACGTAGAGAGGCGGACTTGAATAGCTACCACCAAAAATCGTAGGATCAAGGTATATTACTCTAGCATCTTCACCAAATCTATGTTGATTACGACTGATTCCTAGCATCATTGCTTCATCATCAAGGTCTAATAAATCATAAGGTATAAAATCCATACCCTCAAATCCAAGATAATCATATTGACCATCAGTATTAGAAAATCCATAATCTAAATCGTCTCCGTTAAGAAAGTCATAGTCCGCACCATAAATCCAGCCATTTTTGTTAGTACCGATAAGTTTACAAAAATCTTTGTAAATTTGTGTCATAACATCATCATATTCTTGTTTAAGTGCTGAGCCTGCACTAACATCAAGCATGTCTGCCAATAAATAAACTTGCGGGGGCAGCGGCCGGTGATTACGAGTAGTTCTTAAGTATTGAGGAAAACTATTAATGTTTAATGATTTAACTTTGTTAGGATCAGTTTGTGTTGTCCTTGAATCGCGAGCAAAAACGTCCAACGTATCATCAATTGATAAAAATTCGTATCGTCTAGAGCGATATATTTTATCACTTAAAGCCCAAATAATACGCCTTATAATTCCAGAAAACATGAAAGTAAAAAATTTCATGATTAAATTAACAATTTTTTCAAGCATCATCCCAACAAATGGAATTTTTTCAATAAAGCCGGGCAAGTCAAAAGCTGGAATAGGGAATACTTCATCACTCATCATGTCTTTAGCTAAGGGACTGGCGTACCTTCTATCAGAACCTAAATTTAATTTTTCAACAATTTGTACTCGCATGTTATCATCGGGTCTATTTCTGTATCTTTCATCTTCAATTGAAGTACCGGGAAGCATTTCAATATCTGAGTAATAACATTGAAGTTCAAATCCATATGCCCATTCGTTACCACCATGATCTTTATCACAACCCATAATCGCAAGATCGTCCTCACCGTTAAATTTATGACCTCTAGTTCCCATTGCGTTATCTTTGAAACTTAAAACAATATCAGCACCATTGGTGTTATTTGCAACGTTTGGTCCTATCGCTCTTTTATTTTCAGGCTCTCCTTTTCTCGGAAGTCTAATTATTTCTATTGTGCTTGTTGCTGGATCTCCAACTAAACCAAAAGTTGCTGCCGAACTTATTGAGGCAGCGATATTGGGAACGGCGCCGGCGATTGAGGCGGCGGCTCCTAATTTATCAATTTCACCTATTTCAGTATTGTATCCAAAAGTTGGTAAAGTAAAAGTGCTTTTTCCTTGTTTACCGAAAAGATTAGCATATCCCATTTCTTCAGTGTCTACTTCATAAACTTTTGCAGAAATTACTTTATTTGTCGAATTAAAATTTAAATGATTTTTTAAATCTCGACCACCAACGCCAATTCTACTAAAACCGGGACTTAATACACCAGTTACACCGCCAGCATTCAAGTATTGTCTTTTTAGCCATTCTCCAACATAATATGGATATTGACCTATTTGATCACCAAAATCTTTTTCTTTAAATCTAGCAAATAATCCAGTTTTTCTTTCACCTCCATTTGATAAATTAGTGGCGAAATTAACATATTTTGTACGATTGCTAGCTTTTCGGTGATGATTAGTTAACGGATTACCCTGTGTATCACACAAAATCATATTTAAAAATCCAAAATTTCTGTCACCACCACCAAAAAATGTAAAGCCTGTACCAAACATATCTTGAATATATTCACATTCTAATGATTCTAAACTAGAAACTACTAGTGCTTGATTAAGTTGTGCCATTTCTGGAGTTTCAAAAGGCAACAATCCATCACTGCAGCCGGGCTCACTTGTTAATGGGGGAAGATTTTTTCTAATAAATTCACCGGGTCCCTCTTCGCCCAGTAATGCTAAGTCTTCTAAATCTTGAATTGTGTCATCTCTTAAATCACAATACAAAGCTTCTGCCTGCGCTTCAGAAACTCTACCGCTAAGTATTTCTGATCTTAAGTTCTTAAAATCTATTATTTGTTGCGGAGACGCGCAAATTGATGGATTTGCTGGAATATTAGCCACACCAAATTCACCCTCTGTTGAGTCATTAGAAGCTTGAATCAACACATCGCGATAATCTAGTGGTAATACGTTTCCAATAGAACCAAAAAACCTATTAATTGCATTTCTATTTGAAAGAGCGTCTCCAAATTCAGGATAAACAAATTCAATTAATTGTTCAGCAATTTCTAATGCTTCTTCTGATGCTTCTCCTAAAAGTAAATCGGCAAATTCTTTTCTGGTAAGTGAGATTGATAAATCATTAGCAAAAGATTTTGTTCTGTCAGGATTGGCAAACGCAGTCGGACCTAATCCGACAATTGACATCATATCAAGAATTGCCTCATCTATTTGTTCGTCGCTTGCATCAGGTCCGCATATGGCTTCTCTAAAAACGTCTGCTAAGGATTTTTTACCAGCCAAAGCGCCCGGTAATGCAGCAATTAAATCACCTGTTAAGCTTAAAGCTGAACAAACAGCACTTGATAGCAATGAACAAATTTTGCTAAATATTTTTTCAATTAGAATAATAATTAAAATGCCCAAAACAATAGAGGCTACATTGATTAATGCAAATTTAAAATCACCAAAAATCATTTTTAAATCTTCTAAGATTTCTGCCGGATCAAGAGGTTCGGGTAATACAACCTCATCAACTTTTCTACAAAAGTCTAGATCTAGTGATTTTATGAAATCACCTAAACCGGGATTAAAAAGCGGCGGTCTAGGGCATGTAACTGCACCTAAAATATGCTTTACAAGCTGGGCACCCGGAAACTTATTAAGTTCGTTAATCACTTCTATAAGATTATCATTATAAACTTCAAGCAAAGCTTCAACATACAACTGCATCACTGTAGAAGAATTTGCTTTGTTGGAAGAGGTTGATGCCAATTGTGGCAATATTGTTCCATCTTGAGATTTGTTAATTTCAGCATCAACTTCTTCAGGCGAGGGTGCTTTGTGCGCGTCGTAACTACCAGCTTTTGATTGAATACTAGCGGCCGCGTCTAAATAAGCTTGGTTTTCCCAAGGTTGACCCGGATAGCTTTCACCTCTTTCTCGCAGCTTTTTCATCACGAGGGCTTCAGCTTCAGCTTGTTTTTCTGGTGGTAGACCAACAAATAAGTCTCCCATTCTTTCAATACCTAAAGCATTTAACGCATTTTGAACTATTATAGGGAGTGCATCATCTAAACTTAAACCTTGAAATAAACACCCAACAGAATCAACAATTAAGTCAAGAAATCCGCAGACTTTTAAACTTTGCAAAAACTCTTTATAAAGACCTTCACTTCCAAGCAAGCTTGCTCCGATGGCTCCTTTACCGGGTGCGGATGTAGAAGTAAAAGGCAAGTCAGCGCCGAGAGCGCCTCCAACACCAGAAACAACTTTGCTTCTAAGACCATTAGTAAGTGCCATACAACCTCTAAAAAGTGCATCATCATCCGCTTGAAGTTGTTTATCTTTTTGTATTTTGGCAAGTTTTTTGGCGATTGCCATCTGAGTCTCATTACTGAGGGCGCCCATATCTGGTTTTTTACTACCTTTGCCTTTAGGGGCAGATGGAGCAGTCGTTGTACCAACACCAAGTTTAGCTTTATCTTTTAAAACTTCTTCAGATGTGTCTCTACATAAACTTTCATGATATATGTATTGAATTAGTTCTGCTAATCCAAATACATCATCTAGTAAATCTTGACCAAAAGAATTAACTTCATCAGACAATGTTTTAAGCAAGCATCCACTGGTTGTTAATTCAAAATTAGGTATAAATTTTACTTTGACAGTTCCGTCTGGAACATACGCATAGGTCTCAACAAAGTCCTTAATTGGTATCTGTACTCTTGCTTCTAAAGCAGCAGACATTTTTTTTAAATTAAGTAAAAAGTTAATCGCTGTTTTGTCAGTCCAAGCATCTGAAAGCAATAATGACCTAATAGAGCCGCTTTTTTTATTGTATAGTGCAGGTTTTTCACCACATTCATTTGTCCAAGCTCTTATTACTCTAAGTTCTTTATTTTTAAAGCCAAACTTAATTTTGAGAACTCTTTCTTTAAATGCACCGGCAAACGGATTGCCGCCGACACCAACATCTGGTAATGTCTTACCTTTTGAAATAAGGAAGCGTTTTAAATCATTTATCATTTCAAGCATGAGACCAGAGGAGCCAAAGTCAATAAATGCTCTATCTCCGTATCCTTCGAGATCAAAAATTCTTACTGGATTATCATTTGAATCCATAACGTAGGCGTTACCTTCGCCGATTTGTGCAGAAACCTTGAGCATATCTGAATACAAACGCAATGATTTTCTTACACGAATCATCATAGACGACAAAGTTTCGGCGTTAAAGGTAATGTTTTCCCAGCCGGGCCCTTCTTCATCTTCACCTTCTTCTTCGCGGGCTTCTAGAGGAGCGTCAGCGAGATTATAAATATAATCAAATGGAATTGAATATAAAAGCTTTAAAAATGAATTTGGACGTGCAGCTAAATCAAACTTTTTAAATTCTATACCAGAGCGCACATGTGCTATGGATTGTTCGTTATTTATTTTTCCATTAGAATCAATGAGATTATTAACTGCCTCATCAACAAACTCTTCAAATTTTTCTTCTAAAGAACGCTCAACTGCCTCTTCGATTCCACTATTAATAACTTGAATTGGTGCAGTTTCTCTATATGGGGTAACTTTTGTAATTTGAAAATGACAAATTTTTGTGTTTAAAAAAGATTGATTTATATTTTGTGTTTTCCAATCTGGAATAAACGAATTTGGATCAGGTATACACGGACCCTTACATGGTGCCGGGGGTGTTAGAAGATCGTCGTCGCAAACATCAATTAACCCATCAGCATCAATATCTTGAAATTTTAAATATTTAGATTCAGACATAATTTTTTATGTTAAGTAAACGTTTGGGCTTCTTATATGTTGTTGGCGCCCATAAGTTAAAAACTTTTTCCTTATTTTAAAGCCGTATTTTCTTGCTAGATATGCTTGTCCCGTACCAAAGAGAGAATAACCAAACGCTGCTCCTGCACAAATACCAGCAGCGGGCGGATTCATCGCGAAAGCTGCAGATAGTGACGCATTCTGAGCCTGAAGTGATGTAGCAATATTAAAAATAGCAGACTCTAGTGCATCACAATAATTTATTAGTTCATTTAAGCAACTAACCAGATAATCACCTTTAATTGCAGGTTGTAAGTATGGAATATTCTGTAAAACTGCGACTCCCGGAGAACGCAAAGATCCAAAATGCAATTTATCATCAGTATAATTTCCTGCTATTAAATTAATAGCACCTGCTTGGGGTACCTTTCCATCATAAGTATTTTTTTCTCTCTTGCCAGAATAACCTGTTGCTGGACCTGTAATAATATTAACTCCTTCCGTGCCTATGACTCTAACAGCATCGGCTTTTATGCCAATAGCAGAAACTGGATGTGTGTTTTTACCAGCGCCGGGTTGCCGTGGACCAGTTGCTAAACCAAAATTTTTGTCTATTAATGTACTTTCAGAAATGTAAATTCTTGCAGCATCGCGAGTAAAAAGATTACCGACGTATTGCTCATCACTTTTGCTAAGTTTCTTTTTGGTCTTGATATTTTTTGATGCACGTCCAACAACAATGTCAATTGTGGAAGTTTTAGAATATCCAGAACCGCCTGTTCCGCCCACTAATCCACTGGGTCTATCAGATCCAAAAACAATATGTCCACCATTATGACTTATAACGTGATTGTTAATGCCTTCAATAAATTTAACTTTTTTTCTTTTAACTCTGGACTGTCCAACACCAGAATCATCACCAAGTTTTTGGCTTGAGCCTTTTTTAATTTTATCAAGTGGAGCTTCTTCGCCTACTATTTTTTGATATGCGGGAGTCTTATCGTTCATTTTTTAACTCTGTAGTAATAAATATCATCATTTTTTAAATCTGGAACAGTTTAATTTATATTTCGTTCAGCGACATCAAGTGGTGATGAGGCGCCTTCAAGTGTGAAGTCTTCAAACTCAGGACTTGTCTCAGATGTTGCAGGGTCGCCAAACTCATCCGTCAAAGTAATTCCTAATGATTTGCCTGTCTGCAAGGCGCTATACGCTGCTTTTTTTGTAACACCTATAGTGCTTGGTGTAAGCTCAAAGTGTATGGGATCGTAATTTTTAAGACCCGTAAAATTACCACCCCATGTTAAACCAAGATCACTTAATAATTCTGGTATTTTAGTATCAATCCAAGATTGTTTGTGCGCCGATATGCCTGCAGGGCCTTCGTAAGTAACACTTTCAATAGTAGTGCCAGCGCGTGGTGGTTCACCATCAAAAACTTGAATTGGCTTTTGTAGTCCGGGTGAGGCGTAGCGAAAGCCATTAACTATAAAATTAAAGTCTAGCGCTAAACCAACCCGATGACAACTTGATTTTTCAGTAATACCGCCGGTGGGTGCTGCTGCAGGCAAACCTGTTTTACCGCTTTTTGAACGTTCATATCGATTTTTTTGATCGGTGGCTGAGCGAGTACCATCTGTAAACTGTACATCAGCGTTTAATTCCTCTTTAGCTCGATAAACAAATGCTTTTGCATACAAATCAAATGGTTTTAATAATCCAGCGATTTCTTCATTATTTTTTGTCTTATACCTAATGTTGGTAGCTTTATCGTATTTTTCAGCTAACTCCACAATTTCAGATTTTAAA
>CESP01008565.1_pt1 | contig 14753 bp, 21 predicted proteins | sample 531211 | NCBI WGS metagenome assembly CESP01 (sample SAMEA2622074, study PRJEB7988) | marine metagenome | biome: marine biome (ENVO:00000447); feature: surface water layer (ENVO:00002042); material: "saline water (ENVO:00002010), including plankton (ENVO:xxxxxxxx)" | depth 5 m | reverse complement strand
CTGCAGGGTCATTAGTTGAAATAGGATATAGATATATTGAGTTAGACACGGGCGCTGCAGACTCTGGCTCTTAAATAAAGGAACAAAAAAATGAAAAAGCTTTTAAAGTATTTGCCAGTGGTTATGATGTCATTGTTTTTGGGTGTGTCATCGGCAAGCGATCAAATTAATTATTCACCTAATAAACCAGTAGATAAAGTTAACAAATCACTTTCTATGGTTGAAAAGAAAGTTAGAGGGGCCGCTGTAAAGGTTGTTACTTCTGAAGGGCATGGTAGCGGTACAGTTATACAATACAAAGATCTAACTTTAGTTTTAACTGCTAGACATGTAGCTGATGGAGTACTGGGTAGTACTTATTTAGTCGCTAATAGCAGCGAACAAAGAAGTGGTACTTTAATTTTTCAAAGTCGCGAGCACGACATAGCTGTGCTTGTAGTTACCACACCCTTCAGATATCTTAAAGGAATGTCATGGAAACCAACAAAAGATTATAGTGTTGGAACAGATATTGTTTATTCTGGTCATCCATCTTGGCACAAATTAATGTCTTTTAATGGTCGTATTGTTGGATATGAAGATATATCAGGTTCTGGAACACAATTAATAGTCAATACTTATGGTTGGTTTGGTTGTTCAGGCTCTGGAGTTTATAATACAAGCGGAGAATTAGTTGGTATACTATATGGTGTTGACGTGCAGTATGCTTACGGCACACAAATACAAGAAAATCTTATTTGGGTTGCTCCAATAAGAAATCTAGATATCAAAAGTTCTCTCGATGCATTTTGTCGAGGCAGTATTAAAAATTATAAAGCTTGCAGATGAATCGAAAATGGGACAAATTTCTCACTGAGAGAGAACTGAGAACGGTCGGAATTGTCGCTTGTCTTAATGATAAGCGACAATTTCTTATTATAAGACGTTCTAGTATTGATAAACGTGCAGGTCAATGGACAATACCCGGAGGTCACATAGACGATACTGATGATTCTATCGAAGCAGGTGCTGTTAGAGAACTTGACGAAGAAACTGATTTGAAATGCAATGTTTCTGACTTGATTTACATGGGTGAACCAAAGCCTCAGAAGTATTATTTTTTAACTAGAAAATGGACTGGTGAAGTAAATGTTGATAAGCCAAATCCTCACACCGGACAAGTTGAGCATGATGACTGGAAGTGGTTAACAATAGACGAGATAAAAGACTTGGAAAATAGCGAGATACCGATCTATTTATTGGAGAAAGCTTTAAAAACTGCAGGATTTGATGATAATGGATGATTTATACGGTTCTATAGAGGAAACAACCCTTAATGATGACTTGCTAGACGAAGAAGGTCTTCGTCAGTGGTTTAAAAAAGGTGGTTGGCGACAAGCTGGTGGAAAATACGATGGTAAGCCTTGTGCTCGCCAACCCGGTCAAAAAACAACACCTAAGTGTGTATCTCGAAAAAAATATAGTAGTATGAGCAAAAAAGAAAGAGAGTCAGCCGGTCGCCGAAAGCGCAAAAAAGATCCGGGTCAAACCAAAAAAAGCGGTGCGGCAAAGCCAACTTACGTTAAAACTGATCCACAAAAAGGTGGTCGTAAGAAAAAATCTAAAAAGAATGAGGAATTATACATGGATTTAGAACAGATTATTCAAGAGGAGCTTGAAGCTGTTATTGATGAAAAACGCAAAAAGAAAAAGAAGAAAGGCGGCAAAAAAGATGCTTGTTATCACAAGGTGAAGTCACGTTATAAGGTGTGGCCGTCTGCTTATGCTTCTGGTGCTCTTGTAAAATGTCGCAAGGTTGGTGCTAAGAATTGGGGCAATTCCACAAAAGAAGAATTAGAAATTAACATACATAATGAATTAGATCTTATTGTACAAGAGTCACATTCGGCGGCCGATGAAAAGAAGCTTAAAAAGATTGCAAAGCAATTGAGAAACTCTACTAAAATGCACGCTGACCAAGCAGAGGATATCGAAGATATTATCAATCGTTCTCCTGATAATGAGCTTAAAGAAGAGGAAAATGATAAAAAAGATGACAAGAAAAAATCTAAAAAATCAAAAAAGCCGAAAATTGACTTGCATGGATTTGCCTCAGAGGAGGAAGCAGCCGAATATATCAAGAAAAATCCTTCATTTTTTAATGAAGGTATGAATTGTGGTTGTGGAAATGATCCTTGTGACACTTATGGTGAAAATGGCAAAAAAATTGTTATAATGGTTAAAGAAGAATTACAAAATGTAATTGATGAAAAGAAGAAAAAGAAGAAATCTGCTAAAGATCGTATGAAGTGTAACTCTTCAAGACGAATTCGTAAGGGCGAGCCCGGTTATGGTAAGAAAAAATTCGTAGTTAAGGCATGTGAAGGCGGTACCGAGAAGATTATTCGTTATGGTGATGCAAATATGGAGATTAAAAAAGATTCTCCAAAGCGTCGTAAGTCTTTTAGAGCACGTCACAACTGCAAGAACCCCGGCTCTAAGTTAAAAGCACGTTATTGGTCTTGCAAGAAGTGGTAAAATGCTTACAGATGAGCAAATTTTAGCAAAAACTGCTGATATTTTAGAAAATTTAGACGAAAAGTTCTCTAAATCTGAAAGATCTAAGCGAAAAAAGAAGTGTGATAACCCAAAAGGCTTCACAATGAAGCAATTTTGCAAAAATCAACGGTCAAGATCTAAAAAAGGCGAACGAAAAAACGAATCTATCCTTCGAGAAATCGAAGAAGACGAGTTGAGAGTGCTTGAGGATGTTTTAGACGACCTTGATCCGGCAAATTTGCCTTTAAATGACCTTTTTAGCGGAAAAATGCGAGTTGTCATCCCTTTTCCAACTACAGATCCAAGCACAGAGCTTGGAAAGTTCGCAAAATTCTTTGAAACACAAGAATATGATGTGCAATGGGACAAAGGAACTGTTTCTGCGACCAGAGAAGTAACAAGGGTTGAAGATATGGTTGCTTCTTTGATGGGAGGTCCAGAAAAAAAGAAAATCAAAAAGTTTCAGATGAAAATTGGCAAATTATTTGCAAAAATAGCCGATTTAAAGAGAAAACAAAGACAAATAATGCAAAAAGACTCTGAATTTCAGAAAAATCCAGATTATAAACGTATTAATCAACAAATTCTTTTATATATTCCCAATCCCGGTATCGCTGGTCCTGCTGGTTATGATTTGGAAGATTTAGCCACAAAATTTGGAGAATACTGGAAAAAGAATGCTGGATACATCAAAAAGAACATTAATGAGATTGATAGTGACAAATTTTCTATAATTATTACTCGCCATCCTATCGATGTGCTTAGAATGAGTGATTTTGACAAGATTACATCGTGTCATTCACCTGCTAGCCGTACAAATGCCTATCAATCCTACTATAAGTGTGCTGTAGCCGAGGCTAAAGGTCACGGAGCCGTTGCATACGTAGTAGAAACTGAAGAGCTTCTGAGCGCCACTAACACAGGAAATATAAACAGTGCAGAACAAGAGATTCAAGAGGGTGAAATATTTGCTGATGATAAAAGACCATTTACGGGTGATATAAATCCACTTTCCAGAGCAAGAATTCGACATGTTCGTTATTATGATACTGACACACCAAAACGATACGATGATGGGCAAGATGTTGGTATGCCAGAAAAAAGAATTTATGGGGCTGACATCCCCGGCATAACAGATACAGTTACAGATTGGGCAAGAGCCACTCAAGAAGAAGTTATTCAAAATATGCCAAGAGAAGATGGTAAGGTTGACTTAAGTAAGTTTATGATTTTTGGTGGTTCATACGAAGATACTAGTGGGACAGCCGGTAGACTTAAACTAATGCAGCAACTTTTAGGTGCTGATATAGAAGTCGAAGGTTCGATGAGACAGAACACTGACACCGAAGATAGTATTGATGCTAATTTAGTTGGCGACATTATCGCACAATATGAAGTAGAGTGCGAAAATATAATGAACGATTACAATAACAGAATGGCTCAGACATATACTGACTATGAAGTTCAAGATGATGGCGGTGACGGTGCTTATATCAGGGCTTATGCTGCATTTATTGCCAAATTTGATGTAAATGACTGGAAAAGGCTTCCAAGCAATGCAGAAGAAGTCGTATGGAATTCTGTTGAGGCTATAACTGATATATATGGTGATATTTTTGTACCCTCTGATAGAGATACTCCAACAATTCGTCGTGTTCGTGAAGAAATACACTTAACTATTCAAATTAATTTTGAACATCCAGCAATTTCTGGCGGTTCGTATATGGCTTTTCCAGATGAGTATCAGGAAGCACTTCAAAAAATTGATTCACTAATCGATGACAGAAGAGATGCATTTGAAACAATTTTGATTGAATACTTCAGAAGAGAAGGTCAAATGGAAGGCGGAGCCTATATTAATTTAGCAATGCAAATTGAAGACAGAGATATAACATCATATGAATGGGATTTAGAAACTGACGGACAATACTCTGAGTCGTATGAAACCACTGCTCGTCATACTTTTTATTATGATCCTGAAGAATTTGGTGTTAGTCTCGATGTGTTAAAGCAAATCACAGATTCTCGCGACTTTAGAATTGAATTAAGAAGACAAATGTTGGAAGAACCGAGAAAAGCCGAGAATACCGAATATTATCTGCAAATGGATGCACAAACTGTGGAGACGGGTGGGCAGGTTAGATTTATCACTATATTCTTAATAAATCTCGACGAGCCTGATATTATGGCTGGGCTTTTTCAAGAACTTGTAGAGGGTGCTATGGATGACGAAGACAATCTTAATGTAGTCTATAGGAGAGTGATGGCTCAAGCAGTCAAAGCACGACAACCTGCATCGATGCAAACAAATGAATCGTTAGTTAGTAATTGGAAGGACTATTTAAGATTATGAGTATTACTGAAGAAAACTTAAAACAAATTGTCATGGAAGAATTAGAACAAGTTCTCCTTGAAAAGTGTTGGCCGGGCTATGAAAAGAAAGGCATGAAAAAGATGTTTGGTAAAATGTACCCAAACTGTGTCAAAAAGAAGAAAGGAAAGAAACGTAAAAAAAAGCGTAAGAATGAGAATGCAGAGCTTTATGAAGCAGATCCTAAGAAGGGTACTGGAAAGAAACCAAAAGGCTCTGGAAGGCGCTTATACACGGATGAAAACCCAAGTGATACAGTCTCTGTTAAGTTTTCAACAGTTCAAGATATTAAAGACACACTTTCAAAAGACTCTTTCAAGTCTAAATCTCATAAACGTCAATCTCAAATTATAAATTTAATACACCAAAGAGCAAGAGCAGCGTATAATAATGCTAAAGACCCAAAAGTAAAAGCACGTTTGAAAAAATCATATGATTACGCTAAAAAACGCAAAGAAGCATCAAAGAAAAAGACACAAAGAATGAATAAGGCGAAAAAATGAGCAAATACATGAAGGATCCAGAGTATCTTTTTACTATTTTAGCTGCCTTAGTTAAAAAAAATGATGGTATTATTAGATTAACTGAAGATGAAATAGAAGCAGTCACTAAGAAAGATTTAATTGGTATGTATTATGAGCCTGAAAACAAAGCAGTTGTTTTTAAACAAGTTGATAAAAAAGATATTTTAAGAGCAAAAGCGATTGTTAATGAAAACCCTAACGAACAATACGACAACTAATATTCTATCAATTGATATTGATTATGCTTATAGTCCCACAATATCAGTGTATGACGATTATATTGAAGGCGTTAGAATATCTGAAGAAGAACAGGAATTAATTTTACAGAAATACAATGTGCCTAAACCAACTTGTAATCCTGAAAAGATAAAAGTTCTTGAGTCTGTGATTAAAAATAATATCAATTTAAGCGTGCCAATCATATTAATTGAGAATCATGATCAAATACTTGATTTCTTACCAAATAATAGGCAGTTGTCAATATATAATTTTGACCATCATCATGATGTATACTATCCCGGTTGGCATTCTCTCGATACTTTAGACGAGGGAAACTGGGTTTATTTTTTGAAAGATAAAGACGTTTTAGAATATATATGGATTAGAAATGAAGACTCTGAGAATATGGACTTTGATTTGCCAGAGCTTGACTTTTTAATAGAAGAACGATATAATATAGAAAATATGCCTATGTTTGATTTAGTCTTCTTTTGTATTTCATCAAGATGGACAGGCTCCACAGGCAAACAAAATATTATGAGGTTGATTGATTTAATATCATGAATGTTAGAAATTTAATTGAAGAAAACTATTTGCACTTTAACGCTGGTGAATTGAGAGATGCCTTGCGTGCATTGGAGATTCATATCGAAAAAGGTAATAAGATATTTATCACATTGTCAGGAGCTATGAGCACAGCCAGAATCGGCCGTTTATTGGCACCAGCCATTCAAAAAGGCTTGATTGGCGGAATCTGCTGCACCGGAGCAAACCTTGAAGAAGATGTTTTTAATGCTATTGAGGGTCATCGATATAAACAAGTTGATTGGCGTAGTTTGTCTCCGATCGATGAAGAAGAATTAGTTAAAGATGGCTGGAACCGCGTAACTGACACTTGTATACCTGAAAATGTTATGCAACATGTGTGGGGATTATTACTAGAATCTTGGAATGATCAAAGTGGTAAAACTCCTTATTTTCATTTGTGTTGTGTTTTAGATAAACTGATTGAAGATGGAGTTATAGTTCCACGATTAAATGAATCTTGGGTTTGGGCAGCGCATAATGCTGGTATACCTGTATTCGTTCCCGGCTGGAGTGACAGCACAACAGGTAACATGTTTACTGCCAGTGTGAAGAAGGGCGAGATCAAAACAGGTTATAACGCTGTTGTAAGTGATGCTGAACAATTTGCGATATTGGCAAACTGGTACGAATCACAAATTACTGAATCCGGTGAAAGCCCAGCATTTCTTCAAATTGGTGGGGGTATTGCTGGAGATTGGCCGATATGTGTTGTTCCATCTTTAAGGCAAGATGAAAACAAAGATGTTCCGCATTGGGGCTACTTTTGTCAGGTTTGTGATGCGCCGGCATCGTATGGTGGGTATTCAGGGGCGCCCCCAAATGAAAAGATTACATGGGATAAAGTTTCAAGTCAAACACCTAGATTTGCTATACAATCTGATGCAAGTATAGTATTGCCTTTGATATTGGACTATTTATTAACGAAATGAAACTCCTACTTGAAAATTGGCGAAAGTTCATAAATGAAAATATTGAAACAGCAACTCGTTTATCTATTTTTGATTTTGATGAAACAATAGCATTTTCAGAAGGATATATTATTGTAATAAATAAACAGACTGGTAAAGAATTTAATATTTCATCTCAAGAAGAATATGACAAACTTAAAAATGATGGTGGTTACGAGTTTGATTTTTCTCCGCTTGAACAAGTAAACAATGCGGTTGAAAATCCAAATATTACTTCTATCCTACGAGATAGACTAGCTGACTCAAATACTCAAGTCATGATTTTAACTGCTAGATCGCCCGTGGCAATCGACGATATCCACAGAGTATTGCAAACTTTTGATGATCCAATTAAAACAAATAATATTATTATGATTGGCAACGAAGGTGGAAATAAAGGTGAATATGTTAGGGATGTCATACTTTCAAAATACGACAATATTAAAGAAATAGAATTTTATGATGATTCTGAAAACAATATTGTTGACATGAAAGCAGTAAAAAACGAAACATCTGAAAATGGTAGAGTGGAAAACTTTGATATTTATAAAGTGGTAGAAGGTATTCCAGAAAAAGTGCCCTGAAACAACTAGTTATATCGTGGAGGGTTCACGATGTCCAGTAACGGTTGGGAAAATTATTCTAAACTTGTTTTACAACAACTAGAAACTTTGTCTGGTGGTATTGATGCGTTGCGCTTGGAATTACAAGACGTTAAATATCAATTAACTGAACTTAAAGCAAGAGAAGATAAAGTTCAAGAATTAAAAGCTTGGAAGGACAAGATGGATGATATAGCGTCACCTCCACAGCTAAAAGTTGCATTGCAAGAAATAGAAGAACTTAAATTATATAAAACAAAAGCAATGACTGCTTTTATGGTTGTTCAATTTATTATGGCGACTGCAATCGCATTGAGTAGTTATTTTTAAAATGGCCAAGGTTAAAAAAATAACCAAAGAAGCCTTAAAAATTTTAAAATTAGCTGTAAAACAATTTAATGGTTCCATACCATACGAGGAAGATTTAGAAGATATTGAACTTTTGCCAGAAGTGGCAATAGATGGTACAGGTAATTTATTTTGTTATAGTCCTGATTATAAATCGTTTGTGAGTATTAAAAAAGGACAAAAAGCGGTTATATTAGATGACTTTGATGGCGGCGACGAGGTTTTAATTTATACTTATGATGGGTTTGTTGTTATAATAAAAGTAGAAAATCTTATTTTTACTGGTTTTGATTGATGCTGTTTGAAATTAATAAATTTTGGAAAACACTACTTTCAATTTTATTTTTCTTCGCGCTTTATCACATTATTGGGTTTCAACCAACAGTTATTTTATTATTAATCCTTTTGTTAAATTCTACTAATTAAACAACAGGGCATGATAAAAAAAATTAAGAAATTTTACACCTATGATTATGACGGCGTATCAAAACCTATAAACGCAAATTATTTAGTTAATTGTATAATTGATGGAGAAATTAAATCAATTGGTATATTCGAGCACTCTGAAGAGGCAGAAGAACAATTAGCTAAATATTTAAGTAAAGGCTTTTGTACTTGGATTGTCAACAACAATGAACATTAAAAGTGAATTTGGAAGTTTAGTATCAGAAAAATTTAATGTTGGTGATATTGTACAATGGACCACTTGGGATGAAGAAACTAATGAGTGGGGTTTAAATTACGGTATTTTACTAAAAGTTGAAAATGTGATAAAATCTAATCGTATGGTTTCTATTTCAACTGTGAAGCCTTTAAATGAACAATATGAAGAAAAAGAATTGTTTACAATTAGTTTAAAACTAGTAAAGAGTGGGAACTTGAATAGTTAATTTGAACGTTAATAACTATTTATATTGAGTTTTTCTATGTTTAAAATTATATCACCAATGGTAAAACAATTTTTGCCTTTCGCACAAAAAAGAATGGGTTTTAAAAATCCACCAAAACTTTTTTTGCGTCGTGATGGAGGAAACGCAGAAAAACCACTGGGTAAAACAGCTTACTATGACCCAGATAATAAAAGTATTACAGTGTATGTTACCGGTCGTCATCCTAAAGATGTCATGCGTTCTATATCTCACGAGTTAGTTCATCATACTCAAAATTGTAGAGGAGAATTTGATAAAGTTGGTCCTATGGGTGATGGGTATGCTCAAAACGATGAACATTTAAGAGAAATGGAGCGTGAAGCATATGAAGTTGGAAATATGTGCTTCAGAGATTGGGAAGACAGTGTAAAAAACACTACTTATTTTGAACATCTACAAAAAGGAGAAAAAAAGATGTCTACTAAAGATTGGAAAAACAAAGAAGTAACTCAGCTTCTCGCAGAAGCTTGGGGTTTTAAATTTAACTCACTTGATGAGTTTAATGAATTCAGTGGTGAGGGCGAACTTCAAGCTGAAGGTGATGAAGAATCAGTTGAAGAATTAGCGCAAGCACGAGCTTCTCAAAGACCTCGCAAGCCAAAACTGCAAAGAGATAGGCGACCAGATTCTGATAGAGAAGATGAAGAGGAACTTGATGAAGGTGAAGATCACGATGATAAAGAAGATCTTGATGAAGGTACCGAAGAGGAGCTTGACGAGCAATCAAAGAGTGACTTACCCGACCGTGGTGCTGGAAGATCCGCCGGCGGCCGACGCTTAGATGAAGAAGAGGAAGAACTTGATGAAGCTGCAAAGCCTGATTATATTGATTTAGATAAAGATGGTGATAAAGAAGAATCTATGAAGAAAGCTGCTGCTGATGCTAAAAAGAAAAAGCATGGTAAAGATGATGATAAGAAAAATGAGTCTGTTGATCCTTTACAAGAAGCAATTGCTAACTTACTTCGTAAGCATCTTAGAGGCTAATAAAATGTCCGGTAAGTATAAAAGTTGCTCTTAAATTGAGCAGAAATAAGTTTATACAAAAACTATTATTATTACATTCAAAAGAGGAACAAACAATGTCATTAGACAAAGCGTGGAAAGATTTTTTAAATGAGAGTGTTGATGAAAAGACTATCTTTACCTATATTCAAGGTCTCCAAGAAATTATTTCCAATCTTAAGCCAAGAACGTTGACTGAAAAACGAAGATTACAATTAGCTAAGCAACACTTACGTGAAGTTAAAAGATTTGCACGTAAATTGAACAATGACATTGGCGTTCTTCAAGAAAAACTTAATATACTGGAAGAGTCAAAAGGTGATGAATAATGGCGAAAGCTAATACTCATCTCACTCACTTAGAAGAATTGGTACTTACCCAAGGCTCAGACGGCTATAGCATGGCTAGAGCCTTCCTTCTAGAGCTTTTAAAGGTTCTTAAGGGTAACACCAAGTCTAAGATTCAAACGTCCGTCAAGTGGGATGGAGCACCTGCTATTTTCGCTGGTATAAATCCTGAAAATGGTAGGTTTTTTGTTGGTACTAAATCTATTTTTAATAAAGTACCAAAGATTAATTATACCGAAGAAGATATTGTTAAGAATCATGGGCATGCACCCGGACTAGTTGATAAATTAACTAAAGCTTTGCGGTATTTGCCATCTCTTAAAATCCAAAACATTCTTCAAGGTGATTTTATGTTTGACGATGAGATGGTGTCAACCATTGAAGTTGACGGTGAACCTCATTATCGCTTTAAACCAAACACAATCACATATACAGTTCCTGTAAATTCTGATCTTGGAAGAGAGATTGGTGAGTCTAAGTTTGGAATTATTTTTCATACAACTTATAATGATTTAGACGGCAATGCTAGTTTTGGTGCTGACATATCTGATCTTAGAAAAACACCCGGAGTATGGTTTGATGATGCATATTTTGATGATAACACAGGTGTTGTAACGCTAACAGAGGATGAAGAAGCTGTAATTACTAGATTAGTAACGGAAGCTGATGAAGTTAACGAACGGATTAATTATGAAGACCTACCATCATCACTTTTAAACATTTATATTAATAGTGAAATTAAAGCTGGTAACTTTTTAGAAGATCCAGAAAGTTCATATGTCGGATTCTTGAACTGGTATTCACAACGTTCACAAAAAAAGATAAACAATCTTAAAAGTGTGAAAGGTAAACAAAAAGCAACACAAAACACTAAACAGACTTTACAATCTTTTAAAAAAAGAAGAGAAGACATAGAGAATATTTTTAGAATCAGTCGATTACTATTTGAAGCTAAAAACATTTTTATTCAAAAATATAACAATGCTGTTTACAGAACAAGACATTTTATTGAAGATGAATCTGGAGATTTAGTTGCTAGTAATCCAGAAGGATATGTTGCTGTCGATCATAGAGGCAATGGAATAAAATTTGTTGATAGATTAGAATTTAGTAAAGCTAATTTTGCCATTGATAAAAGTGATAAGTTTTCGTCTGAACTAAATGAAGATGAGGATGAAGACGATGATCCGGTTGTTGATGACGAATATCCAAAAACAATTGCCATCGTCCCCGGTGCGTTTAAGCCGCCACATAGAGGGCATTTAGATATGGTGCGAAAATATGCTAACATGGCTGACGAAGTTATTGTTTTAATTTCTCGCCCTACTAAAAGCGGTAGAAAACTACCAAATGGCAGAGAGATAACTGCTGAAGATTCATTGAAAATATGGAAAACTTTAGCGGCCGGTATGGGTAATGTTGATATTAGAATTTCGCCCCATGCATCACCATTAACTGCTGCATATGAGTACATCGGTGATGAAGGACCAATTAATGTTGGTGATAGAGTTATGTTGGGTTGTAGCAACAAAGGTGGCGACTGTAAAAGATGGACTGGAGCAGCAAAGTACATTAAGCAAGGAGTTGAATTGGTACCGGTGACCGGTGTGGAGCCAACAGAACGAGATAATGGGCAGCCATATAGCGCAACAGATTTTCGCAATGCGCTCGGTGATCCTAACAACAATCGCGAAGAAATTGCCGACTTTGTTGGAGTACAGAACGTTAACGCAGTGTTAGATATACTTGGGCTTGATACAATTGATGAGATGTCAGGAGCCGGCTCTGTGGGGGGATATGCAGCCCCTTTGGGATATGGGTCGGTTAGACCCAAAAACAAGAAGAAAAAGAAAAACGAATATATCGATTTAAGTTTGATTGACGAGGTTATGAAACTAATTAAGGAAAGAGGCATTGTAAAATGAACCAACAAGAAGAACAAATCTTAAGACAGAGTATAAGGGAAATTATTCGCTCTGTCAAGAGTAAAAAACTAAATGAAGAAACTCAACTTCGTAAGTTAATCCAAAGTTTTTTGGATATTGAACTGAAAAACTTGAGTGAAAATGTCAGTGACACGGACCCAACTCCTAATAAGTCTACTGGAATTAACGTTTTGGAACAGTTGTTGAAAAAAATAGTTCCAATTATTGAAGAGGATTATAAATCTTTAACAACAGATAAAAACCAAAGAGATTCCTATAGAGCACATATTGTAAACGCCGTGGTTAATACTTTAACTCCCGTTGAAATCAATAATGATGCACATAAAGGTGAGTCTGAAGGTATAGAAGATATGGAAGAAGAGGTATCAATAAATGTTGGCGGTTCTGATGATGATAAGTTTATCGATATTCGCACTGATGCCGAAAAATCTGCAGATGATGAAGAAAAGGAAGCTGATCCGAGAGATTCGTTCGGAGCGGGCGTCGAAGGTGACGAAACTGGACGTAATGTAGCGTATCAATCGTTCAAAAAAATAGAGACAAATATTATTGATGCTTATGAATTACTTTCAAACCCTGAAGATCAAGAATTATTTTATGATTATTTAATTGCGAATCTTAAACTTTACTTTAAAAAGTTTGAACAAGAATTAGAGCCATCAGTGGAAGAGCCTACCAACAAGGCTTACGATATGGCGGCCGCAGATCAACCAGCAACTGAGCCGACCGGCGATGATGCAACTGAATTGGAGTTATAATGGCTGAAGAAACATTTTCAAAATTACAAAATAGATTTGGTCCCACACTAGCTGGTATCAATAGTAGTGACACTTTAGAAGAAGCATTAAAGATTGCAAACCGTGTTACTGAAGATGAAATAAAAGAAACTCTCCCCAGAGACGAAGAAAGTGGTGATATACTCGATCCAATTAGAGAAGAAAAAAAGAATAGAAAAGGTGAAGTAGTTAGAGAAAAAGTCACAGTTGAAGATTTTATTAAACAGCAGCAACAACGTGAAATATTAATGGCAAAAATTATTAGTTCCTTTATCAGAGAACAAATTGATCCAACTCCGACAGAACCAGAATAAATTTAAAAAATATGCGTTTTTTACTTGACAAGATAAAAAATGAGTATTATAGTTAAACTGTCAGTTGTGAAAGTCTATGAAAGATTATAGTATTATTAATAAATTAAAAGATCAAAATATTATTAATGATCAGTTATTAATTTGTATTAATAAACTAACACTTGAAGATCTAATTGCAATCAAATTAGAATTATCTACTAATTTACTAAATAACAGATTATATGGTTTAGACATTTGGAATAAAATGGATTCTATAACTAAGGAAGCTTTACTAAAATTTTCTTTATCAGTTACAAAAACAAAAGCTGACGCCAGTAGATTTTTAGGAATTACACAACAGAATTTTAATAGAATTTGTAAAACATATAAGGTATTTGAAAATGAAATTAATTAGCTTATTCAGTTTGTTGGCATGTGGTCCAGCAGAACTTGAAGCTCAAAAAACAGACACACAGTCAAAAGTTGCTGAAGAGATACCAACTGAGTTTGGTGTCATTGCGGCAGATGGCTGTTCTCAAGCTTCTGTTGGCTCAACAGCATGCAATATTGTTCTCTATGATCAAAATAAAGAAGTTTGGCAATTAAAAAATCAAAAAAATAAAATAGTTGTGTTAGATTTCTCAGCTATGTGGTGCGGTCCTTGTCAGCATGCTGGTAGTTTTACACAGTCAATTCAAGATAGCTATTCAAACGTGGTTATGGCCACCATTCTAATTGATGGTTATTATTCAGGTATTGAACCCACTGAAGAAGAAATTAATACTTGGGTAAGCAACCATGGTATTACTACCGCACCTGTACTATACGCCAGCCGGGAATTAATATTTGATTCCACTGGTACTGGATTAGATGGTTATGTAATTACTGGATTTCCAACTTATGCCTACATTGACACAAGTGGCAAAATTCAATACATGCATACTGGTTTTAATGAATTATATGTAAGAAATATTATTGAAGGCTTACAGTAATGTGGAAAATTTATAAATATAACGGAAATTACATTCAGGGTGATTTAATTAGTAAGCATTCTTCTGAAAAAGCAGCTTTGAAAGCAGCTAAAAAAATCATTGAATATACTCATACTGAAAAGAAAAAAGTCAATAATGAAATTAGAATTTGGCTTGATAGCGTTAATCATACACCTATGGGTGTCATAATAAAAAATACTAGAGGATCTAGTTAGTATAAATAACGGGGGTGCCATGGTTTCGACAGGGTACTAAAGAAAAATAGTGCAAGCAGGTTAGATACGACCTTAACAGTTCAAATAATTTAGTTGCAAATAACAACTTACAC
>CESP01100745.1_pt1 | contig 14780 bp, 21 predicted proteins | sample 531211 | NCBI WGS metagenome assembly CESP01 (sample SAMEA2622074, study PRJEB7988) | marine metagenome | biome: marine biome (ENVO:00000447); feature: surface water layer (ENVO:00002042); material: "saline water (ENVO:00002010), including plankton (ENVO:xxxxxxxx)" | depth 5 m | reverse complement strand
TTTGAAAAAGTTTTTTCGTATTCACTAAGTTCTTCTTTTGTAAAATCTTTTACATATAGTTTTGGTAACTTATCAATCTCAACATTATATTTTAAGATTGCTGTCTTTATATGTTCTGTAACCCAACTGCCGTTAGGCGCAATTAATTCTGCTTTATTTCTTGAGTTAATATTTATCTTGTGTTCTATTCCCTTCAGTTGTATATCAAGTAAATTTTTTTGTAGATTTTTTATTCTTATCTCTCTTAACTTTTTAAGTTTTTTTGAATCACTCATTTTTTAGTTCCAATATCCTTTTATTTATAGCATCATATCTTACACAATATTCCTTGGTTTCCATACCTTCAAACCAGTATTGTTTCTGTAATTCTGCAAGCTGGTCATAATAATTTTTTATCAGGTCTTTATTTTTCATTTAACTCATATTTGGTAATCAATGCGTCTACAACATCTTTTGGTAAAACTTCTTTTAGTAATGGATCAGACCAACCAGAAGGCGGTAACATAACCATCTGACCAAACATATCCTCACCTTTTCTTTGCCATGTGACCTCCCACAAGATAGCTCCACTAAGCATTATTTCAGTGTTGGGAGATGCAAAGACTTTCATTTATTAAAAACCTTTTTTATTGAGGATTTTTTTGCTTGGAAATTTTATTAAATCTAATGTTTTACATTTGCCATTCATTTTTACTGTTTTTAAAGCTTTGTTTGTAGCTTTAAGTGAATTTTCAATAAATCTTTTTTCTTCTTCTAATTCTTTTTTTAAACTACTTATTGATCTAGTTAAACCATATAAAATATGCTCATTATCTTTTTCGTGTTCTTCGATATGTTTTAGCCCTTCTTTTAATCTTTGAATTTTTTGTTTTTCTGATGTTTTTTTATATTCTTCATTATATAAATCTATAAAACTTTCTACATTCCAAAGATCAGAAGGCATTTTTATCGTGTAGTCGATAGATCCATTGTTTCTCATATAACTACGAACAATACCGACACCTCCTACTTTGTCATACAGATGAATTGGTTGTGGAACATTGGTTTGTTTATCGCCTGTAAGCCAAAAGTGATGCAAATTAAACCCACCTTTTTTCTCAACAATTTTTTGAATTGCCATATTTCTATCCCAAGGGATGACATAAGCTTTAGAAATACAAATCCATGTCCTGTTATGCCTTTGGCTAGTTTCCCAGCCTTTCCATGCAACAAGTTTGCCTCTAAGGTCCGCAAGTGTTTTTCTCATTCTTCTTAATTATTGATTTGGTTTGTTCCATAGATAAAAAAGGGGGCTTACATGAACTCTTCCAGAACAATGCCCCATATAAAGTTAAGCCCTCGGTGCTATCGTGCCACGGCCATCAACCCATTCTTCCTCAGAATGCGGATCAATAGACCACTGGCTGCCGAATATGGTAAATCCAGGGATCTCTTCATAGTCTGTTCTAGAGCTATACTTCCTGATGGTAGATCCTCCAGGGGTATCGCAGGCATCAGCTTGAGCAACAAGCCACTTGGCTGCTTTTCTTGCTTCTTCTGGGGTGTAGTCAATCAATAAATAGCGGTCACAATCGTTTCCGCTTTTTTTCTTTCTGTTTGCAATAAATTTGAAACGTGCTGTAAATGCTGATTCCATTTGAATTAGTTAGTTAGGGTTGTTAGTTTTGTTCTGCCAAGTCTCAATATCTTCTCGGTTGTACCGAATGGTGTTATTAAGAATGACAGTCCATTTCGGGCCACTGGGGTGACCCCTGCGAGTTTTGGTTCTCCAAAGTCGCACAGTTTGAGGTTTAACACCAAGCTCTTCAGCCAGTTGATCTGATGTGATCAGTTCATTCATGAATCCTCCTTCTCTAAAATAAGTGTCAGTAATCCATCCCTTTGATCTTCACTAATAGTCTTAGCTTCATATCGTTTGGAAATGTTTTTCTTTAATATCCCCAGCTTGGTTTTGTTAGCTGGTTTATTAATAAAGGCTTCACATTCTTTGATGAACTTATCACTTTCGGATCTGTCAATCGGTTTATCACTGGTGGAAGTAGCTGGTTTGCTGTCCTCAGTTTTAGACCATGCCTTGCCTTTATCATATAAAGACAGGCCGAATTGATTTCCAAAACTCATCAATGCACGTTTTTTTGCATCAGTTTCCGCTTCCTTTATTGCTGATTCATGATTGATACCGATGCCTTGTTTTGTATTACCATGCCCTGCTCCTGTGCCTTCCCTGACGATATTGCCAACCGTTACCCTAACCTTTGCTGTATAAGTAACATTGTCGGGTTCTGAATTAACACAAGTTGTTTCAATGGTTTCACATGACCAGCCATCAAAACCGAATATACGATTGGCCTCGTTTATAACGTGCCAACCTTCGACATAAGATAGTTGAAATGTACCATCCTTGTTGCCATCTCTTGTCTCTACATTTTTTTTGTCAATAGGTTGTTGTAGTAACTCAACCTGTTTTTCTGTAAAACTCATTTTTCTAAGGGGTTGAAAATGCCCATCGGGGCAGTGATAACGATTGAACTCCTGTTTGACACCAGCTTGGCCAATCGTCAAGCAGGCGACATTCGGCAATCTTATCTAAAGCTTCTCTAGACAGTTTTTGTCCTTCTTTCAAGGCATCATCATCAAGTTCCCATAAACCGACATCAAATGGATATTCAGATTGCACCACAAGAAAGATAAATCTTTTTGCTGATGGAATACCATTTAGATAATGTTTTGCCTGTAAATGGTAGGTGAAATTAGCAACAGCCTTTGCAAAGTCTCTTGGGTTTGCTCCTGATCTACTGGTTTTAAGATCTACAATAATATCTTTATTCAGCCAATCTGGCCTGCACTTACAGGTCAAACCAGAAGCCTTGTCATCCCACCAGTATGATTTTTCTGCAATACCAAAACTAAGTAACTTCTTGGCATGAGGTTCTGCAAAGACCGCATCCCTCATCTTGATTGCATTTTCCATATCAGATTCAGTAACAGCAGTCATGCCTTTTTCTTCAGCTTCCTTTGCCTCTTCTTTTCCTTTTTTAGTTGTCCTGGAAGATACTGCAACAAATCTTTTAGTCAGTTCATCAGGCTCTAATACCGCACAATGAGTCAATGTTCCCAAGAGCATTGCACTTGTCGGTTTATGTTCTGGCCTTTCGGGATTAAGAAAAGAGTTCCAATATGCCTTTGGCCCATGTTTTACCATTGTTTTTTGCATAGATGCTGAGATCGCATCATCAGAATGATATTTTTCGTTTGAAATCTGGATTGATCCTGTTGTCATGATTCTGTGTACCTCTTTGTATGAGGGCCGTATCGCATCATTATGTGTGGCCATGTTTTCAAAATAAGTGCCTTGTCCTGTGGTATCGCAACAAGACCAGCCTGCGCAATTCTTTTTAGAAATGGTGATGCGTCTGGTGAGTCAATTACAGATGCAAATGTATTAAAGATTTCTTTCTCAGTCATAGTTAAAATTGGGTTGCCGAGGTCGGAGCGTTCAGGGGTTGGTCGCTTCTTCCTCGGTTTTTTATGGAAGCGTAGACCAAGATCATATTCACTCATCATTTTCTGGCAAGCTCCTCACACGCAGCTTGTACATTAAAAGTGTGGCAGTCTATTTGGGTAGAACGTGTCAAAGAGTCAGTCAGCGAGATATATCCAATGCCAAAAATGCAGAAATAGAGAAATAAATGTTTCATGGGGTTGGGTTTCAGGGGCTTTCTAATAATAACTAATGGTCAACACTTGTCAACTGTTCATGGATATCTTTCACTCTTTGCAGTGGTATAGCAGCTACCTGCGGCACAACGGAATTTCCTAGTGCCTTAAGTCTGTGTGTCCAATTGGATAACCCATCATTTCCTCTACGAAGGCAGGGTTCAGACTCATAGGCTTGCCAGTTGGGGCTGAGAGTCGATCCTTTCTTGCCATAGCTGCTAGGCAAGTTCCAGATTGATGATCCTCTTTGCTCATACTGTATTTGTGTTCGTTGGCTGACGGTGTCGGGAGTTGTTTGATTATATCTGGAAGGGTCGGCCCATAGCCTTTTGTTTTGTAATCCCCTTGACCCCCCTTCCAATCTCTTGCTCTTGGTGTTGGAAGAATCGATATCGCATCTTTCAGTTTGACACCATGCCTTTCCCCCTTCTTGTTCTCTCTGTAAAAACAGCCATTTTTGTATTGTGTGTCTTTCGCTACTCCCCCCTCCACATCTGATGATGTTGGGGTAGGCAACGAGCCACCACCTTGATCGTTGATGGCAGGCTCCCAGTGAACTTGCTGATATAACTGCCCATTCTGCATCGTACCCTGCTTCGGAAAGCTCTCCGAGAACAATGTCCATTCCGTTATTAAGGATCGCTGCCACGTTTTCCAGAATGACGAACTTTGGTCGTACCATGCGTATGACTCTGATGAGTTCGTAAAAAAGACCTGATCTGGTTTCTTGCGTGATGCCTTTGCCCCTCCCTGCTGTACTGATGTCCTGGCACGGAAAGCCTCCGCAAACTGCGTCATATTGAAAAGGTTTTGCTGTAAATGTTCTGATGTCATCGTGAATAGGTACTTTAGGCCAATGTTTTTTTAATACTTTTTGACAGTATGGATCAATTTCAATGAATTGTGTAGTTTTAAAACCGCCAACAAGTTTTTCAGCAGCATAAGAAAAGCCTCCTATACCACTGAAAGTGTCTAATAATTTAAGTTTTTTCATTAAATATCTTCTTGCTGTCTGTCCAAAAATTTAAGGCATCGGTCTATTGTTACCAATTCCTCTGCCTCTTCATCCCATGTTGTGCAGTCAAATTCTTTATTGGTGATAAGTTTTTTCTTATCAGAAAGCATACGCATGATGTAACTTAAATCTGCTTGAGTCATTGAATCCCCTCATATAATTTGTCAAGATCACCTTCTCTTTCTATATCTTCTTTTATTCTTTTTTCGTGAAACTCATAAAATGGATCTTTTAATAGTTCGTTGTATGTATTATCCTCTCTATATTCCCAAAAATTTATTTCATCAATATTACAATTAGTTTTTTTCATAATCTTATTAAACAAATCGTCATGGTCTTTTGCCTTCCATAGTTTTGATTTAACAAGTTTTTTGCCATCAACTTCTTCATTAATAGCTTTCCAATATGCTGCTGTAGCAAATTGTCGGTTTTCCCTCTTCCTGTCATTTTCATACAAGTCATGAATGTCTCTTTCATTGCTTGTAAGTTCAATCTGGAAAACTTCAAAAGTTGGTGTCATTTACTTAGCCCCAAACCATAGTTTTGATTTCTTCATCATTCATGTGAATGTGTAAGTTTTGACCTTTGATTAAATTTTGAAGCATAGTTTCATTCAATGGAATGTTCTCTGCAAAATCATCTCTACTTACATCATTTGCTTTATCCCAAACTTCATTCCTATCTAGAGTATTAGGATTATATCCTCTAGCGAAAGCTACTATATTCTTATGACCTTTATAGCAACTCATTACATAGATTCCTTCATCTTTAACAAGCCAAAAAGATTTTTTGTTTGTATGCTCATCAACATAAGCAGTTTTGAATTCTTTAGCCTCAAGAGTTCCTTTAGCTAAATCTCTTAGTCTCTTTGTTGATGGAAAAGTAAGACAGTGAACATTTGTGTTGTAATTCATTTTGAGGGGGTTGTATCTATACCCATATTATAAACATAACTATCAACAACTGTCAACAAGGTTTCATTACTTTTACATCGAATCCTTTTTCTTTCAACTCTTCAATCCTATATTTTTGAATCTCACTTAACCTTCCCTTCGGCCCTTTGACCTCAATAAACTTCACCTCATCTGGTTTTATACAGATCAGATCAGGTAAACCAGCTTTGTTGCACATAATTAACTTGATAACTGTCCATCCTTCTTTCTCGTGCCTCTCGATCAGCTTCTTCTGATATTGAGCTTCGGTCATTTCTATAATGCTTGATCGTGTAGCTTTCCTTTAATTTAACAACATCATATACTTTTGGCTCGATTCCCTTCTCTGCAAAAATATAATGTATTTTATTTTTTCTATCCCTGCCAAGAAAACTTGCTCTTTCTCTTCCCTGCAAATAACTCAGTGCAGAATAATCTATCCCAAGAAATATAAGATGATCGGCACTGCTTAAATTAACACCCTCACGACAACTCTTAACCTGACCGATAAAAACAGAATTGCTTACAGCGTTAAATAAATCAGGATCATCTGTTGCTCTATCACCAAAATATTCTCTCAGCATTTTGCCTTCTGCTATAAAACAATATAAAATGGCAATCCTTCCACTAAAATTATTCCTTATATAATCAGCCTTACTTTTATCAAAAACTATAGCTCCATGTCGTTCTGTTATCACATGACCATTATAAATCTGACGTAATTTGCTCATAACTTTACTTCCTGTATCAGCCACGACTGATCTTCTTGTTGGTCTACCAATAACACCATCTTTGATTATTCTCAATGCCAGCCTATATGTTCTCCTGGACATCTTTACCATATGAACTTGCTCCTCAACTTCTTGAGTGAAGCCAGCCTCCTTCTGGGTCATCTGTACCGTATAAGGTTCAATGTCTTTTAATATTCTGCTTTGTCTTGCATCTGAATAATCTTTGATGACAATACCAGTACCAACTCTTTTCTCCTTTACATCAACATAATCACTTGCCCACCTGTAAAAATTCTGATAATGACTCCATAAAAAAGGTGTCAATGACCATTGATGATAAAGCTGGCTGAAGCTCTCAGGGCTTGGTGTGCCACTCATCAGAATAATACTGTTATATCTAAGTTTTAAGATATTTAAATACCTCTGTGAAGGTTTTGGAAATGCTCCAACACTATGGGCCTCATCAACAATAATCATATTCCAACTTGATCCTCTGACCTTCTTTAACATCTCAAAATTAATGACAGATACCACCTTCTCAAGATTCATCTTCCTTATATCACTCAAAATACTTGGTATGGCCTTCTTCTTAGTGATCACCAATACTTTTTCAAGTGCCATATTCCTGACAACAGACAGTGCCACCATTGTCTTGCCTGTTCTACATTCGCCACTTAAATATGCACATTTTTTGATCTGACATAACCTGGTCAACTTTCTGCTCGCCACTTTTTGATAGTCTCGTAATTGAACCATTGACCATACTGTATATGGTGCTATCTTACCCTATAGTTACACATAAACAACCCTAGATATGGAACAAGAGCAAATTTTAAAAACAATCAATATTCAACTCTCTCAGGGTCAGATAAAATGGCTTGATGAAAACAAAGGTTCTGAATCCAGATCCTGTTTACTCAGACTTATAGTTGCTGAAAGAATGGAGCAGGCTGCTTAACAATGGATACAAAAGAAGAATTATTTCGCTTGCCAAAGCACTGGGGATTTGTTGCCGTTCAAAATAAAAGACCATATCAAAATGATTGGCAAAATAACCCTCTTACACGTTCGCAGTTATTTAAAGAAATATCTTCCAAAAAATCTACAGGTATCGGTGTTTGCTGTGGAACTCCTTCAGGTGGCCTCCTCTTTCTTGACCATGATGGGCCATCAGCAGGGAAGATATTAGGTGAGTGGGGTTTTTCTCTTTCCTCATTGCCACCATCATGGATGGTCACATCAGGTCGGGTCGGTAGGTTTCAAATAATCTACCAAGTTCCAGAAAAATATTGGTCAAAGATAAAAACTCGCAAATATCAAACTGGGGTAAAAGATGAAGATGGGTCTGTTGAACAGATAGAACTGCGCTGGAATGGTACGCAATCCATAGTATCTGGTAAACATCCAAAAACTGACGGTTATAGATGGATGGAAAATCGTTCACCCTCTGATCTTGAAATTGCAGAAGCTCCCTTTGCCATAATCCAAAAGATGATGGAGCCGAATAAGAAAAAAATACCTCAAATTCAAACCCTCAACTCAGATACTGATAAGGCTCGTTCTCTTCTGCAATCAATAAATCCAAACCGTTTAGATGACTACGACACATGGGTCAAAATTGGTATGGCTGCTCACTCAGTAGGCGATGATTCTCTCCTTTTTGATTGGGAAAATCTATCTCAAAAAAATAGCAAATATAAATCTGGAGAATGTGAAAAGAAATGGTCATCATTTAAGTCATCAGGGGTTTCTCTCGGTACTCTCCAGAAGTTTGCATCAGAAGATGGTTGGACTCCACCACCACGATCCTTCCCCACCTCAATAACTCCAATAGAAGAATCAACTCCTGTTTCTCGCAAATTAGAACAGCTTACATCACAGGAACTTATAAATTTTTTACGCAACCTTAAACATGAAATTAGATTCAATACCTTCTCTCATTCCATAGAAATGGATGGCAAAGTTATAAAAAATATTGAAATTTTTTATCTTACCCTCGCAGAACTTGGTTATAAAGTGCCAAAAGAAATGGCAGTTGATTGCCTACTCAAAGTGGCTCATGAAAATGAATATGATCCTGTAAAACTTTATCTTGATCACTGCTACAACGAAATCCAACCAGCTTACATTGAATCTTTAGCATCAACATATTTGAGGCCACAGGATCAAAGCCTTACTGAACCGACAATATATGACACCATGCTCAAACTTACTTTAATAAACGCAGTAAGAAGAGTTTATATGCCAGGTTGTAAACATGATACTGCCACCGTCTTACAGGGTTCACAGGGAATAAAAAAATCTTCTTTTTGGCAGACACTATTTGGGCCGTTCTTTTCTGATGCCCTTGGTGATATTTCTTCAAAAGATGATCTTCTCGTACTTCACAGATCATGGGGAATGGAATGGTCTGAAATTGATGGCATCACATCAAGAAAACACGCAGGTGTGGTGAAAGCTTTTTTATCAAGATCAACCGATCTTCTTAGAGTTCCATATGGTAAAGCAGTAGAAGAATGGCCTAGGCGCGGCATCATAGTCGGAAGCAGTAATAAAGAATCAGGTTTACTCATAGATGACACCGGCAACAGACGCTTTCATGTCATCCCCTGCACTGCAAAATCTATTGATCTTGATTCTTTACAACTTGAAAGAGATAGCCTGTGGAGTGGTGCGATTCATGCCTTTAAAAATAATGAAGCTCATTTTCTCTCATACGAAGAAGAGCATCAGATTGAAAAGGAAAATTTATCCTACATGGTTGATTCTCCCTGGTCATCTGTTATCAGTCATTGGTTAAATGATCCTTCTAACTCAGTTAAAGATATTACTATTGAAGTTCTGTTAACAGATGCCATCGAAAAACCTATCGAAAGACAAACAAAAAGTGACATGATGACCGTAAGTCAAATCTTACGCAGTCTCAAATATGATCGAAAAAAGAAAAGAGTGATGGGAACACCAAAATGGGTCTGGTTTCGAAAATCATCCTGATGTTCCTTACTGTTCCTACCCTGTTCCTACCTTCGGGAACGCTCAAAATCTTTACTATAACTACTATATATATATATGTTCCTTATGTTCCTAGTATATTATATATATATATAATAATAGTATATTTATGGAATATAGGAGATAAATATAACGCGAGGTAAGTTTGGTACAAAGGTGGGAACATCGGGAACGTGGGAACACCTGCTCAGTCTCAAATGAGTCTCAAAATTAAAAAATATTCATATTCTCGCTTTTCCGTGTAACATTTAAGTAATGGCTAAAAAAGGTACAAAAATAGAAACTCTTATGAGGTCACGAGAACTTGGCAAGATTATTGCCAAAGGTGGTCGTAGATCCGACTGCATAGAATATGCCTCTAAAAAATGGGGGGTAGGTTATAAATCTGTAGATAAGTACTTAGAGATCGTCAGAGCCGAAATGAAAGCTGATTGGGATATGGAAAGACCTGAAATGGTCGCGAACCTTTTAGCGCAGGCTGCAACGCTTCAAGTGGAAGCAAGAGAAAAAGGGCATTTACATATTGCTCTTGGTGCTATCAATACAGCAGCTAAACTTGCACAGATTATTTCGTGAGCATTTTAGATACAGTTCAACCTGGAAAAGTTTTATATCAAATCGGTGCTTATAATTTGCCGACAGCAGAGCAGGCGATAGAACGTATAACACAAGATTTACTTCCGCATCAAGCAGAGTTCTGTCAAGACATGGATCATAGAAAACTTGCTCTAGTCTGTGGTTTTGGTGCTGGCAAAACTCACGCACTAATTTCAAAATCTTGCATACTGGCAGCACTCAATGTTGGTCATGTGTCAGCAATCTTTGAACCAACTGCGCCAATGCTTAGAGATATTTTGCAAAGAACAATGAATGAACTGTTAGATCAATGGCAGATACCTTTCAGTTTCAGAGCTTCACCGTTAGCGGAATATACTTTGGAGTTTGCAGAGGGAACACATACGATTTTGCTTAGAACAATGCTCACATATCAACGCTTACGAGGTCAGAATTTGTGTGCAGTTGGATTCGATGAGGCAGATACTATACCTAAAAGGGAGGCGGAAAGTGCAATGAATATGGCATTAGCAAGACTTAGATCTGGAAATGTTCAACAGTTCTATGCAACAACAACTCCAGAAGGTCATGGCTGGGCATTTGAAACATTTGAAAAAAATAAAAAATCAGACACAGGATTAATTCAGGCAAGAACAAAAGATAATCCTTATCTGCCCGATAACTTTATTCAATCTCTTGAGGAAAATTATCCACCGCAGCTGATCAAGGCTTATCTGCTAGGACAATGGGTTAACCTTACAAGCGGACAGGTTTATAACAGGTTTTCCAGGGAGCATCATGTCATCAGCAAAATACCGTTTGATACTAAAATGGAGACTTTACTTTGCGGTATAGATTTCAATGTGATGAACTGCAACTGCGTCATTGGTGTGAGAGATAGTGATAAGCTGGTGATCATTGATGAAATATCAAAACAAAAAGATACAGATGCGTTGGCACAGGAGTTACTTAGACGTTATCCTTCAAACAGAATATTAGTTTACCCTGACGCTAGTGGTTCAGCACGTTCAACGATTAACGCATCAAAGACAGATCTCGCAATACTCCAAGGTTACGGCTTCGGTTCAATGGCTCTCAAGAGCAACCCCTTTATCAAAGATAGAGTTGCAACCGTCAATGCGTTACTACAGAACGGCAAAGGGGAAAGACGTTTGGAGATTCATGCCAGTTGCACTCGTCTGATTGAGTGCCTTGAATTGCAAAGCTATGATGAAAAGACAGGAGATCCAGACAAACAGAGTGGATATGACCATATGAATGATGCTCTTGGGTATTTAATTTATCGTGAATTTAATTTGCTTTATGGTAGGGCAGGCAAACCTACAGGGATTAGAATATATTAAGATCATGGTATTATTGAGGCAAAACTGTGTATAGCTCACTAAATATTTATAACCAGCCTGTAACAGTAGCTCCTACAACAGTTGTCAGTCCAAATGCAGCCTATCAACGCATGGCCCAGTTCTGGGATTTGATAGCAGATTTGAAAGAAGGCACATATAAGATTAGATCAGAACATAGGAAATATTTACCGCAGCTTGAGAGGGAGGTGGACGATAGCTATGATCGCAGACTTGCAAGGTCAACAGTAGTGCCATATCTCCAGAGAATTGAGAAAATGCTGTCAGGTATGCTGGTCAGAAAGCCAGTCAGACTTGATGATGTCTCTGATCTAGTGAGGGAACAGCTATTTGATGTAGACCTCGAAGGCAATGACTTGAATATTTGGCTTTATCAGACAGCAAGAATTGTAATATCATTCGGCCATTGTGGTGTCTTAGTAGACGCACCAAAAGAAGGTGAGAAGGCAAGGCCATACTGGGTGACTTATACTCCAAAAGATATTCTTGGTTGGCGAACTGAAGTTATAGATGGGGCAAGGGTACTCACGCAGGTGCGTTTATTAGAAAAGGTTGTTGAGCCAGATGGAGCTTATGGTGAGAAGAACATTACACAGGTCAGAGTGTTAGAACGTGGCAGATATGAGATTCACAGAAAAGATGATAAAAAGGGCGAATATAAATTGTTTGAAGAGGGTGAAATGAGCCTCAAGGACAAGATTCCTTTCTCGGTTGCTTATTCAAACAGAGTCGGATTTTATGAAAGCCGCAGTCCTTTGTATGACATTGCAGAACTCAACCTCAAGCATTACCAGATCCAGTCTGACTTGGACAACATATTGCACATCAGTTCTGTTCCATTGCTTGCAGTCTTTGGCTATCCAAACGCAGATGAGATAACAACAGGCCCTAGTGAGGCACTAGCATTGCCACCTGAGTCACGCATGGAATATATCAGCCCATCAGGAGATAGCTATGACAGTCAGTTCAAAAGACTTGATGATATTAAAGAACAGATCAATACATTATCGTTAGCCGCAGTCTTAGGTCAGAAGTTAGTAGGAGAGACAGCAGAGGCTAAGAGAATAGATAGATCGCAGAATGACAGCACAATGATGGTTGTTGCCCAGCAAATGCAAGATTTAATTGATAATTGTCTTAAATTTCACAGCGAATATTTAAATGAACCTAACGCTGGGAGTTCTTTTGTTAACAGAGATTTTGTTACCGCAAGGCTTGAGCCAGCAGAGATTGACAGTCTTCTTAAAATATATGCTGCAAATGGCATCAGCCAAGAGAAGCTTCTTGAACAACTTGCAAGTGGAGAAATACTCGGAGATGACTTTGATATTGAAGAAGAATTAGAAAAAACGCAGTCGGGGGGTTTAATTGAAATGAACCAAGAAAGTGAAGCAGCTTAATAAATGGCAGTTCCTGAGGCTTTTTACAGAGAAGCTATAGATCTCAACAGATATAGCAACAAGGTACAATTTCAAATTGCAACCCAATTCAACGAAGTTATCCTTGATGTTCTTAGAAAGATAAGAGATCTTGAAGGCAATAGCCCAACTACAACTGCAAGACTGCGATCAATATTGGCACAGATGGTTGATAGTTTAAAAGGTTGGGAAAATGAAAGTGCAGTCTATATGATTGATGAACTGCAAAACTTAGCAGAGTTTCAAGTTGGTTTTGTTCAAGATCAATTGCAAAGGGTTTTACCAAAAGGAGAGTTTCAGGTAAACACAGTTGCTGTCTCACCTGACTTTGCAAAATCCATTGTTACGAAAGATCCGACTGCTATGACTATAAGATTAAGAGATAAAGATGGTGTGTTTAGATCTGCTCAGTTTGCATTGACCGCAAAAAGAGGGTCAGAGATATCATTACCAAACGGCAAAAATGTAAAAATATCATTCAGAGGTATTGCTGATGATTCTGCTTCAAGATTGTCAAGAGCAATCAGACTTGGTGTTTTAGAAGGTGAATCTTTACCAAAGATTGTAATAAGGCTTAAAGGACCAAACCTTAGATTTAATGCCAAACCACAAAATGCAATTGCATTGAACTCTGCTTTAAAAGATTCAGAAGGTATGCTTTTGTCAAATAAACAAATCCAAACTGTCGTCAGGACAACCGTTAATCAAGTTCAAAATGCTGCAAGTCAGGCAGTTTATGCAGCAAACAGCGATATCACTGGCAGATATCAATATGTTGCAACTCTTGATGCAAGAACAAGCTCTATCTGCCAAAGGTTAGATGGCCAGTTGTTTAAATATGATCAAGGCCCTGTTCCTCCTCAACATTTTAATTGCAGATCCACAACGGTTCCAATTATTGATGACGATGATCTTGCAAGAGCCTTTCCAAACACAAGACCTTCTGCAACAGGTCGTGTTCCTCAAGATACAAACTATGCAACATGGTTAAAGGATAATCCTGATGTACAAGACAAAGTGTTGGGAAAAAAGAAAAGATATTTTAATTATTTAATGAGTCCTAAAAGAGGAACAAAACAACTTAACGCTACAAATGCTCTAAAGAAGATTATCCGTGAGGATGGATCAGAGCTAACATTAAAAGAGTTAGCTGATAAATACAAAGATGCCAATTAAAAAAGGAAAGTCTCAAAAAACAATCACTGGTAATATTAGAATGTTAATGCGGGAAGGTAAATCAAGATCCCAGGCAATTGCTATTGCATTATCTACAGCAGGCAAAAAGAAGACAGCTAAAAAACGCAAAAGGAAGTAATATAAAGTCAGCTACTTTTATTGTCATGCCTTCACACTACGGATCAATGAAGCCTAAGGGTAAAAAGAAAAAAATTAAGAAAGGAGGCAAGAAGTAATGGCTAAAGGATTCTTTGAAAAACTTAATGACTATAAGGTAGAAAAGCCAAAGGCAAAAAAGGCAAAACCTAAAAAAGAAAAAGATTGATGGTTCGCAGACGTTTTAAAAAAGTTGCAAAAGACAAAAAAACAGGCGTTGCTAAGAAATATCTCAGCGGGGCCAAGAATAAAAGTGCAAAAGCGGCAGAAATAAAACGTACAGCAGAGGCATACAAAAGAGGTGAATTTATTGACATAAACGCAGTATCCAAATCACGCACAAAACAAGATGGCTCCAAAAAGAAAACCACTGTCCGCCGCCGTAGAAAAAAGTCTTAGGGCAAAGGCAGACAAATCTAGATTTACATATCGTCAGCTTGCAGCCGTTTATAGGCGGGGGCAAGGTGCTTACTTGTCTAGTGGATCGAGAAATGTTCCTATGGGTGCGTGGGCTATGGGAAGAGTCAACAGCTTTATTTCTGGAAAAGGAGGAGCAAGAAAAGCAGATGCTGATTTGTTGAGGAAAAAGAAGTGAGACTGACGACCAGACAAAAGAACACACTTGCAAAGCATCAGAAAGCTCATGGTCACACAAAGGCTCATATGGAATATATGAAACGCAAGAT
>CESP01029772.1_pt1 | contig 14782 bp, 15 predicted proteins | sample 531211 | NCBI WGS metagenome assembly CESP01 (sample SAMEA2622074, study PRJEB7988) | marine metagenome | biome: marine biome (ENVO:00000447); feature: surface water layer (ENVO:00002042); material: "saline water (ENVO:00002010), including plankton (ENVO:xxxxxxxx)" | depth 5 m | reverse complement strand
GATTGTAGGTTTTATTTTAGTTTTTATCTTCATGTTAATTAGGTATAAATTGTTTGGTTTTGCCGCAAATATTGCTTTGATCTCAAACCTAATTTTAGTTACAGCAATAATGTCATTGGTGGGGGCAACTTTAACTTTACCAGGAATTGCTGGCATAGTCTTGACTGTAGGTATGGCTGTAGATGCTAATGTTCTTATTTTTGCCCGTATATCTGAAGAATTAAAAGCAAACATAGAAGTACAAAATGCCATAAAAAATGGATTCAGCAAAGCTTTTAGCACGATTATTGATGCAAATATTACTACTCTATTAGTTGCTGTGATCTTATATTCAATTGGTACAGGTCCAATAAAAGGATTTGCTGTTACTCTTAGTATCGGGATTATAACTTCAGTATTTACAGCAATATTTGTAACAAGATCTTTAGTGAACTTTATTTATGGATACAGAGAAATTAAGGACTTAAAAGTTTGATGAATATACCTTTTATACAATTTAACAAATTTGGGATTATGATTTCATCGAGTCTGATCCTTGTCACTTTAATTTCATTATTGTTAAAAGGTCTTAACTTAGGTTTAGATTTCACTGGTGGAATTTCACTAGAAATGAAATATGAGCAAAAAGCTGATTTAGAGAAAATAAGAAATAGTATTTCAAAAATTGAAAATTCTAATTTTGTTGTTCTTAATTATGGAAGTGATAACAGTGTTTTAATTAAATTTCAGAGTGATGAGGAATTGAGTATTAATGCACAAACTGTAATAGATCAATTATTAGCAGACAATTATTTAGGTACTGTTGAAAAGTCGGAAACTATATTTCCTCAAATCGGTGAAGAGCTTAGAGATCAAGGTGGTATTGCTATTCTTATAGCTATGCTTGTAATTCTTGTATACATCATTTTTCGTTTTCAAATAAAGTTTGGGTATGGTGCTATTGCGGCTTTATTTCATGATGTTTTGATTATCCTTGGGATCTTTTCGGTCTTTAACTTGACCTTTGATTTGTCAGTTCTCGCCGCATTGCTAGCAGTCGTTGGTTATTCTCTGAATGATTCGATTGTAGTATCAGATAGGATTAGAGAAAATTTTTTAGACGAAAACAAAAAAGGCAGTTCAGAGGTTCTTTTAAATGATTCACTAAATCAAGTATTTGCCAGAACAATTATCACCTCATTCACAACATTACTGGTTTTAGTAGCATTACTAGTTGCAGGCGGTGAAGCTTTAAAGAATTTTAGCTTAGCTTTAGCAGCAGGTGTACTAATTGGCTCTTATTCTTCAATTTTTATTGTCGTAAGGGTGTTGATGATGACAGATCTCTCCAAGAAAGATATGGAAAAACCTAAAAATGAGCCTGAAGAGTCTTATTCTTTAGATTGATATCCGGCTATTACACACTTTGATAACTCTTTAAAACATTTGGGCGTAGAAATTATCATATGGTCTGAGGTATAAGTGTCTGGCACACCTTTAAAATCTGATATTAAACAGCCTGCTGTTTGCGCAATGTATAGACCTGCTAATCTATCCCATAATTTAAGACCATGGCCCCAGAAACCATCTAGTTTACCTGCTGCACAATAAGCGATATCTAGTGAAGTACAACCTGACCTTCTTACGGTTACATCAAATTCATTAAGTAGTTTATAGGTCTCAAGTGGCTTGTATACATAATTTTGATCCTTATTTGAATGACCTGTAGAGCTCAATAAAGCATTATTAAGCGTTGATTTAGCACTAGCTCTTATTCTTTTATTATTCAGTAATGCACCTGTATCTTCCCCTGCACAAAATACATCATTTCTGACCGGGTCAATAATTACAGCACAGATAACCTTTTGTTCTTTGATACATGCAAGTGAAAGGGCATAGTGAGGATATTGATAAATAAAATTTCGCGTTCCATCTATTGGGTCTAATACCCAGTAAGAATCCATTTCATCTATTCCATCAGTGCCAGTTTCTTCCCCGAAATATCCGAAGTCTGGATAATGCCTTTGTAGGTTTTCGAATACTTTTTGTTCAACGTATTGATCAAGGTTTGTAGAAAAGTCATTAATACCTTTCTTTATGATTTTTAGATTATCAATTCTCTTACTAAATTGTATTATTTCATTTGCACCTTCATAAGCTGCATTAAGTGCTCTGTTAAGGATTGGGGGAAGTGACATAGTGAATATATTATGAGTTTAAGCAAACAAGTCAAAATAATTCTGATAGAAACAACAAATTCAGGAAATATTGGATCGGCTTTACGAGCCATGAAAACAATGAATTTTTCCCGGTTATGTCTTGTTAGACCCAAAGATTTTCCTTCTGACATAGTAGAAACTATGGCAGCAAATGCTAAAGATTTAATAAGACAAATTGAAGTTGTAGATAACTTAGACAAAGCACTAGAAGGTATGAACTTTATAGTGGGGACGTCATCAAGAATGAGAAAAGTACCATGGCCAAATGAGACTCTTGAAAACGCTTCTCCCAGAATAATTAGTGAAGTTAAAAACAAAACAAATGTCGGAATATTATTTGGTAGAGAAGACAGAGGTTTAACAAATGATGAATTGCAACGCTGTAATTTACATCTTCATATACCAGCTAACAAAGATTATCCAGTGTTGAATCTGTCCATGGCTGTACAAGTAGTGTGTTACCAGTTATACATCGACGGCTTGCTGGATCAAGATTATGCTCAATCTGAATACTGGGATGTGCCTTTAGCGGAAGCAAATCATGTAAATAGGTTAATAAACCATTTTATTGAAGTTGCTGAAGAATTAGAAGTTTTTAACAAAGGAAATCCTAGACAGATTGGAGCAAGAATAAAAAGAATGTTCACAAGAATAGGGCTTGATAAGATGGAAGTTAATTTTATGCGTGGGTTTTTATCGGCAGTAGAAAAAAAACTTAGAGATAAATAACTTTAAAATTTAAAATATGTAATTATAATTACCGAATGTGTCCCCATCGTCTAGAGGCCTAGGACACCGGGTTTTCATCCCGGCAACAGGGGTTCGAATCCCCTTGGGGATGCCACTTTCTTTTGTGTGGCATTTTGACACATAAATTCATTTTTCGTTTAAACTTTTAAGGGAGGAGTTTATATGAAATATTTAATACTTACTTTACTTACTTTTTCGTTTATATCTTTTGCACAAGAAGAACCAACAAGAGAGGCAACGCCTGGCGTTTGGGAGCTTACTACAGTTGATGTGAATTGGGGTTACATGAGTGACTATATGGATGGCTTGGAGCAAACTTGGGTTCCAGCTGCTGAAATACAAAAAGAAATGGGCATAATTACTGATTATGCTGTTTGGACAAGCAATAATAGCGTTGCTTATCTCGCACTGTATTACCCAAGTCACGCAAATATGGAACCTTGGACTGATGATCAGCAAGCTGAATTTGCTGAAAAACTTGAGGCATACCGTGAAAAGAAAGGCTTTGATGCAGAAAACTATGAAAAAATAGTAAGCACTTATAAAGATTTACGTGATATCAGAAGTGTTGAGCTTACTTATCAAATAAATTTTAAATAATTTTTTAGTGCGGCTTAAAAAACCGCACTTTTCTTATGCAATTGATATTGATACCAATATTTTATTACTTATTTATGGGTTTTCTTTCAATGTATTCAGCTATAAATAAATTAGATCTTCTTTTAAGCTTCACAATAAATCGTACATATTTATATGTTTATATGATTATTGAGCTTTTTGTAGCGGGAGCATTAATAACTCATTCTCTAATTCAAATAAATTATGCTCTCTTAATACTGGGCGTTCTTTTATTTATATCAGGTTTGTCAGGTTTTTGGATCAATGATGAGATAAAAGATAGGATTAAAGCTGATACGAGCTTTGATTATATAGGTGTATTTACTTACTTTCTTTTAGGATCATTAGTTTTCTATTTTGATTCAGTTGGATAAAGAATAATTTATAACTCATATTCTCTGTTTTGATGCGCCTGTTTAACTAATTCGTCTTTGAAATCTTTTAAATTTGTACAGCATTTACTAAATCTTAAAAAAAAGAGTTTATTTCCTGATTCTACATAGTAACCATCAGTGTTAATTGCCACCATTTTTGCTTTTGAGTCTTTAATATCAAGTTGTGCATTGAGCGTGGAAATTATTGAATTTGAGTGGTCATCATTCATGTGAGAAATAATAGAATGCTCTCTCTCCAACCATTTGGGCTTATCATCCTTCCATTGTTCAGGCTTTAACCAAGCTATTTTTCCAAATCCGCCAATCCATCTTACCTGATTAATTAGTAGTTTGTAGAAACAGAAATCATGCATTTTATGGTAATTAACACTATGTGGTAAAAATAATGAAAATCTCTCCCTGCAATCATTTTGATTGTCAGCTTTGACCAAATCACCTAAAAGTGTAAGTCTTTGGCTATCTTGTTGATCACCACTATTTTTTAAATTATAAATTGTTAAAGATGCCTTTGAGTCATGAAGTAAATTTTTTGTATGCTGAGCTAGTCCGCTTGCATAAATTATTACAGACCTATTTCTATCCGTTGTATATGTAGTGAAACTTCCAAACGGGTAACCTTCAAATTTTTTTGACATTGTAGATAAAACACCTTCATTAGATTCTCTTAATAATGCTGCAGCATTTTTTTCATACAGGTCTTTCATCAAAAATAACTCACCTTCATTGTTTTCTTATCGATCGTCATATCCAGATTATATATTTTCTTCAATAGAACAGGATCTAGTACTGACTGAGGTGTATCTATTTTTATTAAACTACCTTCACTAATAATAGCAATTCGATCTGAATATCGCGCAGCAAGATTTAGATCATGAAGAATCAAAAATACTCCAATACCTTCTGAAGCTTTGAGTTTGATAATTTCCATCATCTTAATTTCATAATACAAGTCAAGATTTGCTGTAGGTTCATCAAGCAACATGAATAATGGATCTTTCGAGTTGGATGGTCTCCAAAGCTGCAAAAGAGTTCTGGCAAAATGCACTCTTCTTTGTTCCCCGCCTGATAGTTTATTAAATTTTCTTTTTAACAAATTCTCTAGGTTGCACAACATAGAAACTTCTTTAACAGCATCATCAAAGTCTTTTGAATAGTTCGAAAAACCTTTTTCGATCCAGCCCATTTCAATAATTTCTTGGACTGAAAAATCAAAAACAATTTGTTGAGATTGAGACATAACTGCTCGATAAAATGATCTTTCAACTATATTTAATTCTTCAAGATTTTGATGATTGTAATAAACTGTTCCAAGACTTGGATCTAGATCTCCGGTTGCAGCATTCAGCAAAGTAGATTTGCCTGCACCGTTTGGGCCAATCAAAGACAAAACTTCACCTTCTTTTATCTCTAAAGAAACGTTATCTAAAATTTTGTATCCACTTACTGTATAAGAGATATTTTGAAGCTTGATGGTCATGTTTTTCTTATCCTAAAAATTAACCATAAAAAAAATGGTGCACCTATCGCACTAGTTAAAAGACCGACTGGTAGTTCTGCAGGTTGGATGAGTATTCTTGACAATAAATCGGCGATTATCATTATTGAGGCTCCGAAAAAAGCTGAGGCTGGCAGTAAGTAATTATGATTTACTCCTCCTAATAGTCTCATCAAGTGTGGTACAACCAAACCTACGAAGCCAATCATTCCTGAAAGTGATACGCTTATACCAACAATGATAGCAGAGCTAATAATTACTCTAAATTTGAGAGCTTTTACATCAACTCCTAATCGATATGCTTCAGGTTCACCAAGTTGAAGTAGATCAAGCTGTCGAGAGTAAGGAATCAATAAACAAATTGTCGTTAATATAATAATTATGGCTGGTAAAACTAAGGTCCAATTTGCTGCACCAAAACTTCCCATTGTCCAAAAAGTCAATCCTCTTAACTCAGAATCAGAACTGATGTAAGTTAAAATTCCGATCCCTACCGAAGCAAGAGCATTTACAGCTATACCTACTAATAACATATAAGTTACTCCTTGATAGCCAAAACCCTTAGTAAAGAGATAAAGCAAGTATATTACTGAGGCTGCACCTATAATTGCCGAAAGTGGCAGTATAAATGGGCCAAACAAAAAGTCAGGTATATACGATGACCCTAAAACAATAATTATAGATGCTCCAAGGGCAGCTCCCGCTGAAACTCCTATCAGACCAGGATCTGCTAAGGGATTCCTGAATAAACCTTGAAGTGAAGCACCAGATATGCCCAAACTAGCACCAACTAAACCAGCTAAAATAACTCTTGGTAATCTTATTTGTTCTAGAACTTTATTTTCTAAAGGTGAAGAAATATTTAGAAAATAATCAATTATTGAAACATTAAAACTACCCATAGATGCAGCAATTGAGAGACTAAGGACAGTAACTACGAGGGTGGTCATCAAAATAAAAATTTGATTTTTATTAATGAACTTAAAAAAACTTGTATTTATCAAATCTACTTAGTTGATTGGAGTTTAGAAGCTACTTGATTCGCAACATCAATAGTTCTAGGACTAAAGCCTAAAAGTGACATTCCATCTACAACCATCATATTGTTATTTTTTGCTGCGTCTGTAAAGGCTAGGGAAGGGTGCTTTGCAAGTTCTTCCAATGTACCAAAATTACTCAAACCTCTTTTAGTAATAATTATCAAATCTGGATTGCCATTTAAAATTGATTCAGCACTCACAGGTTTCCATCCATCAAAAGACGTCATTATATTTTTAGCACCTACTAAATTGATGAATCCATTCCCGGATGTATTAGATCCAGCAATCATAGGAGATGTGCCATCCATTCCTAGAATAATCATAACTTTCTTATTTGAATTCTTATTTGATTCTTGTGCTGAAAGTAATGTAGAAATTTTTTCACTGAGAAAAGTATCAATTTTCTCTATTCCCAGTTTCTCAATATCAAGAATTTTTGAAATACAAAGAATCTTATTCGTTATTGCATTTAGAGTATAGTCTTCCTCAATGATCCTTAAATCTACCCCAGTATTTGTTATTTGCTCTACTACAAGAGCTGGCCCCATATCTTCTTCACCCATAATTACGGTGGGATTTAATGAGAGAACACCTTCAGTTGAAAGCGCTCGGACATAACCTATTGACGGAAACTTTGACGTCTCAGGTGGGTAATTAGATGTTAAATCAACTGCTACTATATTTTCTTGCGCTTCCAAAAAATAAACAATTTCTGTAAGCGATCCCCCAGCTATAATTATCCTTGATTTGTCTTGAGCAGTCTGACAGTCTGAAAATAGGTGAAAACTTACAAATAATAAAACAACCCTTACATAAAACATAACAAAATTGTATTTGATAATTTTATAAATGTGAATGATAATGATTCTCATTTACAGGGTTATTTATGAAAAACATTAATAAAATAATAATATCGTTACTAACTATTATCTGCTCTTCTTTAATTTATGGACAAGAAGATGAGAATGTTGAAGAAGTTGTCGTGATCTCTTCAAAAATACCAGTACCTTTAAGCGAAGTTGTTGGGTCAGTTACATTAATTACACAAGATGATCTTGAAACTAGGGTAGTTTCTGATTTAGGTGATATTTTAGAAAATACTGTTGGAGTCTCTGTTCCAAGAAATGCTGCGTATGGAAGATACTACAATGAAGGAATTTCCATTCGTGGTTTAGGGGGTTCAAGAGTGAATATTTTTGTTGACGGTGTCAGAGTTTCAGATGCTTATGCTGGATATGGAAGAGATGTAGTAGAAGTTGATCTATTAAAAAGAGTAGAGATTCTTAAAGGCCCTACATCTGCACTTTACGGATCAGATGGACTTGCTGGTGCAGTTTCATATGTCACAAAGGATGCAAGTGATTTTACTGATTCCGGGTTCCATTACTCAGCTAGATATTCACATTTTAGTGATTCAGATCAAGAAAAGTACAGTTTTTTAACAGCATATGTGGGAGACAAAGTTGAAGGAATACTGCAATTCACAGAAAAAAACTCTTCTGAAGTAAGTTTGCACGACGACGCTATGCAGGACCCAAACCCTGTTAGATCAGAAGGTGAGAGTATATTAGGAAAATTTACTTATGATTTAAATGAGAACATTGACATTACTTTCACGCTGGATAGACAAGAATGGACAAGCGACATAGTTGTGCTTACAGATATTGGATCTACTTTCTATCCGGGTATATCTACATTATCAACAACATCATCTTCTGTTGGTTCTGATGAAGCAAATAGAGATAGAGTAGGTATTAGAGTAGATTTCAAGGGACAAAATAACTTGTTTGATAATGGAACATTTAATCTGTTTACTCAGTCTACTGATCAACAACAAGTAACGAATAAAATGGTAGCGGATATGGTTTTTGGTCAATTTGGACCTATGGGCCCTCCAACACCAGGAATGTTGTTTAGAGATTTCCAATTTAATCAATCTGTCTCAGGTATTGCACTTGAATTACGTAAATCCTACGATAACTTCCAAGGAAGAGATGTTGTTTATGGATTTGAAACCGAAACTTTAGAGACGGAGAGATACCGTAACAGCGCTCTTACAAATTTATTTACCGGTATTTCTTCATCAAACGTTTATGGGACCATATATCCAAGCAAAACATTGCCTAATACAGACACAACTCGAACTGGTGCATATATTAATGATCGCGTGAAACTAGACGATTTCAATATATTATCTATTGGTCTTAGATATGATGTTTACAAACTTGATCCAAATGATGATGCCTTGTCATCTGTGAACAGAGTGATTGGTTATCCTTTAGCTGAAATTAACGAAAATGAATTTTCAGCAAAAATTGGATGGTTATCTGCTGTAACAGATAATATAAACGCATTTTTTCAGTATGCTGAAGGTTTTAAAGCACCAGATTATGATGCAGCAAACTTAAGTTTTAATAATTTAGCTTATGGATACGGCATTGTGCCAAATGCGGATTTATCGCCTGAGACAAGTAAAGGGACAGAAATAGGGTTTAGAAGCGATAATATTGACAGTTCTTGGTCTATTACTAAGTTTGATAATCAATACGATGATTTTATTGAGTCTACAAGTGCTGGATTTGATTTCATTAATCAAATCGTTTTATTTCAATCCCAAAACTTAAGTAACGTAGATATTGATGGAATAGAGTTAAGCTTTTCAAGGAGATTGTCTGATACTCTCACTTTCTCATATGATTCGATAAGAATAGATGGTAAATCTGATGGTTCTCCTTTATCTTCAATCTCTCCAGATCAATCAATGATCGCTTTGAAACACTTATCTAAAGATGAAAAATTTTCAGCAAATTTATATTTAAATATGGTAGATGAAAGTTTTAATAATTTTTCTGGTGGTTGTGGTAGAAGTGGTGGAGCTTGTTTGACACTACCTGATCGTGAAATATTCGATCTATATACTTCATATAAGTTCAATGATCATCTGGAATTAAATGTAGCTTTTAAGAATCTTTCAGATCAAAAATTTTGGGACTGGTCAAGTGTAAATGGCTTTCCAGCTGATCAAGCAAACCTTGATTTGTGGCTAGAACCTGGAAGAAATACAAGTGTTTCTTTAAAATTAAACTTTTAGCAACTTTTAGCTAGGGGTTGTCCCCCTAGCTAAGTTATCATCATATCATTATGAAAATTTTGTTAATCATTTTTAAAGCAATATTCATAACATTATTTATTGCTGGATGTTCCCCAGTAAATGAGGTAAATGTCTACACATCTAGGCATTATGACGTTGATGATATTCTCTACGAAGAATTCACAAAAAAAACTGGCATTAAAGTGAATATAATATCTGGATCTGGAGGTGCTTTAATGGAACGACTCAAGGCAGAAGGCCGAAACTCTCCAGGTGACGTATTTTTTACTGTTGATGCTGGTAATTTAGCAAAATTTCAAAAAGAAGGTTTATTACAATCCATTGAATCGAAAACTATTAAAAATATCATTCCAATTGAGTTAAGAGGACCAAATAATGAATGGGTTGCTATCGCTAAAAGGGCAAGAGTAATTTTTTATAACCCAAAATCTGTTGCTGAAGATGAAATAAAAAATATTTCATATGAGGATCTTAGCTCAGAGACTTGGAAAGGAAGAGTTGTAGTTCGAAGTTCTTCTAATATGTACAATCAATCACTAGTTGCATCTCTCATTTCAAATTTAGGTATTGAAGAGACAGAGATATGGGCTAGTAAATTTGTGAATAATTTTGCTAGAACTCCGCAGGGAAACGACAGATCACAACTTATGGCAGTCGCCAATGGACTTGCTGATATTGCAATTGCAAATACTTATTACATTGGGATAATGTTAGCTGGTAAGGGCGGAGAAGAACAACGAAAAGCAGCACAAAAACTAAAAATTGCATTTCCAAACCAAGATAACAGAGGAACACATGTCAATATCAGCGGGGGAGGAATTTTAAAGAATTCTCCTAACAAGAAAAATGCTGAAATGTTTCTTGAATTTTTGCTATCTGAGGAAGCTCAAACGCACATTGTAAATAATTCATTTGAGTATCCTGTAATCAACACGATTGCACCACATCCTATCATTGCAAAATTTGGTGATTTTAAGATGGACGAAACATCTGTCTCAGACTTTGGCACATATAATCCAGATGCAGTGAAACTAATGGACAGAGCTGGCTGGAAATAGCATTATCCTGTTTGGTATCATTGATAATTAAGATTTTTATCTATGAAACAATTTAATTTAAATTTTTGGAATATTTTTTCAAGTGTCATTGCATTGACATTCAGCATACCAATCTTTTTAGTTTTTATAAGTTTATTTTTTGGTTTTAATGACAATTTTGATCATATAGTCAATGTAGTGTTACTTGAGTACTCATTGAATTCCTTATTGTTAGTAATTGGTGTCTCTTTAATAGTGTTATTTATTGGTGTTATTTCAGCTTTATTGATAACAACATTCAGATTTACTGGTAGCAAAATATTAGAATGGGCATTAATTTTACCGCTAGCTATACCGCCTTATTTACTTGCGTATGTCATGACAGAGATGTTCGAGTATTCTGGTTCTGCTAATAGTATTTTCAGGACTCTTAATCTAATTTCTGAAGATGCTGCTCTTCCATCAATAAGATCACTTTCAGGAGCTATCATTGTCTTTGGATTTGCACTATATCCTTATGTATATTTGATAACAAGAGTTGCTTTAATGAATATCTCCAAACCTATTTTGGAGTCTGCAAGAGTCCTTGGTAGCAATAATTTTAAAAGTTTTACAAAGATTGTTTTGCCCTTAATAAGGCCAGCAATTTTTGCTGGATTGGCTTTAGTTTGTATGGAAACTCTGTCAGACTTTGGGGCTGTTCAACATTTTGCAATACCTACCTTTACAACTGGAATATTTCGAACATGGTTAGGAATGTACGATTTAATTACAGCTACGCAATTAGCTTCAATCTTGTTGTTGGTAATTTGCTTAATGATATTTTTGGAAAAAAAACAAAGAGCTAATGCTGAATATTCTTTAAGCAATACTTCAATGGAAGGTTCTGATTTAATACAACTGAGAGGCATCAAAAACTTTTTAGCAGGCTTTTTTTGTCTAATTCCTGTTTTAGTAGGCTTTATTATTCCTTTATCTGAGATAATTAGTTGGTCAGTTGAAATAAAAAATATTTTTTCAATTAAATTTGTCTATGCTTCGTTTAATACAATGCTATTAGCGATTACCGCAGGGATCATTACTACGATGCTCGCAATTTTATTTAATTTTAATATACGCATATCAAAATCTAAACATTCTAAATTTATAAACGATTTTATATCTATGGGCTATGGTGTACCTGGTTTAATCTTAGCTATTGGAATTACACAATGTTTAACTTATTTTGATTTGATTCTATCTGACATCGGAATAATCGTTACAGGGAGTTTATTTGGCTTAATTTTTGCTTATGTAATTAAATCATATGCATTAACAAATAATGTTCTTGAGAGTAATTACAAACAATTTTCAACAAGTATTGATGAATCAGCAAGAATTTTAGGTGCTAGTAAATATACTTTGTTAGGCAATATTCACATACCATTATTAAAGACTGGAATTTTTACAAGTGTATTATTGGTTGTATCAGAGGTTGTCAAAGAGTTACCTGCTACATTAATATTAAGACCGTTTAATTTCGATACTTTAGCGGTAACTGTATATATATATGCTTCTGAAGAAAGAATATATGAAGCGGCTTTTCCTGCTTTATTTATAATCTTAATTGGTTTAATACCTATTTACTTTATTTCAAATATGATCAGATCAGCAAAGGGCTTAAATTGAAAAAAAATTTTCTAAATTTAAAAAATATTTTCTATGGAATAAATTCACAAACTATTCTTAAAAATATTAATTTATTAATAAATAAGGGGGAATTTGCATCAATCATTGGTAAGTCAGGGTCTGGAAAAACTACCCTGCTTAAAATTATAAGCGGTTTAAAAAAACAAACTAAAGGTGAAATCCTTCTAAACGATGAAATACTGTCTAATGAAGACATTTTTCTAGAACCTGAAAACAGGAATTTAGGTTTAGTAGTGCAAGAAAAAGTGCTTTTTCCACATTTAAATGTTTTAGCAAATGTTGAGTTTGGAATTTCCAGAGAGGCAAACAAAAAAGAGAAAGCTATTGAAATGTTAAATAAATTCCATATCTCAAGCTTAATAGAAAAATATCCTCATGAAATATCTGGTGGAGAGGCACAAAGAGTTGCACTAGCAAGGACCCTTGTCACTAAACCAAAAGTTTTGCTTCTTGATGAACCATTTAATGGGCTTGATGAGGAACTAAAAAAGGATATTTATCCAGATGTAAAAAAGATATTAAATGATAATAAAATTACGACAATAATGGTTTCTCACAATACATTTGAAGTAAAAAACTTATCAGATAGAATATTTAATTTAGAAAATGCGGTACTAAAAGAATTATGAAATTTCAGAAATTTTTAATTTTAAATTTATTACTTTTTTCATCAATTATCTTTTCTCAGAATGAAGATTTTGTAGACAACAATGGAGTAAAGATATTTTATGTCGATTATGGTCCAATTGAAAATGAACCTATTCTTCTTGTTCAGGGGCTAGGAGGACAATTAACTTTTTGGCCTGATGAACTCATAACAGTCCTGCAAAATAATGGTTATAGACCAATTGTTTATGATAATAGAGATGTAGGTTTATCTGAAGATTTTAAAGACTATGGAAAGCCAAATTTTATCTGGAATTACATTAAATTTTATTTAGGATTACCACTGAGATCAGCTTACTCACTTGCTGATATGGGTAGCGATGGTATTGCTATCTTGAACCATTTGAATATTGAAAAAACGCATATTCTTGCCCAATCTATGGGGGGGATGATAAGTCAGAGAATGGTCGCTGATAATAAAAATAGATTTAAATCATACGTACTGATTGCTTCGATGGCTAGAACGCCAGATCTTAAAACAGCTCCAAGAGGAGAACTAAGGAGATTAATTGAAGACAGATCTTTTGGAGATCAAACTCTGGATGGAGAAGTCGAACGATCAATTAAAATATTTAAAATTCTTGCAAGCCCAAGTAGTGAAATAGACGAAGAGAAATTTGAAAAAGAGGTAATAAAAAACTTTAACAGAAGTTCAAACACAGAAGGATTTTCAAGAACAATTAATTGCTATTTTAGCTGATAAAGATAGATACGATGAAGTACAAACGATTACTACACCAACACTAGTGATTCATGGAAAATTGGATCCATTAATACCATATGAGGAAGGAAAGAAAACAGCAGATCTAATGCCTAATAGTGAGTTTTTAGGTGTGGATTTCATGTCTCATCTAATTGATAAACCAGTTCTAGACTACATTGAAACACCAATGGTTAAGTTTTTAGATAAAAATAGCTAGTTAAGTACCGAATAAGAACCAATAATGCGTAGTTCTTCTGACATCTCTTCAAGCATTTCAAGCAATTTTATAATTACTTCATCCTCGTAATAGCCTTCAAAATCAATAAAAAAGGTATGGAGGTATTGATTATTTCTCGATGGTCTTGTTTCTATTCTTGTCATATTGATATTAAGCTCTGTAAATGGTTGCAGTATCGACATCAAAGAACCAGGTTTATCTGCAATATTTATCATCACTGAAGTTTTGTTTTGATCAGATTTTTCTTCGATACTCTTTCCTATTACTAAAAATCTTGTTTTATTATTATTGCTGTCCTGTATATCTTCTAAATGTGTATGTAAGTTAAATATTTTTATGGCATATGAATTTGCAATACAGAATAGATCTTTATCCTTGGTTGCTTGAGAGGCAGCTTCTGCTGTGCTTGTAGCAACTATTTTTTCAGCATCTGGAATATTATTCCTCATCCAGTTTGTACATTGTCCAAAAACTTGAGGATGTGAGGTAATTTTTTTTATTGAACCTAGATCACAATTTTCATTCATAGAACATAAGTTGTGACTGACTGTGAAATTAAATTCCTTTAAAATTTTTAGATCATAATCTATCAAGCAGTTTAGAGAGGAATTTATGACTCCTTGGTACGAATTTTCAAATGGTATAACTCCATAGTAGGAATGACTCATAGCTACTTTTTCAAATATATCTTCAATGGAGGGTAGGGGGATATAATCAGCTACGTCTTTAAAAATATTTCTAGCAGCTAAGTCAGAATTTGTACCTTCCGGTCCTAAAAAGAAAATTTTCATCACTGGATTGTAAGGTTTTTTAGACGTAAAAAAAACTGAGCAAGCTCAGT
>CESP01159896.1_pt1 | contig 14798 bp, 14 predicted proteins | sample 531211 | NCBI WGS metagenome assembly CESP01 (sample SAMEA2622074, study PRJEB7988) | marine metagenome | biome: marine biome (ENVO:00000447); feature: surface water layer (ENVO:00002042); material: "saline water (ENVO:00002010), including plankton (ENVO:xxxxxxxx)" | depth 5 m | reverse complement strand
CAATAGATTCGGGCGATTCTCATAAATCTAATGATTAGACTGATATATGCTGTTAGTTGACGATCTAGCTAAATTCTGCATCATTTATTAATTTTTGCAATTTTATTATTTTCACTCCAAATTTTCTGAGATTATTGTAAAAATTTCGACATAATTTGCTTATGAAAATTTTATAGAATAAATAAATTAATCCCAAATATTTTTATAGTTTTAAATGCTTTTTTTATTAGTTTTTCTTTCCTATCAAAAGGGGAGGGATTTCTATAAACAACTCCTTCAATATTAACATCATTTGATAAATTGTTTAAAAAAAATTTAATATTGTCTCTAAAAAAATTGGTCGTTTTTGGAAATGAATATAATTTTCATTTTTACTATATGAATTAAAATAATCATGATTTCATAATCAATAAAATCAGAGTTAATTCTTTAAAAAAGAATAATTTAAAAAATTAATTTTTTTTTTAAATTATTGAGGAATTTAGAAATATAATTATGAAAAATTAAATCTTATAATAATAGTCTATTCGACTAAAAGTTAATCTTAACAAAGAAATTAACCTAAGAAAATTTAGACTTCTAAATCAAGAATATAGAATAATCTTTTACAAGTTTTCTCAATTTTTAAAGAAATTCATTTATTAATTCTAAATATTTATAAAAAAAAACAAACTTTTCCTAATAAGCTTCGAAAAGAGATACAATTTTTTTATCAAAACACTAATTTTCTTTTGATAGATATTTCAATACTAGTAATTGGTAGTGGATCAATAGGTATTAGACATGCCGAAAATCTCCTAAAAATCGTAAAAGAAGTAAAAATTTTTAGTTCTAGATTCTTACGAAAAGAAAATATTAAAAAAATAGAGAAAGTAGTTTATGTTAAAGATTTATATAAAGAAATTGATTTATCAGATGGAATAATAATCGCAAATAGAACTGACAAGCATCTTGAAATAGCTAATTATGCACTTAGAAAAAAAAAGAATATTTTTATTGAAAAGCCGATAAGCCATAATATGAAGGGTATAAAAGAAATTGAAGATTTAGCTAATAATTATGAAGCAATAATTGAAACTGGATTTATGTTAAGGTTTCATCCTAATTTATTATTCCTAAAAAAAATATTAGATAAAAAAAAATATGGAAGAGTTCATTATGTGAGATCTTCAGTAGGTCAATATTTACCAGATTGGAGAAAAAATATTGATTATAAAAAAGGTTATGCAGCAAAAAGGGAATGGGGAGGAGGCGTTACATTAGATCTAATTCATGAGATAGATTTAGTTAGGTGGTTATTTGGGGAAGTACGTTTAACTTCTGCTATGTTAACTAATTCAAAAGATCTTGAAATAGAAACTGAAGCAGTAGCACATATAAATTTAAAAATGCAATCAGAATTTCTAGTTCAACTTAATTTAGACTATGTAAGACCTCATTATTGTAGAAATACCGAAATTGTTTGTCAAAAGGGTGTTTTACATTGGGATTACTTAAGCGGAAAAATTAAATTAGAAGATAAATATGGGAAAATTGTAACCTTGCATGAAGTTGAATCAAATTTCGTTAGGAATGATATGTTTATTTCTGAAATAAGCAATTTTGTCAATAATATCGTAAGCCCAAAAAATACAAAAGCCTCAGATCTTTATGATGCTATTCAAGCTTTAAGGATATGCTGCGCTGCACATTTATCAAATAAGAAAGGTCAATTTATATCCCCTGATAAAATAAAATATGAGCATTTAATTGAGTAAATAGCCATGAATATACTATGTGTTATTGGAGCTAGGGGAGGATCTAAGGGAGTTCCTGGCAAGAATATAAGACCTCTTTTAGGCAAGCCTCTAATAGCATGGACTATAGAGCAAGCTTTTCAATGCAAGATAATTGATCATATAGTAGTTTCTACTGACAACAAAGAAATTGCGAACATATCAAAAAAATATAATGCTGAAGTTCCTTTTATTAGACCTAGTCAACTAGCCACAGATAATGCAGGCAAATGGGAAGTTTGGCAGCATGCCTTAAAAAAGTGTGAGGAAATTTATAATAAGGAATTTGATATTTATTTAGACTTAGATTGTACTTCTCCAGTTCGTGATGTAGAGGATATTTATAAAGCTATAGATTGCTATCAAAATTCAAATGTTGATGCGGTATTCTCAGTATGTGAATCCAGAAAAAATCCTTACTTTAATATGGTGGAATATGATAAAAAAAATAACCTTAAAATAGTAAAGTCTCTTGATTTTCCAATAATAAGAAGGCAAGACGCACCAAAAGTTTTTGAACATGTAGCTTCAATTTATGTATTAAATCCAAATTATTTGAAAAATAGCAATGGACTACTTGAAGGCAAAACCAAAGGATATGATATTGGCATTAAAAAAAGTTTTGACTTGGATTCAGAGTTCGATTTTGAATTAATAGAGCATATGATGAAAAAAAAAGTAAATTAGGAATATATAAAAACTAATCCTTAACTTTACTTTAATTAGAACATTTGAGATAATTTAAGAACGGATTTAACTAAATATATTTTGAAGTGATATGAAGAGTGTATTAAATATATGTATCCAATCAAATAAAACATTATTCGATGCATTGAAAAATCTTGAGAATGGAGCTTGCCAAATAGTACTTGTAATTGATTCTGATCTAAAACTATTGGGGACAATTTCAGATGGTGATATCAGAAGACATCTTATAACTGGGAAAACATTAACCACTAAGGTAAATGTGGTTATGAATACAAAATTTATTTCTGTAAAAAAAGGCGAAAAGAAGCAAAAGATTTTACAAATAATGAAAGAAAAAAGTATTAATCAAATCCCTGTTATTGATGAATCTGGAAAGATTTTAGAGATTGTTCTTCTTAAAGAATTAATTGAAGTGAAAGATTATTTAGACAATCCAGTATTAATCATGGCCGGGGGCCTAGGATCAAGATTAATGCCTTTTACTAAAAATTGTCCAAAACCAATGCTAAAAGTTGGATCTAAACCTATTTTAGAAATACTTCTTGAACAACTTATAGAGAATGGTTTTACTAATTTTTATTTTTCAGTAAATTATTTAAAAGAACAAATTATTGAATATTTCGAAGATGGCAGCAAATGGAGCGTGGATATCCAATATTTAATTGAAGAAAATCCATTAGGAACAGCAGGAGCTCTATCTTTACTACCCGAAGAAATTAAAAAACCATTTATTGTCATTAATGGTGATATTTTAACTAAATTCAATATGAAACAACTTATAGAATTTCATAATAAGAATAAATCTCATTTAACTATTTGTGCCAGAGAATATGAGATAAAGGTACCTTTTGGGGTAATTGAAACTAATGGTATTGAACTTAAACAGATTATTGAAAAGCCCGTTTATAAAAACTATATAAATGCTGGTGTGTATACTTTTAGTCATGAAATTTTGAAAAGCCTTCAAAAAAATCAACCCATAGATATGCCAGAATTAATTGAAAAATTACAATCAAATAATAAAAAAATTGTAGTATGCCCAATTCATGAATATTGGATAGATATTGGTAGACATGAGACTCTTAATAAAGCATATAAATCTTGGGTTAAATGAAAAAAATTTTAGTTACAGGAGCAGATGGTTTCATTGGATCCCATTTAGTTGAATTTCTGGTTAAGAAAGGTTATTCAGTAAAGGCTTTTTGTCTATATAACTCTTTTGGTAGCAAAGGTTGGCTGGATGCAATTGATAAGAACATTAAAAAAAATATTGAATGTGTCATGGGAGATGTCCGCGATAGTAATTGCGTAAGAAATGCCGTTAAAGATTGTAAAGAAATTTATCATCTAGCAGCACTTATAGCTATCCCATATAGTTATAAAGCCCCCGCAAGTTATGTTGATACAAATATCCATGGAACATTAAATATTATAGAAGCAGCCAAAGAATTTAATATCGAAAAAGTAGTTCATACATCAACATCAGAAACATATGGTACTGCTCAATTTGTACCAATTACGGAATTACATCCTTTAGTAGGACAATCACCATATGCTGCCAGTAAAATTGGAGCAGATCAAATGGCTTTAAGCTATTGGAGAAGTTTTAATGTTCCAATATCTATTATAAGACCTTTCAATACTTATGGTCCCAGACAAAGTGCAAGAGCAGTCATCCCTGCAATAATTTCTCAAATTTTGAATAAAAATGATTCAATTAAACTTGGCGCATTAACTCCAACGCGTGATTTTAATTTTGTTGAGGATATTTGTGCAGCATTTCATGCCATTGGCGAAAGTAAAAATACAATAGGTAAAGTATTAAATGCCTCAAGCAAATTTGAAATTTCCATAGGAGAAACTGCAGATCTCATAAAAAAGTTGATGAATTCTGATAAGAAAATATTGTGCGAAGATGAGAGATTAAGGCCTGAAAATTCAGAAGTAAATAGGCTTTTTGGAGATAACTCACAATTACTTAAGCTCACGGATTGGAACCCAAAATATTCTGGAATTGATGGATTTAAAAAAGGAATTATTAAGACAATCGATTGGTTTGTAGAACATAAAAATATTCTTGGTTATGAAAACAAAGGATACATTATATAATAACCACACCTACTAGTTAAAGATGATAAATATTGGAAAACTAGAAATTGGACTTGAAGTTTGTCCAAAAATTATTGCTGAGATAGGGATCAATCATAATGGAAGCATCGATGAAGCTAAAAAGTTGGCAGAGTTGGCTGCTTCTTCAGGTGCTGATATTATCAAAAGTCAATTTCATATTGCAGAAGAGGAAATGTCTAATTCTGCAAAATCTGTAATACCTCCTCATACTAAAGATTCAATTTATAAAATCATAGACGACTGTAGTCTAAGCATTGATGAAGAGTATGAATTTAAAGAATTTATAGAAGAATTAGGCATAGAATATCTTTGTACTCCATTTTCTTCCAAAGCTGCTCACCTTTTGGGAGAAATGAAAGTAAATGCTTTCAAAATTGGTTCTGGAGAATGCAATAATCTTGCTGTTCTTGATGCTGTAGCAAGTTATGACAAGCCAATGATAATTAGTACGGGAATGAACACGATTGATTCATGCAAAAAATCATATCAATTTGCAAGAGGAATAATAGGAAATAAAGTGATTCTTATGCATACTACAAATTTATATCCAACACCATTCCACTTAGTTAGGTTAGGAGGAATTAAGGAGTTGCAAGATATAGCAGGAGAATATGTAGGGCTCTCGGATCACACTACAAATAACTTAGCCAGCCTTGGAGCTACTGCAATAGGAGCTGTAATGATTGAAAGGCATTTTACAGATTCCAAAGATAGAGAAGGTCCAGACATTATTAATTCAATGACTCCAAAAGAGCTTAAAGAGCTAAAAGAAAGTAGTCTTTTAATGTTTAAAATGAGAGGAGGATCTAAATTAAGAGAGATTCCAGAAGAAGATTCAATTCGCGATTTTGCATTTGCTACTTTAGTAGCAACTGAAGATCTTAAAAAAGGCGATATTATTACGAAGGCTAATTCTTGGCCCAAAAGACCAGGCATTGGGGAGATTCCTGCGGCTGAGCACGAATTAATTCTGGGTAAAACAGTTAATAAAGATATTTCTAGAGACTCTCATATCTCTAGAGCTGACTTAATATAAATGTTTTAAGAAATTGAAAATTCTAATTGGAGGTTCAGGTACCTTAGGTAGATCATTTTTCAACCTTACTACTAAAAACCAAAATATTAAAGCAAAAATAATTCCTTTAAAAGAATCAACTTTATTAACTTTCAAGAATGAATTTAATGAACTTAATAAAGATGATGTGTTTATTGATTTTATGGATCCTAATGATGTCAATATTACATTCGATATTTTATTAAATAATAAAGCAAATATATTTAGAGAATACGCTCTCAAGCATTCAGAAAAAAAATTTTACATCTATATATCAACTTGTAATCTTTATAAAACTAGTTTAGGAAAGATTGATGAGTCTTCTGAAATCAAGTCAAAGCTATCTCCATATTTAGAAATGAAATTAAATAGTGAAAAGAAGATTACAAGGTTTTGTCAGTCAGATTTTGCAATTCTCAGAATTGTTAATATCTGGAGTCATGATTCTAAAAATTCATTTTTCGGAGACCTTCTATCGGCAAAGAGCAATAACATATTCATAAAACCAAGAGAGAATGATAAAGAGGTCATCTCATATGCTCATATATTAGATGTTTGCAAAATAATAGAAGCGATAATAACTTCGCAGAAGTTAGGGATTATAAATATCTCAACAAATTGCTTTAATTCAAGAGAGAACCTTAAAGCAACTGTAAATGAACAGATTACCAAGTCAATTACAAATAATTTGGGTTATAGAATTTGTTCAAATGTAATAAACTGGGAATCAATTTTAAGCAAAAAAAAGGAGTTATTTTGAAAATCATTTGTTTTACTGGAAGCAGAGCAGAATATTATTTATTAAGGCCTTTATTTATTGAAATTAAAGAACGCAAAAATTACGAATTATTTTTAATAGTATCTGGTGGAATACTTAAAGAAGAAAAAAGACAAACTATAAAAGATATAAATAGAGATGAGATAAACATTTGTGGAGAGATAGAATTAGAGAATTCCCCATTAAATCATTCAAATTCCATTGGCAAAATCTGTATAGAAACCACCCAATTTATTGATAAAATAAACCCAGATTTATCAATTGTTTATGCAGATAGATATGAAAGTTTTGGTTTTGCTATTGCAGCATCGCATTCAAATATTCCGCTATTACATCTTGAAGCAGGAGATATTACAGAAGGAGGTACTTATGATGATCAAATAAGGCATTGTATTAGTAAATTATCACATCTTTTTTGTACTTCAACTTTAGAAGGAAGTAAAACCATCAATAGATTAGGCGAAGAAAAGTGGAGATGTATACAATCAGGTTTATTAAGCTATCAAGACATGCAAAATATTTGCGATAATGATAGGCGAGCTATTTTAAAAGAATTAAAAATTGAAAAAGATATTTGTATAGTTTTGGCTACGATGCATCCAATACCTAGAGATTTGGATCTCACTAAATTAGAAATAGTTGAATTTTTAGAGGGACTTAAAAATTTTTCTTATAAAACTAATGCAAAAATAATACTAACTGCTCCTAACAACGATATTGGTAACAAAATAATCAATAATGAAATCAAAAAATATATACCCTTAATAAATAATTCTATTTTTTTTGAATCACTTGGAGGAAAAAGATACCATTCAATTATGAGCTTAACAAAATCTAGAAATATTATAGTTTGCGGTAATTCAAGTTCAGTTATAAAAGAAGCACCTTTTTATGGAGCACACTCTTTAAATATAGGCACAAGACAAAGTGGGAGAGAATCATCTTCCTCTCAAATAGATAGCAAAGCCAAAAGAGATGAAATTTCTCAAATTTTAATTAAATTATCAGAGAAAAAGTGTTCTAAAGGCAAAAACCCATATTTTAAGAAAGATCCTAGCAAAAGAGTAATAAATTTTATAGAGGAAATTTTTAAAAAAAAATCATTGAAAGAAATCATGTTTAAAAAATGGTCAAATTAGAATAAATAATATTATGAGAATAAATTAAATTATCTGGAACAATTTAAATAACTTAAAATCAACAAAAAAATGTGTTCTTAGTTCAAAATTGCACAAATTTGCCATAACAAGTTAAGCATGAATTTCTTAAAAGCCCAGTATTAACAGGGTTTCTCAAGCAATTGTAAGAGTTTTAAAACATTCCCTAATTTGGATAGCATGCAGGGGGGCAGCGGTTCGAGTCCGATTAGCTCCATAATTAATTAACTAGTTAAATTAATCATTCTGAATGATCTAATCAAATTTTAAATGGTTTATTTTATTTCTAAATATTTTTAAATTTACGATCTCTGTGACCAGATGAAATTCTTATTTAAAGGATAAAGATTTTATTAAAAAATAGATTAAGATAAATTTGATCCTTTAGCTTTAAATTATGAAATTAAAATCTGCAATAATTTTTTGCTTTCCAATTTTATTTATTTTTTTTGGATTAGGTTACGTTTCAGAAACCTTAAATTACTCAAATAGTATTGAAATTTATAATGAAACAAGTGAACTAATTTCAAAAAAAGGAGGCGGAGGAAAGAAAGGTGGAGGTAATAAAGGTGGAGGAAAGAAAGGTGGAGCTAAGAAAAAGGGAGATAAAAAAACACAATCTAACTTAAATAAAGTTCAAAGTAATAATGAAGCTATGAGAAAGAAAGCAAAAGAAAGATATAAAAAATGGAAAGAGAATAAAAAAGCTAAAAAAACAAATGTTGATTTGGACTCAAATTAATAAGAATTTATCGGTCTTTTTTTTATCAAAAGTATAGTTTTTGAGCGCCCAACCCTGTGACCAATTTAGCTAAAACAGTCGCAAAAACTAACTATATCTTAATTAAGTACCTACATGGCATGCATATGACCAGCGGGTCAAATCCGCTTGGCTCCACTTAATTTATAATCTTATAGCGAAAGATCATAGAGATTCTTATGTTTCCAATGATTAGACTTATATTGGTTAATAGTTGAAGATAAGCTAAATTCCGCAATAATTCTCGCATTAGGATTAATAAATAAAGTTAAGTCATGGCTTAAATTTTGGATTTGGTCAAAAGTTAAAGGGATTATATTCCTGAAAATTGCGAAAAGGTTGGAATTTTAGAGGAAGGGTAGTTGGCAGGAAGATGGTTTGCAAATAGATAGAAATGATGAAAAAAACAGAATTACTCCTAACTAATATTTGGTGGAGAAAAGACAATAAGAAAAATCAATTAAATGAATATTTGTTTTTTATTAATATATATTTTAGTAATTAATTTTTAATTATTGATATTTTATATAAATGAAAAAAAATTCAACAAAAGTTGCGGTGGTGGGGGACTCTAGAATTTTCCCTAGAGTTGAAGATGATAAAAAATTGGATAGTTCTGTTAATCCTTGTGAAACGTTTCCTAATCTTTTGAGGGAAAAAGGTATTACTATTGATTGCTATGGATATGGTGGATTAACATCAAGAAGAATATTAAATATTTTAGGTTATCTAGAAAGATCAGGTTATGATTATTATATTTTAACTTTTGGTATAGTTGACTTGGCACCAAGGGCCTTAAGAGCATATGAAGTCATAATTTTGTCTAAATTAGGTATTAGATTTGGGAAAAAGGTTAATAAATTTTTCAGAAAATATAGAAAAATTAGTAGAACAAATACGAAGGAATTTGAGACTGTATGTAAATTAATAATTGATCTTATTGATAAAAGAAAATTAGTAGTTTTTACCAATCCTTATCCAATTTCAGAGAGCTATGAAAAAATTGTACCTAGGATTGGCGAACAAATAGCTATTTACAATAAAATTCTTAAAAACTCCTTTTCGAATATTATTGAATTAGATGGATATAAAGTTCTTTCAAATGATAATATTCATTTTACAGTAAAGGGGCATAAACATATTGCGGCAAACATAAGAAAATTTATTTTAAAATAACATTCTTAATAAAAAAATATTAAATTATTTTATTAAATTTCAAATTTATATTGTTTAAGAAAAATTGCCTTTAGAAATATTAAAAAATTGTATTAATAAATGGAGCTATCACAGATCATAAAGTGAATATTATCAAAGATTTCTCAATAAAAAATGAATCCTATAGCTGATGATGAATATGAGGCAATTTATTACCCGTTCGGTGGCTATGATTTTAATACAATTAAATTAATGAATAGCTTAAACTTAGACTTGGGTTTTACAACAGAAATTGGTCCTGCAAAAACTATTGAAGGAAAAGAATTTATTTTAAGTTGCCCTGGTGGGATACAAATCACTTTTGGAATAATAAATGGCGAAGACCTTTTAATTTTGAGTGATTTATGAATACATTACATCTAATATTTCATTAATTACTTTTAAGCTATCCTCCATTATTAAACTTTCTATTTTTGAAGTCTGATCTGTCAGTAAGCGTGGCAAACGAGAAGAAAAAATAAAAATATTTTCAAATTTGCTATTAATGTCTTCTCCAATTAATTCACCTAATAATTTTGAGGCTTGATATTCCTTAAAAGAATTATTTTTTACTTCATCAATAAATATTGTTGATGGAAAAAAAACTTTACTTTTTTTATTTTTAATTTTGCTGAGTATTTTAGATAGCTTTATCAAAGGTTTTATATAGTATTTATTATAGTTTTCATACAAATCATAATCAAATATTTTTTTTCTTGAATTTCTAATTCTAGGAGACGCATAAAAATATATTTGATCAAAATGTTCGTTTGTATTGAAAAATTTTTCCAATAATTCTGAATCTAAAATATTAAGATATGAATAAGTAGCTCTAAACCCAAATTCGTTTATTTCATTAGTTATTCGATCGGCATCATTTAATCCTTTGTTATAGGTTATTTTTAAATTTGCATTACGAAAAGATAATAATTTTGCCGTTATTTCTCCAATACCTCTGCTTCCACCTATTACTAAGATATTTTGAGGGGTTAAGTTTTTTTTGTCAATTTTTTTGGCAAGTTCTTTAATACTTATTTGCTTCACTGGTTCTTCTCTATAAAAAGCACTTAATGAACCACTTAAACCTGAAGAATTTAAAGAAATATTTACTGGTAAAAATTTTCTTGATGCTGAAGTGACCTCCCAATACAAATATTTTTTTGAATAATGTTCATTAAAAACGATATCTAACGAAGAATATATAGAATTAAGCCCTGGACAAATCATTCCAACTAATCTTGAGGTAGTGACAAGAGAAGCTAAAGAATCTTTTGAGATATTATCAATTAAAGATTGAAAATTTTTTTTAAAAAAATTTTCGTCAATTTGTAATATTAACTCGCCATTAGATTTTTTTAGATTTTTAAATTCCTGATTCAGAGGTTTAGTTTTAGATGGCTTTTTGAAATTTGATTTTGATAAATTTTTTTTAAAATCATTATTGAATTTTAAATTGCAATTAAAAAGTAAATTGTCCTCATGAAATAGATAAACATTGTCTGAACTGTTAGATAATTTTTCACAAAATAGTTTGTATTCAATATCTGGATAAACTGGATATTTAAAGTTACATTTAATTGATATTAAATGAACCTTACTATAAAAAAGATATTCATTCAGTATTTTCAAAAGTGATAAGATGCCATGAATTATAGGCTTTTCTGTAAAGTATCTTCTTGAGATCTCTTTATCATAGTGAATAGGGTTCCAATCGCCAGATGCCTCTTTGAAAGCGCTTAATTCTTCTGATGAAACTTTAAATTTATTATTTATAATTTTCATTTCTTTTTTAAAATATTTGGCCTGTCTTGATCCCCATCACCCTTACAGATTATAAATTTATTTTTTGAATTATTGATATTTTTATAGGCAAAAAGAATTTCATTATTTTTATTCTCAAATGGTTCGAAATAATTAGGTACAATGACATTATGCTGAGATTCGACTATCTTAAAGCCAAAGTTTTTCATGATTTTATCAGGAATTCCATAAGACCAAAAATCTATATACTCTACAAGATATTCATCAACTATATTTTTTAGTCCGAAGCCAGCATAATTCAATATTTCAATACTCCCATAATAGTCAACTATTCTAACTACCTTTGAATTATTTTTTTTATCAATTCTAATTGAGATTAATGCTGCCTCTTTTTCATTAGGATGAGGAATTAAGTATACCTGATAACAATAATATGGATGTTTTATATACCTATTTAAAAAATAAATAGGAGTTTTTTTGATTTCAGAATGAGGGCTTATTTCGTAATTAAATTGTTCTTCAAAATTCCTACAATCATTTTCACTTAATATTTTCCATTTTAAACCTTTTTGATTTAAGGAGGGATGATTATATTCTTTTGTGGAAGAAATTAATTTTGATTCTAAATTTTTATTTACTGAGTAATAATGATTTAAATTACCGGCTTGATATCCTAAAGCTTTATACATTTTTGGATGTGATTTATTTATGCCATTAACACCTATCCCAATATGAGCCACGTTTCTTTTTAAAAAAGAAATCATTTTTAGTCCAATACCTTTAATTTTAACTTTTTCAGAAATTTTCCAAAGCGCTAACCAAATTATATTTTCTTTAATAAGATTTTTGTCATATCTACAAGATGGAATAAAACCTAAAATACCAAGAATTTCATTTTTATTTTTTAAAATAATAAAATTATAGGATTTATTTAAATTTAAATATTGCCAATCAAATAAATTTTTTGATTTAGAGAGTATATGCCCTTTTTCCCATTCATTATTTATAAATTTACTTACTTTTGAGAAATCATTCTCTTTAAGAAATTCTATTTCATATTTCATAACTCTTATTTTTTATAAATTATTTTTACTGAATCTGGTTTTGGAAAATTATTAATATTGTTAGAATAAAATGTAAAATCTTTTTCATTTTCTAATTTTGTTGATTTTAAAAAGTGCAATACAGGATTATTTTTAGCAGACTTTTTATAATTGATTAAAAATCTTTTAGCAAAAGTATCCTTTACATTCTTACAAATTAAATACAACATAGTTTCCTCTATACCCCTACCCATCGCTCTGCAGCTAAGTATTAAATCAACAACATTTAGTGTTATATCTGATGATCTACTCAATCCAATTATCCCTACTAAACCAAGCTGGCCAAATTTATCTTTTACATCAATAGTAATTAGATTGTTTTCAGCGATTGAGTAATATTTTTTAATTTCATCTTCAGATAATCTCCGTGTACTGAGATTAAACTGATTAGTTTTGTTAAATAATTGCGTTATTCGCTGCAGATTTTCATTTGTTAATTTCCCTATTTCAACAGTAGTATTTAATTCTTTCAACCAATTATCCTTATTAATTATCCTTTCTTTTGAAGATTCCCTAAGCTTATTTTCCAAGTAAGTTTTATTTCTATTCTTATCATCAGTAGTAAAAGATACTTGATCAAAACATCTTAAAGTATTTAATTTGATAGCGTACATAGAAGGATCTAAAGACCAATCTGGAACAAAAACCTCTGGAAGTGTTATTTTTATATGCTCTCTTTCTACGGGATTATCATCTATAAAGACCACAGAATCTAAACCAATGTTTACATCCTTTGCGATTTCTATAATATTATTTGCTTTATCGTTCCAATTTATTTTTTTCGCTACAAAATGCTCTTCCCTTAAAATCATTTCTGAATTTCTCTTAAAAGCTTGCAAGGCTATTTCTTCATCATTTTTACTAGCTATGGCAAGTAAAATCCCTCTATTATGAAGAGATAATAATGACTTCTGAAAATCTAAAAATGCTTCTCCTATATGATTATGTCCACCTATATTAATTCCTTTGTAGGAAAGCTCCCCAATTAATCCTCCCCATAAGGTATTATCTAAATCTACTATTAAGAGTTTTTTGTTATTCCCGCTTAATGTTTTAATTGAAGAAATAATAGTTTCTGATACTTTCCTATAAATAGAATTAGAAAAAGGAGTTTTAGCTAAATACCATAACTTTGGATTCATATATTCAACATTATTTAATTGCCATTCAGAGGAGTCAATTAAGTAAACATTGTTAACGTTTTTAAATCTATTAAAAAGTAATAGATTCATTTCGTTAATTAATTTTGAGATGCCAAACTCTATTTCTAAATCTATTATTCCATAGGTTTTATAGTGTGGAAGTCTCTGCCATAATGGTAAAAGAATAAATTTACATTTTTTTGAGAGGTCTACTAATAAATTTGCATATTCTTCAACTTCCTTTTTTAATTGAGTTTTATTAATCTCTTCAAAATTTAAAGCACTTTGAAATGTTTTAATATGACTTTCTGGAAGACTCCAAATAAAATTTATTGAATTAAAGTCCTCTTCAAAAGAAAAAATAGATTGATATAGCTGACCATAAGATGAAGTATTAACAGCATTTATTTCGCTGATATTTTTTGACTCAATTACACGTTTAAGAAGGTCAATATTAAAATCTGAGATTAAATTTAAATTTAAATTCATTTAATCTTTAAGAAAATATAGTCTAATAAAGTTTTAACATTATCATAAGGACCATTTTCATCTAAAAATAATTCTTCATTTATCACACAAATATCTTGATCAATATTATTATTTATTAAATTTTCAACCTCTACAAGAAAGTTTACCAAACCTAATGAATCTAATTTGCTTTCATTGCCAAAAAGTGAAGTATCTAATGACTTTTCAAGTTTTAGATCCTCTGGATTTAACAAATTATGTTCATCTATAATTGAATATATAAGTTTTAATATGAATTCTTTTGTAATAGATTTATCTTTCATCTTTTGATTTAAAAAATAATTTATTGATATCGTTTTCTAAGATAAAGCAAAATAAGACAAATAAAAAGAAAAGTTAGAATTTGGTTAGCTTTTAATTGTTCGATTTAAGAATTGTTTTAACTTTAGTCGATATTTAAAAAAACTTGAATATAAATTTTCCTAATTTAACCTATTTATTCTATTTAGCTATATTAAAATCATTGAAATTCCTAATGTATATCAATGAAGGAGGATGTAGTAACAGCCCTTTTAAAATCCACATTTATGACGAATTTTAATAAAGTAAAATAACTAAAACGTATTTATATCAATGTATTTACTAAATTTTAATTGCTTGGATAATTCTGCTCTTAGGTCTGTTCTCAGGTATTTTAAAATACTGTCATAAACCCTTATTTGTCTGGGCTTACACTGCTTTTGGCTTCCACATGGTATGCAAGGGGTC
>CESP01005375.1_pt1 | contig 14974 bp, 17 predicted proteins | sample 531211 | NCBI WGS metagenome assembly CESP01 (sample SAMEA2622074, study PRJEB7988) | marine metagenome | biome: marine biome (ENVO:00000447); feature: surface water layer (ENVO:00002042); material: "saline water (ENVO:00002010), including plankton (ENVO:xxxxxxxx)" | depth 5 m | reverse complement strand
GCTTACAGACAAATGTCTTTACTTTTACGAAGACCCCCTGGAAGAGAAGCATATCCCGGAGACGTATTTTATTTACATAGCAGACTATTAGAACGTGCTGCTAAACTTAATGAAAAGAGCGGAGGAGGATCTTTGACAGCTTTGCCTATAATAGAAACTCAAGCTGGAGATGTTTCTGCTTATATACCAACTAATGTTATTTCAATCACTGATGGTCAAATATTTTTGGAAACAGAGTTGTTCAATCAAGGCATTAGACCCGCAGTTAACGTTGGGCTTTCAGTATCAAGAGTTGGTTCAGCCGCTCAAACTAAGGCTATGAAAAAAGTAGCTGGATCAATCAAATTAGAATTAGCACAGTATAGAGAAATGGCTGCATTCGCACAATTTGGCTCAGACTTAGATGCGTCTACACAAAAATTATTAAATAGAGGTGCAAAATTAACTGAACTTTTAAAACAAGACCAATACTCACCAATGACCGTAGCTGAACAGGTAATATCAGTATATACAGGGGTAAAAGGATATTTAGATGATATTGATTTAGGTTCAATCAAAACATTTGAAAAAGACATAATTGAAAAAGTAAAATCTGAAAAATCAGAAATAATTAATCATATTCAATCAACTGGAAAACTGGAAGAAAATACTGAAAAACTTTTAAACCAAGTTATAGAGGAATATAAAAAAGGTAAAAAATAATGCCAAGCTTAGATGATCTAAAAAAAAGAATTAAAAGTGTTAAATCTACACAAAAGATTACTAAAGCTATGAAAATGGTTGCAGCAGCTAAACTTAGGAAAGCTCAAGAAAATGCAGAAAAAGGCCGTCCTTACAGTCAAAAAATGCAGAACATAATTCTTAATTTGACAAAATCGATTAACGACATAGAAAATGCTCCAAAGCTACTTGTGGGCACTGGAAAAGATAAAACATATCTATGTGTTGTATTAACTGCCGATAGAGGATTATGTGGTGGTTTTAACTCAAACATCTGTAAATTGGCAAAAACAAATTTTCAAAAAATTCTTAAAGAGGGGAAAAATTTAAAAATATTATCGGTAGGTTCAAAAGGATTAGATCAAATCAAAAGAGAGTATGGAAAATATGTAATAAAAAAATTTAGCTTTAAAGATAAAAAACAAATTTCATTCAAAGAAGCAGAGATAATTGGAACTGAAATAATTAATTTATTTGAAAATAATCAATTTGACAAATGTATCTTATTTTATAATAATTTTAAAAATGTGATTACACAAATCCCGCAAGCCTATCAAATAATTCCTGCTGAAATAAAATCTTCTGAACCTAAAAATGAAAGTTCATTGTCGTACGAATTTGAACCTGAGGAAGATGAAATTTTAGAGGATTTGTTGCCTAAAAATATTTCAATTCAAGTATTTAAGGCTTTTTTGGAGAACGCAGCAAGTGAACAAGGGTCTAGGATGACTGCTATGGATAATGCAACGAGAAATGCAGGAGATTTAGTAGATAAATTAACAATAAGCTATAATAGAAGCAGGCAAGCTTCGATTACGAAAGAGTTAATAGAGATCATATCAGGAGCAGAAAGTTTATAGCTATGAATAGAAAAGGAAAAATAACTCAAATTATTGGAGCAGTAGTAGACGTTAACTTTGAAAATGATTTACCAGAAATCTATACAGCTTTAGAGGCTGATAATTCAGGTAATAAATTGATACTCGAGGTAGCACAGCATTTAGGGGAAAATGATGTAAGAACTATAGCAATGGATGCTACAGAGGGATTAAAAAGAGGAGATGAAGTTCAAAATACTGGTAAACCAATAAGTGTTCCTGTTGGACCTGAAACTTTAGGTAGAATTATAAATGTAGTAGGAGAGTCAATTGACGAAAAAGGAGAAGTTAAAACAAAGGAGAAATGGCCAATTCATAGACCTGCTCCAAAATTTACAGATCAAGCCACTGAAACTGAACAACTTGTTACTGGAATCAAAGTAATCGATCTCTTAGCTCCTTACGCAAAAGGTGGTAAAATTGGATTATTTGGAGGCGCGGGTGTTGGAAAGACAGTGACGATAATGGAATTGATTAATAATATAGCTAAAGCTCATGGTGGTTTTTCAGTTTTCGCAGGAGTTGGTGAAAGAACGAGAGAGGGAAACGATCTTTACCACGAAATGATTGAGTCTGGCGTAATTAAAACTGAAGGTAAAGGCTCAAAAGCCGCATTAGTTTATGGACAAATGAATGAACCTCCAGGAGCACGAGCACGAGTAGCTTTAACAGGACTAACGGTTGCAGAATACTTTAGAGATAAAGAGGGACAAGATGTGCTTTTTTTCGTTGATAATATTTTTAGATTTACTCAAGCAGGATCTGAAGTTTCAGCTCTATTAGGAAGAATACCTTCTGCAGTTGGTTATCAGCCAACTTTAGCTACAGACATGGGTAATCTTCAAGAGAGAATAACTTCAACTGATAAAGGTTCTATTACCTCTGTTCAAGCAATTTATGTTCCAGCTGATGATCTAACAGATCCGGCTCCTGCAACATCATTTTCCCATTTAGATGCTACTACTGTACTTTCAAGACAAATAGCTGAAATAGGTATTTATCCTGCAGTAGATCCTCTAGACTCAACTTCCAGAATTCTAGATCCAAGGGTCGTAGGAGAAGAACATTACAGAGTGGCTAGAGATGTCCAAAAAATTTTACAAGCATACAAATCCCTTCAAGATATTATAGCAATTCTTGGAATGGATGAGCTTTCAGAGGAGGATAAGCTTACCGTTGCGAGAGCAAGAAAAATACAAAGATTTTTATCACAACCCTTTTTTGTTGCAGAAGTGTTTACGGGCTCTCCAGGAAAATTAGTCGATTTAGAATCTACTATTAAAGGGTTCGACTCCATATGTAAAGGTGAGTATGACCATTTGCCTGAAGCTGCCTTTTATATGGTTGGAGGAATAGAAGAAGTAATTGAAAAAGCTGAAAAATTAACTAAAGACAATAAATGATGTCTGAAAAATTTACTGTTGAAATTATATCTCCTGATAAGACAATTATTAAAACTGAGACCTCAGAAGTTCAAATACCTTCTTATGAAGGTGAAATGGGGATACTAAAAGACCATATTCAATTGATAACTTTTTTAAGACCAGGAATAATAAAGATCAAAAATGACAATGAAAAAGAATTTTTCGTGGAGGAGGGCACTGTAGAGTTTTCCAATAATAATCTCCTTATTTTAACCTCAAAAGCAAAAGATTTATCTAATGTAGACAAAAAATCTTTAAGCAATCTCTTAATCGAAGCTGAAAAAAGAATTAGCGATAATAAATTAACTGATAAAGAAAAATATTTACTATCTTATAAAATTGACACCTTGAAAAATATTAATCAATAAATTCTTTAATTTTAATTAATAATTTGTTGTACATATTTTTTTTAAAATCAACAATTACATTTGGAAGTTCATCTGGAGAAATCCACTTCCATTCAATAAATTCTGGATTTTTAGTATTTAAATTTATCTCACTATCCTCACCTAAATATTCAGCAATAAACCATTTTTGCTTTTGACCTCTAAACTGCCCTTTCCATATTATTCCTATTAAATTTTTTGGAAGCTCATATTCAAAAAAACCCTCTAATTCCTTTAAAATTTTGACATTAATAATACTTGTTTCCTCTTCTAGTTCTCGTTTCATAGCAGAGAAATAATCCTCTCCCTCATCAACACCCCCTTGGGGCATTTGCCACCTATCTACTGGATTATCTTTTCTTTTTCCAACGAAAATCTTTTTATTTTTATTAAAAATAATTACACCTACTCCATTACGCATTGGAAGTTTTTTTTCTGTCATAAAATTAAGAATTAAAAAGTTTTATAGCGTAATTCAATTGATTGTCAGTTTCAGAATTAATCCTAAAATTTTCATTTCCCTCCTCTACAAAAATGTCAGGAGTAACACCTACTTCTGAAATTGATTTTCCAGATGGCAAATAATATTTCGAGATGGTCAACCTCATACCTCCACCGTTTTTGAGAGGAATAATTGATTGGACTGAACCTTTTCCATATGAATTTTCTCCTAAAACTATAGCTCGTTTATGATCTTTTAGGGCCCCAGCAAAAATCTCTGCTGCAGATGCAGAACCATAGTTGATTAAAATTATAATTGGCTTACCATTAATTTCGTCTCCTTTTCGTGCAAAAAATTTTCTAGTTTCAGAAATTTTTTTCCCTTTTGTAGAAACTATTTCACCATCTTCTAAAAAAAAGTCAGTTATATTTATAGCTTGATTGAGTAGGCCTCCAGGGTTGTTACGCAAATCTAAAACATATCCTTTTATTTTAGATTTCTCCTCAAAATTTTTTACCGTTTTTAAAAATTGTTTGTCGCTATTCTCGTTAAATGATTTAAGTCTTATGTAGCCTAAATCTTTTTCTTTACCTATCAATTTTGAGCTAACAGATTTAACTTCAATAATTTTTCTGATTATTTTAAATTCAAGTGGTTTCTTTACGTTTTTCCTTCTCACAGTTAAATCAATAGGCGTTCCAACTGGCCCTCTCATTAATTTCACTGCTTCCAAGAGTGATTTACCTTGAACCTGTTCTTTTCCAATTTTTACAATATAATCACCTGCTTTGATTCCCGCTTTTGCAGCAGGTGTTTCATCAATAGGTGAAATAACTTTCACCACTCCAGCCTCCATTCCAATTTCAATACCTAAACCGCCAAACTCTCCTTTAGTATCGGTTTGCATTTCTTTAAATAATTCTGGGCTCATGTAAGCAGAGTAAGGGTCAAGCGATTGAAGTATTCCATTAATTGCAGAATCCATAATTTCTGCTTGATCAACATCATCAACATAATCTTTTTGTATATTTTCCAAAACTTCACCAAACAGGTCAATTTTTTCGTAAAGACTCTCTTTTGCGAAAGACAAGTTGTGAAAAAATATAAAAACTAAAAAATAAAAAATAATTTTATTCCTCATATCATTGCTTTTTCTTTTGGAGTTTCTTCTGACCACATATTTTCTAAATCATAAAATTCTCTTTTTTCTGGATGAAAAATGTGAACTATTATGTCCTGAGTATCTACTAGTTTCCAATCAGTGCTATCTTTTCCTTCTATTCTGCAATTATTTAACCCTAATTTTTTCAATTCTTCCACAAGAATTTTTGACAATGCCTGTAAGTGCCTTGAAGAGGTGCCAGAGGCAATAACCATATAATCAGCTATATAAGATTTATTTTTAAGATTAATCGACTTTATATTTTGAGCTTTGTTATTGTCTAAAATTTTTTCAATACTATCTTTAATTTTTGATATTTGCATTAAATGAGCTTCTTAAATTTTTTTTTAATAGAGTAGAGGAAATCTGTATAGGTTTATTTTTTATAAATACTATATTTTTATTATTTAAATACTTTACCACAATAGTTTTTTTACTATTCTTATCATATCCTTTACGAGAAAAAACAATTAATTTTGTTAATTTTACTATTTTTTTCCAACTCTGCCACTTATGAAATTTTATCAAAATATCTGAACCAACAATAAAATAAAGTATTTTAGGCTTTTTCCTTTTTAAAATATATTCAATCGATTTGATTGACCTAGAGGATTTAATTAAATCATCCAAATAAACAACTTCGATATTTTTCATTTTTTTTGTAATTTTTTTTGCTTGAATTATTCTCTCTTTCAAAGAGAAGAAAGTTTTATTTTTAAATGGATTTTTTTTTGCAACAATCCAGTAAATTTTTTTTAATTTAAATTTTTTTAACGCGATCTTTGAAATTATTAAATGACCTTTATGAGCTGGGTCGAAACTTCCTCCCAACAAACCTATACTAGTATTATTAAATTTTACCATCAATTAAGGTCTAGTGATCCCCTTACCTGAAACTACGTACTTGTAAGATGTTAGTTGATTTATTCCAACAGGTCCTCTTGGTGGAAGTTTATTTGTTGATATACCAATTTCACCTCCAAATCCAAATTCACCACCATCAGCAAATTGAGTTGATACATTGTGCATAGCTATTGAACTATTAACTCCCTGTACAAAAATTTCTGCATTTTTAGAATTATTTGTAACTATACTATCAGTGTGCATAGTGCCATATTTTAAAATATGACTTACAGCCTCATTTACATTCTTAATTGTTTTAACGGAGATTATTGCATCAAGGTATTCTGTTTTCCAATCTTTTTCTTTGGCAGGTTTTAATTTATTTTTAAATAATTTGTTAATTTTGTTGTCAACTCTTACCTCACAACCATTCTTTATCAAAGAATTAATAATTTCTACACCATGTGTTTTTAATGCTTTCTCTTCTATTAAAAGTGTTTCTACAGCACCGCATATGCTGGTTCTTCTCATTTTAGCATTTACGATAATTTTTTCTGCCATTTTCAAATTAGCACTTTTATCTACATATATGTGACATAAACCTTCTAAATGTCCTATAACATGTATTTTTGAAAATTTTTGAACTTTAGATACTAAACCTTTCCCTCCTCTTGGAACAATAACATCAATGTAGTTACTCATTTTTGAAAGTAAATGATCCACTATTCTTCTATTTTTTCTGTCAATAAATTGAATACAATTTTTATTAATGTTATTTTTTTGCAGCACATCTCTGAATAGATTAGCCAATATTTTATTAGAATTTAATGCTTCAGATCCACCCCTCAAAATTGAGCAATTTCCAGATTTTAAACTTAAAGACGCAACATCAGCAGTTACGTTTGGCCTACTCTCATAAATAACACCTATAACACCTATAGGAGTTGAAATTCTCTTAATTGTTAATTTATTTGGGCGCGACCATTTCTCTAAAATTCGACCAGTTGGATTTTTAAATTTAGCTATTTCATTAATAGAATGCCTTATCCCTTCAATTCTCTTTTCATTTAATATTAACCTGTCAACAAAATGTTTACGTTTAATATTTTTAACATCTTTTTGATTTTCTTTGATGATCCTTTTTTTATTTTTTAAAATAGCTTTATTATAATTATCTAAAACCCTTACTATTTTGTTGTGTTTAATAGACTTAAGGTCCTCGAAAGCTTTCCTAGCATTTTTTCCAATTTTTTCTAAATATTTCATTTATAATTTTACCATATTATCTTTATGAATTATTTCAGATTTACTAAAGTAACCTAAAATTTTTTCAATTTCTTTACTTTGTTTCCCTTTGATTTTATCAATTTCAGTAGAGTCAAATGAAGAAAGACCCCTCGCGAGTTGTTTACCATTTTGATCAACTATCAATACATTTTCTCCCTTGTCAAAAGAGCCTTGAATTTTTGTTATACCAGCAGCAAGCAAACTCTTACCATTAAATAAAGCTTTGGCTGCCCCTCCATCTATATAGATTACCCCTGACGAACTCAGAGAACTTATTATCCATTTCTTTCTCGCATCTAAACTTGAAATTTTTGGTAAAAAGTGTGTAAAAATTTTATTTTTTATCATTCTTTTTAAAGGATTTTCTTTATTTCCATTAGCTAAAAACATGTGACAACCTGAATTCATGCAAATTTTTGCTGCATCTAGTTTTGTTGAAATACCGCCTGATCCATATGTGTTTTTGCCTGTTTCAATTAAAGAATTTATTTTTTCGTCAATTTTATTTACTACTTTAACTATATTTTTGGATTTGTTATAAAGACCATCTACATCCGACAAAATTACCAATGTATCTGCACCTATAATTTGAGCAACTCTCGCTGCAAGCCTATCATTATCTCCATACTTTATCTCAGAAGTAGCTGTAGTATCGTTTTCGTTTACTATTGGTATAGCATTTAATTTAAAAAGATTATCAAAAGTACTTCTCACATTAAGAGCTCTCTTCCGCTGCTCAGTATCATCAGGGCTTATTAAAATTTGACCTGATTTAATTTTAAATTTATCAAATAGTTTTTGAAATTCACCAGCTAGATGAATTTGACCTATAGCTGCAATTGCTTGGCTCATTTCAAGTTTAATTTTTTTTTTTTTAATTTTTAAATATTTTTGACCTAGAGCAATAGCGCCAGAGGATACAATAACAAATTTTTTCCTTGAACCATACTTTTGAATGTCCTTTATTAATGACATTACCCATTTTTTTTTAAATTTTCCTTTTACGTCAACAACAGTTGTGGAGCCTAATTTGATTACAATTTTCTTTGAGTTTTCAACTAGCATATTTTACTAAAAGCTTTTTTATTTTTTGTACATCTTTATTGGAAAAAACCGAAATAATCTCGTATTTAGTTTTAATCATGTTTTTAAAATCGAATAATTTTTTATTTATTTCATCATTTCTAAATAAATCAGATTTATTAAAAAAAATAATTTCTTTCTTTTCCCTTAACTTTTTATCATACGATGAAAGCTCTTTAATTATTTGTTTATATGTTTTTACAAGATTATCCTCACTTAAATCGATTAAATGTAATAAAATTTTACATCTTTCGATGTGACGTAAAAACTTATCACCCAGCCCAACCCCTTTATGTGCTCCCTGCACAAGCCCAGGGATATCTGCCAATGTGAATTCTTTTCTATCATAATATACAACACCTAAATTTGGATTTATTGTTGTAAAAGGATAGTTTGCTATTTTTGGTTTTGCACTGGTTAACGCAGCAAGCAAACTTGATTTTCCTGCGTTTGGTTTTCCAATAATTCCAATATCAGCAATAACTTTTAATTGTAACCAAATCCAGAATTCTTCACCATTTTTTCCTACCGTTCTTTTTTTGGGAGCCCTGTTTACCGAACTTTTAAATCTTACATTGCCTAACCCACCTTTGCCTCCAGAAGCTACAAGAAACCTTTCATTTGCTTTTGTAAAATCATAAATTAAAGTATTGTTATCCTCCTCATAAATCTGGGTTCCAACTGGGACTTTTAGAATTAGATTTTCACCATTAGCCCCTGTTCTATTTCTTTTACTCCCAGGTTTTCCGTGCTGGGCTTTAAAATGTTGAGCATATCTGTAGTCAATAAGAGTATTAAGATTTCTATCCGACTCAACAATTACAGAGCCACCAGTACCGCCGTCACCGCCATCAGGTCCACCAAACTCTACAAACTTTTCTCTTCGAAAGCTGGCAGAACCAGAGCCACCATTCCCTGCTTTAATATATATTTTAGCTTGATCTAAAAATTTCATTATAAGTATAATATAAATAGCTTTTATTATTTATATAGATTTAATTGGGAATTACAGAGACAAAAGTTCTGTTTAATTTAGATTTTTTGAATTTTACTTTTCCTTTTACTAATGAAAAGATGGAATGGTCTTTGCCTATACCAACGTTATCTCCTGGATGAATTTTAGTTCCTCTCTGTCTAACAATTATATTTCCTGGTATGACCAGTTGATCACCATATTTTTTGACACCAAGGCGTCTGCCCTTACTATCTCTGCCGTTTTTCGATGATCCACCTGCTTTTTTTGTTGCCATTTAAATTCCTATTTTTTTTCCTCTTTTTTTATAACTTTTTTGTAATCTTTAACAACTTTTTTCTTTTCAACTATTTTAAATTCATCGATAATTTTTCCACCTTTAGCTAAAATCTTTGTAATTTGTACCTTAGAATGACGCTGTCTATGACCATTCTTTTTTCTAGAATGTTTTCTTCTTCGTTTATGAAATACTAAAACTGTGCGATCTTTAACGTTATCTAATAATTTAGCCTCTACCGTGGCTCCTTCTATACTAGGGTTTCCAACTTCAGTATTTTTATTATCATTTAGAAGGAGAACATTTTTGAACTCAACAATTTCCCCTACCTTAGCGTTAAGTTTTTCTATTTCTAATATTTTACTTGCAGAAACTTTGTATTGTTTTCCACCAGTTTCAATTATTGCAAATGACATAAAATTTCTTTCTTTGTTTTCCACGCAATATAGCCTTAAGAACTAACAAGTCAAGATTATTGAGGTTAAAAAGAGTCCTTTAAATCTCTTAATTTTGAAAAAACTTTATCATCAGAAGCAGTTTTAAGGTTTAATAATTGTTTAATACTTGGATCATCACATTTTAAAAAAATATTTGTTTTAATTTCCTCTTCAATGGTGGTTGGTATTGTTGGTAAATTATTTCTTAATTGGTCTTTAACTTTTTTTTCTTTCTGTTTAAGTAAAATATTTTCTTTATCATATGCTAAACAAAATTTTAAATTTGACCTAGTGTATTCATGTCCACAGTATACTTTTGTATCTAAGGGTAAATTTTTCAATTTGTTTAAAGACTCAAACATTTCCTTATGAGTTCCCTCAAACACTCTTCCACATCCTAAAGAAAATAAAGTATCGCCCGTAAACACTACCTTTTCTTTTCTAAAGAAATAAGCGATATGACCTTTGGTGTGGCCAGGTACAAAAATTACCTCAAACTCTGCATTCCCAACTTTATATTTTTGGTTTTCTTTCAAAGAAATATCAATACCAGGAATTCGAAGCTTATCTAAACCAAAACCTAATATTTTAGAGTTATACTTTTTTTTAAGTTTTAGATTTCCGTCAATATGATCAGCATGATGATGAGTATTAAGAATATAATCTAATTTATTATATTTTTTGATTTTTTCATCACAAGTGCTGAAATCTGATGGATCTAAGATTGAAACAGTATTCGTTCTTTCTTCATGAATTAAATAACTGTAATTATCACTTAAACATGGGATTATCTCTATTTTCATATTATCCTATTAAAAAAATTCCTAATTTTGAAAAAAGGTTTTTAACTTCTAAATTAGTTCTTTTGATTAATGATGTCTTATCTTCATTAACACCAACAACCTTCTTTATATTGATCTTTTTTTCATCACAAAAGTTAAATAAATCTTTTATTGTGCACATATGTAAATTAGGAGTGTTGTACCATGTATTTGGAAGTGTTTTTGTTACTGGCATTTTACCAAAAAACAAAAGCTTAGTTCTAACTTTCCAGTAGCCAAAATTTGGAATTGAAATAATTACTGATTTTCCAATTCTCAAAAGATTTCTCAACACTTTTTCAGGCTCGTAAAAGGCTTGAAGAGTTTGACTCAGAACCACATAGTCAAATGATTGATCTGGAAATTGGTGTAGTTCAGTTTCAGCGTTTCCTTGAATAACTGATAAACCTTTATTTATACATTGTTGTACGTTATCTTGATTCAGCTCTAATCCACGTACCTCGATATTCTTTTCTTTTTTAAGAAGATTCATTAATGAACCATCACCACAGCCCACATCGAGAACTCTTGTATTATTCGGGATCAAATCCGTAATAACTTTAAACTCTCTTTTCATTTTTAAATTTTTCATACATTGAGTCAATAAAACCTTTAATAGTTTTTAAAAATTCTAGTTCATTTAACAAAAAAGAATCGTGACCCTTATCGGTAATTATTTCTGAGTAAGAAACATCCACACCTGAGGCATTTAAAGCAATTACTATATCTTTATTATCTTTGGTTGTGTAAAGCCAATCTGATGAGAAAGATATTATCAAAAATTTTGTTTTTTGATTTTTAAAAGCTTCAATAAGACCTCCTTTAAACTGTTTAGAAAGATCAAAGTAGTCCATTGCCCTAGTAATATATAGAACAGAATTAGCGTCAAATCTCTCTACAAAAGCATAACCTTGATGCCTTAAATAACTTTCAACTTGAAAATCTGCATTAAAACTAAATTCATAATCTGCTTTTTCCTGTAATTTTCTTCCAAATTTTTCTTGCATACCTTTTTCAGACAAATAACTTATATGTCCAACCATCCTTGCTACAGCTAGACCATTTTTAGGTTGGACATTTTTTAAGACATACTGTCCATTATTCCATGTAGGATCAGCCATAATAGCTTGTCGCGCTAATTCATTTAAAGCAATATTTTGTGCGCTATGGCTTGAACTACAAGCAATTGGAATAGCTGAAAAAGTTTTGTCCGGGAATGTTGCGCAAAATTGCAAAAGCTGCATACCACCCATTGAACCGCCAGTTGCACACAAAAGTTTTCTAATTCCCAGATGATCTAATAAAGACTCCTGAGCTCTAACCATATCTTTAATTGTAATTACTGGAAAATCTAATCCATAAGGCTTTTTAGTTTCTGGATTGATATTTATTGGCCCTAACGATCCCATGCAGCCGCCAATGACATTAGCACAAATAACAAAATATTTATTTGTATCAATAGCCTTACCAGGCCCAACTGCAGTGATCCACCAACCCTCTTTATTAGTGATTGGATTTATGCCCGTAACAAACTGATCTCCAGTAAGAGCATGAAACACCAAAATAGCATTATCTTTATTGTCGTTTAATTTTCCGTAAGTTTCGTAGGCAAGAGGGAAATTACTTATTGTTTTTCCACAATCTAACTGCAATGGCTTTGACACATCCAGTTTTTTGATATTTTCAAGTTTTCTATTCATCCAAAAAAAAAGCCCAGCTAAACTGGGCATCCCCTTTTTAGCTACATTTATTATGCGCTTGCAATATGGTTAAATCAGCGCGACTTATATTTACTAAATCATCATAAACTTGTCAATTTTATATAGGATAAAGACTTATAGAAAAAAACAAACAATTTAGATAATACATATAAAAAATGACGTTTCCTAAACCAAATAAAATTGTTGCAGAAAAGTATGTAGCTGGGATGAGCTTATTTAAAAGCAAAATGGCTAAAATAAAGCTATCTGCAAATGAGTCGGCACTTGGGCCAAGCCCAAAGGCTAAAAAAGAGTATCTTAAAATATCAAAAAGTTTTGCAAGATACCCAGACTCTGATGGAACCTTTTTAAAAAAAACTTTGTCTAAGAAATTTAAAATTGACAAAAGTAGAATTATTTTAGGTTCTGGATCTGATCAAATTTTTGAATTAATTTGCAAGTCATTTCTAAAAAAAGGAGATGAAGTAATTGTACCTCAGTACAGTTTTATAATTTACAGAATTTATAGCAGAATGAATGGAGCAAAGGTTATTTTTTCAAAAGAAAATAATTTTACAGTTTCAGTAAAAGATATTTTAGAAAAAGTTACTAAAAAAACAAAAGTTGTTTTTTTAGCTAATCCTAATAACCCGACTGGAACTTATTTAAAGAAAAGGGATTTACTATTTTTACGAAAAAAATTAAGAAGTAATATTTTATTAGTTGTAGACGATGCTTATTTTGAATATGTGAAACAAAAAGATTATCTCTCAGCTTTAGAAATATTTAAAAATTATAAAAATGTAATAATGACAAGAACATTTTCAAAAATTTATGGTTTGGCCGGATTACGTGTGGGATGGGGTTACGGATCAAAGTATATTATTAATGCGCTTAATAAAATTAAACCACCGTTTAACGTAAATAGACCAGCCTTGTTTGCAGCGTCTGCTGCTGTTAGAGATAATGCTTGGCTTAATAAAGAAATTAAGCACGTAAATAAATGGAACGAAAAAATGTTTAATGAGTTTGAAAAAATGAATATTGAAACCAACAAAAGCTATTGTAATTTTTTATTAGTCAATTTTGATAGAGTAAAAATTAATTCATCTAAAGTCTTCAAGCTTTTAGCTCAAAATGGAATTCTAGTTCGAAAAATGGATGTGTATGGAATTAAAAATTCGTTAAGAATAACAATTGGAAAAAGTGATGAAAATAAAAAATTAATTTCTAAAATGAAAAAAATATTAAATGTTCAATAAAATTAGTATAATTGGTTGTGGTTTAATCGGATCCTCCATCTTAAGAGCAGTAGAAGAAAAAAAATTGGCTTCCAAAATAAGTGCTTATGATAAATCAACAAATGTATCAGACTATTTGAAAAAAAATTTTTCAGCAGAAATTTGTAAAGATGTTTCTGATGCTGTTAAAGGCTCTGATTTAATTATTATCGCATCTCCTTTGAGTAGCTACAAAGAAATACTTCTTTCTATCCAACCCAGTTTAAAAGAAAATGTAATTTTAACAGATACAGGTTCAGCAAAAAAAGAAATAAATAAAATTATTTGCAACTTAAATCTAAAAAACGTTAATTGGATAGCCTCACATCCTATAGCTGGAACTGAATATAGCGGTCCAGAAGCAGGTTTTGCTAATTTGTTTACGAATAGATGGTGCATTATATCCGCTGGCAAAAAGGCTTCATTAGATAAAATAAAAGCTTTAGAAAACTTCTGGACTAAGCTTGGTAGTAAGACTAAATTGATGACATTTGAGGATCATGATTACGTCTTATCTCTAACAAGTCATTTACCTCATGCAGTGGCTTACAGTATTGTAAAAACAGCAATAAATAACGAAGATAAATTTAAAGATGATGTCATACAATACAGTGCAGGTGGTCTTAGAGATTTTACAAGGATAGCAGCATCAGACCCATTGATGTGGAAAGATATATTTATTGATAATAGTGAAAATATTCTCAAAGTTTTAGACAATTACTCTAAGAATCTAAATGAAATAAAAGATGCTATTAAAAACAAGGATAGTAAAAAACTTCTAGAAATTTTTTCTTCTACAAAAAAAGTAAGAAAAGAAATTATTGCAGCTGGTCAGGATACAGACAAACCAGGTTTTGGAAGAAAATAGTTAAGAGAATTTTCTTATTTCAGTGTAGATTTTATTTTCTATATCTTTTGTAAACTCTTTACTGTCTTTACCTGACATGATTGGCTCCAAAAATGAAATGTGGATGTCTCCTGGATATTTCATAAAACTATTTTTTGGCCAAACCTTACCAGTATTTAAAGCTACAGGAATGCAGGGTAAATCTATTGCTTTATAAATTCTTCCAACCCCTTTTTTAAATGAAGGTTGTTCATGTAGTTTAACACGTGTGCCCTGTGGAAATATCAAAAGTGGTCTATTATTTTTTTTAATTCTTTCTTTTACTTTATCAAAAAAACTTAAATTTTCTTTTGTGGTTGTTTCCCTGACAATTGCTATTGCACCTATTTTTCTTAAATACCATCCAAATAATGG
>CESP01034803.1_pt1 | contig 15039 bp, 14 predicted proteins | sample 531211 | NCBI WGS metagenome assembly CESP01 (sample SAMEA2622074, study PRJEB7988) | marine metagenome | biome: marine biome (ENVO:00000447); feature: surface water layer (ENVO:00002042); material: "saline water (ENVO:00002010), including plankton (ENVO:xxxxxxxx)" | depth 5 m | reverse complement strand
TTTGCGTACATTGGAGTTCGTTTAACTTACTTCGTTTATTTTAAAAACAAGTAGATACTTTATTTATTTTTATAACTAAATTCTGCATTCTTTTATGTGAGCCAAAACTATTTCGTTAAATCTGAGGTTTTTTCTAAATGTATAAATTGTATTACAAACATAATCTACATTGTTAATTAAGAATTGACATGAATCGTCATTAAACCTCGGTCTGTGATAAGTTAATGTTATAATCTCAGACCTCGAAAAATCACCAATATTTAATTTGTTATAGTTCAAGGTGTTATTCATATATGTTTTAGATGTAATGGTAGGTCTACAAATCAAAAGTGATGTAGAATTTCCTCTCCAGGCAAAGTCTGAACTATCAGGTATTTCACCTTCTAAAAGATTTACATTTAAATACTCAGCAACTTCTCTTCCGGAAAATCCCCAATAATCAGTTGGCCAAGTTCCACAACCATCTAGATTATTACATTCAATTGATATTTTATTAACATCTACAAATTCATTAAAATAAACATATTTGTATGGACCTAAACCATATTGTGTAAAAAATAAATACAAAAGTATGGGAATGAAGAAAAAAGAATTTGGAATTTTTTTATAATCTAGAAATTTTAAAAACGTTTCTGCTGAAAAGGTTGCAAAAAATGGAATTAAAAATAGAAATTGTCTGATCCCGTCATAAACTGATGGTCTAACTATAGAAAATATTAAGAAAACCATTATCAAAAAATAGACTGACACATCTGAAAGTAAAGACATCGAAACACCTTTAAATTTAAGATAAAAATAAATAAGTATAGATAGGTGAAAAATGAGAGGTAATTTATAAAAAAACCAAGTTAAAAGATAATTCCATTTCATTTCAGTAGCAACTATGAATTCTCCATTAGTAAGAGTTGATCCGCTCCATTCCAGTAAAAACTGCTGATAAATTGCGTTATTTACCCATTGAATTGGATCAAGCCATGCGGAGGGTGTAAAAATATAAAGAACTACAAAACCAATTGATACGATTTTGATGAAATCTTTAGATACTATTTTTAAATTTAGTTTTTGCTTTCTTTGTAGTATCAGTATTCCAATAAAAAATATTAGAGATATAAAAAAAATAGCATTTAACCTCACTGAAAATACTAGACCAGTCAGTAGACCTAGCTTTAGGTTTAAGTTGTTAATTTTATTTTTGATGATATTTTCAATATATTCATTAAATAAAAGTGCAAATAAAAATAATTGAAGAGCGAAAGGTATATCTTTTAGATTAAATAATGAATGGCCACTAAAACTTGGTGTTAACAATAATATCAATAAAAATGAAATAGTAAAATTTTTACTAATCGTATTTAACTTCCTAATTATAAAAAAGAGACAAACAACAACATAAATTAATAGATACATATTCATAAGAAAGTAAACTAATCCATCAATGTTTTCAAAACCAATATCTGACGGATTATTTACGAATCTTTTAAAAAAATGTGAAAAAATGTATGCTGGTAATATTACAAGCATCCCATAAAATTCTACATCTGAAAACGGTAGATCGGAGTAGTCAGTGTTTAAACTTATTAATCTTTGAATTTTTTCAATCACAATATTGGCACCGAATCTAAGCCCATCAGCATCATATGTTGTACCCGCCCTATTTATATAATTAAGCTGGACAAGAAAAAATATTAAAATGATCGTATATGGAAATAAAGATTTGAATCTTTTTTTTATACCGTTCAATATAAATCTTTCACATATTGATATTAGTAAACTTTACACTTTTATAATTTAAAGATACTTTTCATTCTGTAGCACTATATTATTAGCAAAGTGAAAAACAATATTAAGTGGTTTATAAAAAAGATATTACTTTTTATAAACTACCCACTTAGCTACCCATTGTTTTCAGATGATAAATCTGAAATAGGATTTCTTCATACGTTATATGAAAATAAGAATTTTATTAAAAAGAATTATTCTCAGTACAAAGAATTGAATATTGATAATATCAATGAATTTGACTTTGAAGAAATTACAAAAAATTCAATTGATAGCTCTTCACATTTAAATAAATCCATAAATAATGATTACTTTGGAAATTTAAATAAATATGGTTACGGTTACAGAATTATTGAATATTCGAAATATATAAATTTAGGGGTTTTAAATAATTTTCATTTATATCCTGCAAACGTATTTGTAATAAATGAAATAAAGGGATTAATTAATGATGGTGAGATAGGAGAAGGCTTAATTGTAGATTACCCTTCAGGAATCGGAAATTTACTAATTTATTTAATGAGATTCTATAAAAAAGAATGTTTATACGGCATAGATAATTTTGAGCAAATATCAAAAAAAGATGTAGAAAAATATCAAAATTTAGTTGGTGGAAATTTCAAAATTCTTACAAACGAAGATTTTCAGAAATTTAAATTAAACAAAGAAATTGATGTTGTCGTATGTATTGAGCTCTCAATGGATAAAATTTTAAACTCAGTAACAGAAATGAATCCAAAATTTTTAATAATTGAAACTATGTATGTAAGTCGTTACAAAAATATAATCAAAAAATTAGATAAGATTTTTAATATTTACATAATTAATGAATCAATAGTAATTTTTAAAAATAAAAATAGCTAGTTTCTTATTATTTTTCCAGAAAATAACAAGAAAGTTGAGGAAATAAAGACATAAATTATTAAATATAATCTTGAATATCCATAGACTCTACAAATTATATATACAGACGAAAGTGAGATAAGGCTAATTAATATATAGAAAAAATATCTTGAATAAAAAAGTAAATAAACTTCAATAAATGGTTTAAACACTCTTATAAGTAATAAAGTCAATGCTGATACAAATATACTTACTATCCAATACGTCACTTGAACTGAAGTTTCTATGTTGAACAATAGCTTAATATCTTCAATAAATTGATATGTGTCAATAGAGTTACTGCCTAAAAAAATTAAATAGTTAAAAGCTATCAGTGCAAATAATCGAAATATAAACAGTATCATTATTTATATTTTAACTGTAGGATATTAAAGTTTTTGTTTGCCAAAATAAGAATTTAAAAGGGAGTATTTTTAAAATATTATATGAAACCGATTATGAGTAAGTATCTAACAATATTAGCTGGAAACCCAAGAGGTGGAGAGAAGACTTGGGAGTCACTTTATAAATATGTTATAGATCATCTAAATTCTGATTTGGCTATATGTACTGGCGACAAGTGGGTCTCTGATGTCTCATTATTTGAGAAAGCTGACTACAAATGGATATTTAATGAGCCAGAAGATTGGTATGAATATTACCAAAATAATTTCAAAGGAAACTGGAAAGAATTCTTTGAAATGGGAAAAGATACGGGTCTTTATAACTCAGGAAATATTCATTTTGCTATCAAAGATATAATTTTGAAAAACTATTTTGAAGAATTAAAAAAGTATGAATTTATAATTTATACAAGATTTGATCAATTTTATACAGATTATCATATCAGTATTAATGACGAAGATGCAGATAATATCTGGATACCTGAAGGTGAAAATTATCATGGTATAGGTGATCGTCATGCAATAATTCCAAATAAATACATTGAAAAATTTTTAAGTATATGCGATTACGTTGATTCAAAGGAGTCAATAAAAAATCTTCCTGATTATTTGAATTGTGAGACTGCCTACTTAAGATTTTTAACGAATAACGGCTTAATTCAAAATGTTAAAAGATATGAAAGATTACAATTTACATCCGCAACAAAAAAGGATAAAACAAATTGGCGGGTTCCTAAATACAAGGTATATATGATGAAAAATTTACTTATTAAATATCCTGATGAATTTATTGACTCACTCAAAAATTCCTTAAAAGATAATAGATTTTCTTATTTTTTTCAAGAGCCAATACTGTGTATAACTTATTTTATTTTGTCAATAAGAAGAATATTTGGCAAAACTATAAAATCTTAACTCTTTAAACCTGTTTTTTTTAATATAAAATTTGAAAAATTACTAAAACTTGAAAATTTTGATTTATGATATCTTAGATATCTTGTGAACTGATAATACCTGTAAAAGTTTAAGGTATTGAACATAAAGAGCTTACTTAATTTTATTTGCTTTGGAAACCTTTTTGTTTCAGAACTGTTTAAAGGAGTCTTCCAGTCATTTGTATCTGAGCAATGCATTCCTGTTCCATCAAAACCCTCATTAATTACATGCGATTTGTTTGGGTAAAGGGTAAATCCATTATTTAAATAAATCGCTTGATACCAGTAAGCATCCCAGGCGCTGATTTTTCCTTCTTCATTTTTAACAATTATATTTTCCCAGTCATACAAATTTTCCATATTAAACTTTTTTCTTTCAGAAACAGATAAATCAGATATAAAATTCTTTTTATCATAATCCTGGTTTACAAATATATTCCAACGATCGCTCCATGTCGCCCACCCCCAGGGTGATACGTATTTTGATATACTTGCTCCAGTTTTGTTATTTAATTGTCTGTATGTATAACCATTTACACACCACATGTTTTTTTCGTCTTCATATATATTTAGTGCATTATTCATATATGAAAGAAATTTTGGTCCTAAAACTAAATCGTCTTCAAGAATAATTAGCTTATCATGAACCTTAAAGACTTCAGATATTGTTTCTATTATGTTTGTTCTACAAGTTAAGTTTTTGTCACGAATTATGAGATTTGTTTTATGAAAATCCCAATTTTTTTCTGCAACCTTCACGGTTTTTGAATGCATTTCTAAATCTGTATCTTTGGTTGGACCATCTATACAAATAAAAACTGTGCTTGTCTTTGATTCTTCATTGTTCTCTAATGAAGTGAGCATTCGCTCAAGATGCATAGGTCTGTCAAATCCAAAACAAAGTATTGGAGAGTTAGTCATTAGTTAATTATAAAACTACTAATTTTTTTTACAATAAGCTGGGTTTGAATCTGTATGTATGTATCTACTTAAGTTCTCACAAGTATAATTTTTGAGTGCATTATTTTCTACTTTCTGAATATCTGCAATAACAAAATGATATGGGTCATAAAAATCTAAAGACTTATTTATTGAATAATCATCACAGAAATCAAAGTTAAGTAACAATCTAGAAGTCCTTGTTGATTGAACGGTTCCACCGGCATTCAGGAACTCTAATGCAATAATATAATGATCAGCTTGGGGCATTGATGCACACCTCTCATCAGGTAAAACATGTAATATTTTATCAAGATCATTATTAATAATTTTTTTTGAAACTGATAATTGTTCAACAGGAGGTTCGTTTAACTGAAACCATCCAGATTTTCCTGGATAAATATTTATTGATTCATTTATTTGAAAAGTAGTTGCAATTAATAATAGAGCTCCAGCAACAGATTTATTCTTTATTGATAAAAGTTTTATAACAACAAAAAAACAAAGAAAGTAATAAAACGCCCATGTGTATCGGCCTGTAGATCTAAAAATGTACAACAATTCTTTATGTATATCAATCGGTTCGAATTCAAATATTTGAACATGAGCAATCTTCCATTTATTACCAAATGAATATAAAACCATCGCTATTAATACAAGCAACATAAAGTAATTTTCTTTTAGACTATTAAATGTTTTTTTTGGTTGGAAGATAAGAAGTGCAAATAGAAAAATAATTCCGATACCAAGATAGCCATATCCCTCATGGTGTATCTGTGTATATGGTGGATAGCACCATAAATATTTATCAATTATCTCTATAGGCTGTTCACCACAAAAGAAAGAGTTGAACTCTGCACGATACTTGACATAATCTGAACGTTTATAAACACCTTGATTAAAATTTGTAAGAAATCCAAAAGTGTAAAAAACAATTAGACTACTAAAAATCAATATACTTCTTAGAATATTTTGAAAATTTTTCTTATAAAATCCATTTACCAATGAAACGAAATAAATTGGAAAGACAATAGTAAATATGTATGGATGGATAAATAAAGATAACCCTGTGTTCACAGCATGGCTGTTCAAATGTTTATATTTATTTTGCCTATTTAACAAATAATAATAAATACCTGCAACTACTAACCAGTGCGCAGAAAGAGCAGAATGAAAAATCATTCTATTTACCATCAATGGAGTATTGGTCAATAAAGTAATTCCGAGAATGTAGAAAAAATAATTATCAATTTTTAATTGTAAAATTTTTCCAATGTAAAAAGACAAGAGAATAAAACATAATAGATACCAAAGTGGAAATGGATTAATAAGCTTTATTCCCACCAATGTATAAATAATTTTTAAAATAATACTAAAAATAGGTATTGAGTCCGTCCAAACAATTGAAAAATTACCGTTTGGATAGATATTATCAGTAACTGCAAGTGGAAAATGCCATGTGTCATTTATAAATGCGAGATATCCAGTTAAAAATAATGGATGATCAAAATTATAAAAGAAGGTTGTTTTACCCAATAAAAAATCAGGACCAAAAATAAAAATGTATGTTAAAAACCCAATTGAGAGTGAAGTTAAATTTAGAAGTAATTTGTTTTTAGTCACTCTACTTATTTTATTGTTATTATTTAAGGATGAAAAATATTCATAAAAAATGTTAAATTCAATTTTATATATTTTATTTTTTCTTTTTTGTTATTACTCAGGAAGAGGATTGCTAATTTTTTTTGAATTAGTTTCAAAAAAAATACTTCTAAATAGATTAATTTTTAAGATACCAATTTGGATATTCTATCCAATAATATTTTTATTTTTTATTGGAAATATCATCAATATTGTAAATTTTTTTCAAAAAGGTATAAATTTATTTACGATTTCCCTCATACTTTTACCAATAATTTTTAACTTTTTTAGAAAAGATCATTTAAAAATTAATGTACTGTTGGTGACTGCAAATACATTTTGTTTGTTTTTACTTGGTTTAAGTACAAATAAAATAACATTTCACCAAGATGCTGCATCCTATCACCTAAACAGTCAAGCATTTATTAGAAGTGAAAAAATTATTTTAGGTTTATCAAATTTACACGTAAGATATGGATTTTCTTCAATGAGTGAGTACGTTAACTCATTCTTCTGGTTCCAAGACAACTTTATTTTTGTACATTTTGTTAACTTAATATTTGTATCATTATTTTATATATTTCTAATATGGGTTTCTCTTTCGTCAAAAGATATAAAACTGAAACTTCTTTCAATTACTGTGGCATTATACGGAGTCCTTGATAATTTTGGTATTGAGGGCGGTAAAAATGGTTACTTCGACATTGACTCAATTGGAAAACAAGACACTGCATTTGGTATATTATTTTTCTTTTGTAATTTATTTATTATTTTGCAACTTAAAGAATCAAAAAAATATTCAAATATTGATATGCTAATTTTGTTACTACTAATTACTTTTACAATTCAATATCGAATTTTTGGATTTACTCTGTTATTTGGAGTTTTAGCAATTACCTTAAAGTTTAAAAAACACATTAATTTATGGATTTTTTTGCCTCCTTTCATAATTGGTAGTATTTGGAGCTTAAAAAACTTCTTAATATCATCATGTTTAGTATTTCCAATTGAGATAACTTGTTTCAACTCAAAATGGAAAAATGTAACAATGATTAGATCTCAAAGCGAAGAGTTGAGATTTTTTCATAGATCTTATAATTTATGGGAAGAATCTTTGTTAGATTGGTATTTTAAATGGAGTGATAGATATCTAAATTATTATATTTCAATTAATCTGTTAATTAGTTTATTGATAATAATTACTTTCCTTGTCTTATTTTTTAAGATTGATAAACAAAACTTATTTAATAGTTTTTGGACTTTAGCTTATTCAATATTGATGATTTTTCTATGGATGATTTCTGCACCCTCAATAAGATTTGGTTATGGGATATTTTTATTGACTTGTTATTCATTATCAAATTTTTTTCATACACCACGTAGAAAAATTACAAAAAAACTCTTTGATAAAAATATTATTTTAATTTCCATTATTTTTGCATCAATTTTAGGAACACCATTATTTAGTAACTATGAATCAAAAACAATTTTTAGTAGCTTTAGAGATTTGTACCCAGAAAAAATAGCTTATGTTGAAAGTGATAACTGGGGTGTCCGTGTAGAAAATAAAATAAACCAAAATATTGAATTTTGTTGGATCAATAAACTATGCATACCACCAATTGATTACGGCTTAAAAGAGATTAATTTCAATGGATATAGATTAATCTCTGCTGAATAAATCTGTCGTAAGCAGAACACATCATAGTATTATAATTAAGTGACCATTCAGCAAAAAATAAATAAAATTTCAATAGTCATACCTTCTAAAGATGATGAAATTACATTAATAAAACATATTGACGAGCTTCTGATTTTTTGTGAAAAATATGTTTTAAATTTTGAAGTAATCATCGTAGTAAATGGAAGTGAAGAGAAAAATATAACGACTTTAAAAGATTTTTTATCAAAAAAAAACCTAGAGAATTTCAAAATTTTAAATTCTGAAATAGTTGGGAAAGGTGCAGCGGTGAAAATAGGAATTAAAAATTCTAATTTTGATCATATCTTAATTACAGATGCTGATTTTTCAGTGAAAATTCACCACTTAATTAATTTTCTAGATAAATCCTTTAACCCTTTAGGATCATTTGTTGTTGGTACTAGAAAATCAAGAGGATCCAAAGTAGTTAATACTCCTATTACAAGAAAGTTAACAGGGTTTATATATACTTTCCTTGTAAAAACCCTACTAAAAATAAATGCTGATGATACACAATGTGGTTTTAAACTTATAAATAAAAAAGAATTTTCTAATGTAACTGATTTTCGAAGTAATGGATTTTCATACGATATAGAATTGTTTCTTCTTGCTAAAAAAAACAAAATAGTACCTATTGAGATACCAGTTAAATATGTTCATGAAAAAAATTCAAATATTAATGTTCTATCAGATTCAAAAAAAATGTTTAGTGAACTATTTGAAATCAGAAATTTTTATTTATAAAAATTAGAAATTTTAAACTATTGAATTTATAACTGATGATATTTCTTTAACATCATTTTTTGTAAGACTATTTGATGAAGGAAGCCAAAGTAGTTTTTTAAAAACATTTTCTGAAAATTTTAAATTTTTATTTCTATATTTTTTTAAATGATCTTGCAAACTGAGTGCGGGGTAAAACTCACGAGTTTCAATACCTTTTTTTCTTAATTCTTGAGCAAGATAGTTTCTGTATTTCACAGTTTTTGTTTTAACATCAAAAAACCATGGAACTTCGTTTTCTTCAAAGTTAAGGAGTTCAATGTTATCGTTATTTATATTTTCTTTATATGTTTCAAGAATAGTTTTTTTGTTATTTATAAATTTTTCAAGTTTATTGAATTGTGATAAGCCTAAAGATGCTTGTAAATCTGTAATTTTAAAATTAAGACCAAAGCCTTTGTACCAATCTACTTTATCAATTTTCCTATTAAATGTTTTAAGGTCGTTTAAATATTTAAAATTTTTACTTTTATTTGTGAGAATCATTCCCCCTTGGCCCATTGTGATTATCTTGTGAGGCGTAAATGATAAAACGCTTAAATCACCGAGTCCTCCACATTTTATTTTTTGTGAATATTCAGAACCTAAAGCGTGAGCAGAATCTTCAATAAATTTTATATCATTTTCTTTGCACCAATTATTTATTTTTAAGCCGTCTCCTGTTCTTCCATTAAGTGGAACGAATATGACTGCATCTAAATTTTTTTTTCTAATTAAGTCTTCATATGACATACATAAATTTTCATCAACATCAACTAACACTGGTACAGCATTTGCCCAAATTGCAGCATTAATCGTTGCTACCATTGTTAAATTTGGAATTGCAACTCTCTTACCATTTGAAATACCAGCAGCTAACAAACTTAAATATATTGCAATTGTTCCATTTGGGACAGTTACACAAAATTTTCTATCAGTAAAATTCTTAATTTTTTCTTCTAATTCTTTTGTTACTTTGTGTTCTGTTATCCAGCCACCAGATTTTAAATAATTATTTACTGCTTTGATATCTTGATCATCTATAGCTGGTGAGACCTGATTAAACCTCATATCCTTGATCGATCTTTTTCAGGACCAAAATATGGACCATTTTTATTTTCTATAACAAGGCTGTCTTCTTCAATTATATATTCATGCGCTTGATTAAACATAGCAATCATCTCGCCTTCCTCTACAACATGAGATGAAGCTTTTCTACCGTCTTCGAAGTAAAGATTACACGTAATTTTTCCCTTTACTACATAAACTGTCTCGTTGGTTTTTGTAGCAGTACGATCAAATGTATGGTGATAATGTGTTTGAAGAACTTTTCCTTTTTGATATTTCCAAAGACCAACTTGGATAAAATTTTCATCATCAGTTAAAAATGTTAATCCTTCATCAGCTAATTGAGGTCTCATTATGGTTGCGAAGTGAATATTTTCATGAATTATTTTTTCAGAAATTAATTTACTCATAATTTTTTATATACCAATCGACAGTTTTTTTTATACCAACATTAAGTTTAACTTCTGGAGCCCAATCTAATAATCTTTTTCCATAATCTCCATTTACTGTCTTTTTCATAACACCATCAGGTTTTGATGAATCATAAACGAAATTACCATCCCAGTTAAAAGCATGTGAAATCATATCAGAGATTTCATTAATAGATGAACCCTTGTTTATTCCTACATTAAATAAATATGAACCATCATTTAAATTTAAAGAGTTTACTAGTGCTTTTGCACCATCTTCGACATATAGCCATTCTCTAATAGGTTTTCCTGTCCCCCATATTTCAATACTTTTAGACTGACTCTTTTTTGCATCACTAACTTTTTTTATAATTGCCCCAAGAGCATGTGATCTTTCCTCCTCAAAATGATCATGGGGGCCATACATATTTGACATTATTACATTTGATGAAGTTATTCCATATTGTTGATAAAAACTTTCTCCTAAGCCAACCATCAATCTCTTTGATAATCCATAATTAAATACAGATTCGTGGGGTGGGCCATTCCAAAAATTTTTCTCTTCATATAACTCAAGATGACCTGGATAAACACAATTAGATATCGGATTGATAACTTTTTCAATTTTATATTTTTTTGCCATTTCATAGATATTTACAGCCATTAGGGAGTTTAGCTGAAGTAGGTCTGCTTGATATTTATAGCCAAAAGCAATACCTCCAACAAAAGCTGAACAATTTATGATAGATTTAAACTCATTTTGCCTAACAAATTTATCAAGTTCTTCTAAATTTCTTATATCGACATCTTTTTTATTTTTTATTTCTTGATAATTTTCATGATTTTGATCTAACAGATTTTTGACGTGACTACCCAAGAAACCTTGTGATCCTATTAAAAGGATGTTTTTGCTCATTTAATATAATCTAACAAAGAATACTAATTATTACTATTATTATCTTTTTATGCCAGAAAAATATAAATTTGATATCACTTATGTTTATGGGAATGGTCGAAAAATTAAACTAGAATCAAAAAATCCACAGGGGAAAGAGTTTTTTTATGGATATCCTTATTTTCTTAATAAGGGTTACAAACTTAACATTCTTGAGACAAACAATGCTACAGATCTTGATAATTCGAAATTTACAAAAATTGTTTTAAGATTTCTTGATAAATATTTAAGTAAACTTACAAAATTAACATTTTATTTAAAGTCATTGATTACAAAACAAGCAATTGCAGATCTCTATAATTCCAAGAATATAGTCACGTCTAATCACGGTATTGGAATGACATTATTTATATATGTTAAGATATTTAAATTATTCAGAAAAATAAATTACATTGTTATCATTTCTGGTCTTTTTGCAATGAAACAAACAAATATCGTGTCAAATATTTTAAGAAAAATTGTTTTATTTTTGTTTTTATCTACTGTCGATAGGCTTATCTTCACAAATAGAAGTGAGTACGAATTTGCAATTAAAAATTATGAAAAATTTAATGATAGGTTTGTATGTGTACCATTTTGTCTAGATCTTGAATTCTGGAAGCCTTCACTAGATTTAGAAATTACAGAAAAGGAGGGTGTTCTTTTTATTGGAAATAATGGACATAGAGACTTTAATCTTGTAGTTGATATTGCAGAAAAACTACCAAATATTGAATTTACTTTTATTACAAAAATAATAAAAGATGAAGACATTAAATCTGATAACGTAAAAAATATTATGGGAGATTGGAATGCAAACTACCTTTCTGATGAAGAAATAAAAAATTTCTATGAAAAAGCTCGTATGGTTATATTGCCAATAAATAATACACTTGTATCGTCAGGACAAAGTGCTGGATTACAATCTGCTTCTGTTGGCACCACTGTTTTAACATCAAAAACGATTGGTTTTTGGGATTATAAAAGCTACAAAGATAAAGATAATATTATATTTCTTGAAAATAATAATTTAGATTTATGGGTTAACAAAATTGAAGAAATATACGACGATACTGATTTATTAAGCAGAATATCAGTGAACTCAAAAAAATTAGTAGTTGAAGAATATGCATTAGAGATCTTTGATAAAGAATTAGAGAAATGTTTAATTTTATAATCAACATTTACTATCCAAGTTTGCACAAATAGTGAAATGTTAAATAAAAATTTTTTAATAATTACGCCTACTTTTAATGAAAAAGATAACATTGAGAATTTTCTCAATGAAGTTAATGATATTGGGCTTTCTGTTCTGGTTGTAGATGATAATTCTCCAGATGGTACGTCAGAAATAGTGAAAAGAATGAAAAAAAATAACTCAAATATTCATTTAATTACAAGAGAAAAGAAATTAGGTTTAGGATCTGCTTATAGAGACGGTTTTAATTGGTTCATAAAAAGTGATTACTCTCACTGCATAGAAATGGACACAGACTTTTCACATACTTTCAGAGATTTGAAAAAAATATTATCAGAAATAACTAATTATGATTTGGTAATTGGTAGCAGATACATTGATGGTGGTGGAAGCACGGGTTGGGATAAAAAAAGAAAAATGCTGTCTAAATATGCAAATAAATTTGCTAAAAAATTACTGAACTCTGAAATAAATGATCTAACAAGTGGATTTAGATCGTACTCAAAAACAGCACTTAAATCTTCAAAATATGAATCTACGGTTGCGAATGGATACGGGTTTCAAATAGAGATGGCAAACCGTATTGAAAATAAAAATCTGAAAATTCTTGAAGTACCGATAACTTTTGAAGAAAGAAGGCTGGGTGAGTCTAAAATGAGTTTAAAAATTTCAATTGAAGCTTTTATATTATTATTAAAGTTAAGAATTAAATAATTAATACAAATGTTCAAACTATCCATTGCAACTAGTTACACAGATCCTGAATCAAGAATGGATCCATGGAAAGAAGCTTTATCATGCTATGAGGATTTAGCAGATGAAGTTGTTAGAAGCGGTGAAAACTGGCCATACGAATTTACTTGGGATTACATTGGTAAAGTCTTTAACGAAAGTTACAAAAAAGCATCAGGAGACTGGGTAATAAGAATGGATTTAGATTATTTTTTTCATGAAAAAGATTTTCCAGAGATTAGGAAAACTTTAAATGAGAATTTTGATAAACCGGCAATTGCATTTCCAAAATATCAATTTTTTACTCCTGAAAGATACAATTTAAAAACAAATATTGTAATTGCTTATAATAAAAAACATTTTCCAAATATTGAATTAAATGGTGGTGGAGATTTATGCTTGCCAACAATTAATGGAAAAGAAATTACGCCTTCAGATGTTCCAATTTCTAATATTTATTTATGGAATTATGACTCAATGTTCAAGACAAAACAAGTAATTTCTGAAGATAGAGCAAGATTTGCTAGAGCATGGTTTAGATATTTTGGAGATTTTGGTAAAGGTGAGGGCGATGATACAGAGAAAGCATTTAAAACTTGGTTTGAGATGGTAGAAAGTAGATATAAGAAACATAAAAAATTAATGCGACTAGATAGACATCCAAAATATATTATTGAAAAAATTACTAGTTTAAATGAATCACAATTTGGATATAGTGCATTTGGCTTAAGAGAAAAATATCACAGTGGCTTGATTGATAATTTGAAAAAATCAATATTTAATGTATGAAATTATTAAAAAACAATCAAAGATATGTAATTTCTACATTAATTTTTATTGGATTTTCAACATTTATTTTCTATAAAGCATTCATAACTGAGATTACAGTTGATGAAGCTTATTCATTCTTGAATTACTCATATGTTGAAAATGTATTAAATATAGGTATTGCAAACAATCATCTATTAAATAGTTATCTTGTTACTTTGTTTCAAAATTTTGGATACTCTGAAATATTTTTAAGGTTACCAAATGTTATTTTTGGCTGGATCTATATTGCATTAGTTATAAATCTATCTCTAAAGAGTAAAAATTATCTTCTTTCTTTATTTCTACTTATATTGAATCCTTATGTAATTGATTTTTTCAGTATTTCGAGGGGATATGGAATTACGACTTCTTTAATTTTTTTATCAATATATTCATATCTATATTTTAAAAATTATAATTTGTACTTTTCAATATTTTTTCTAATCATTGCAACAACCAGTTATCATGTAGCAGTTGTGTTCTTGATTTTATTCTATATAGTAAACGTCAAAGATTTGTATCAGCTTAAAGGAAAGGTAAGTTTTTTAATTGTCAGTTTCTTGGTCTCTTTAGCTTCTTACTGGAACATAAGAGTTTTATTTTTTATTACATCTTTTGAAAAACCATTATACGGTGTCCAAAATCTGACTTTGCAAGATCTAATAATTGGTTCTTTTGGTTTAAACGCTTTGTACATAGAGCAGAATATATTTTTTAATATATTTCTCAATTTGGTTATATTTTTGCCAATATTTTTAATCAATACTTTTGATAAAAAAACATTAGTGACTTTTATTGTCTCCTATGGATCATTATTTTCAATATATCTAATTCCGTTTATAT
>CESP01122596.1_pt1 | contig 15148 bp, 12 predicted proteins | sample 531211 | NCBI WGS metagenome assembly CESP01 (sample SAMEA2622074, study PRJEB7988) | marine metagenome | biome: marine biome (ENVO:00000447); feature: surface water layer (ENVO:00002042); material: "saline water (ENVO:00002010), including plankton (ENVO:xxxxxxxx)" | depth 5 m | reverse complement strand
AATAAAAATGCAATTTTCATAATGTTTTATAGAAAATAAATTAATTTGACTTAAATTTTTCTATTGATAGAAATTTATCATAAATATAATTCAAATCCCCAAATCCCCATGGCTAATTCAAAAATTCTTATGATCTCTTCATCCGCGAATATTGGTGGAGGTCGAAATCATATTTTTCTTTACGATGAGATTTAATTTAATAATCCATTATTTCACATATTTAATTTTGACAAATATTTTTTCGCAATTTCAAGATGCAATACAACAGTTGGGATCATATCAATATATCTAAAAAGTCCTGTCCTTCCACAAAATGTTATTTTCTGTCTTTTCTTTGCTAATAACTTGTATTTATCATAAAGAAGTTTCGAGCTCTTAGTATTTACGGGATAATAATATTCATTCGGATTTAATTCCATTGAACAAGGAATCTCGTATGAAATAGTTTTGAGATTTAAATTCTTATGATAAGAATTTGGCAATAAGCTCCATTGGGTCTTTCTTGTATATTTTTTTTCATCAGTGAAGTTAATTACAGGAGCAGCTTGATCATTAATATTTTCTAATCTGTGTTCAAATTTAATTGATCTATATGGCAAAACTCCATATTGATAATTGAAGTATTTATCAATAGGCATAGATATAAAAACTTGATCAAAATTTTTCTCCATATCCTTTTGAAAAGAGGTATTAAGAAAAATAGAAATGTTTTTATGTAATAGCATTTTCTCTACCATCCTTGTGTATCCATATTTAGGTAAAGCCTGAAAATTATCGTTAAAGTATCTGACATCTTTATTTGTCCTTACAGGAAGCCTTGCTCCAATACCAATAGAGAGCTTAGTTGGATCTGTTCCCCACATCTTTTTCGTATAAGGCCTAAAAAAAATGTCAGAAAGTTTATTACCTACAGTTGACTCGAATAATTCATCAGAGTTATTTGGTTTAATATTTTTATTCCTTATACTTTCGAGAAAAAGTTTAACTTCGTTTTCATCTTTGAATTTTTTGTTATAAATATCTTCTAATGTTATTTGATTAATAGGTAAAGGGGTCGTCCTTCCATCCTTTAATAAAGCTCTAACTTTATGTTCATATTCAACCCATTCAGTAAATCTATTCAAGAACTTTAAAGCAATAGAATTATTATTACAGTGGAGTAAATGAGGTCCATATTTGTGTATTCTTTCACCATCTTTATTTTCAAAATCATAAATATTTCCTGCTATGTGATCTCTTCTTTCAACTATTGTAACCCTGACATTCTGTTCAGCTAACACTCTTGCAATAGTTGCCCCCGCGAGGCCTGCTCCTACAATAAGTACATTCTTCTTTGGAAATTTATCCATATTATAATGTTAATAAATTAATGACTTAATGGACTGCTGTATAATAGTTTCTCGATTTAATGAAGACATTTCATGGTTAAATAACTATAAAGAATTCAAGATAATTATTTATAACAAAGGGAATGAATTAAAAAAAGATAACTTTAAAGAAATCATAAAACTTAAAAATGTAGGAAGAGAATCACATACCTGGCTAAAGCATATTGTGGAAAATTATTATAATTTAAATGACATCAATATCTTTCTTCAAGGCAGAATTGACGATTTAGGTTGTATGGCCTTTGAGAATCCCAAAGATTATCTAAAAGACATAGATAAATTTGGTTTCTCCGTAAGTAGATATGCATTATTAGGTCCCTTTCACTGGTCCCATAATATTGGCATAGATAAAGATGAGAGATATAAAAAGCAATGGGAAAATAAAGAAATCTCAAGATCTAACTTAGGATTTAGAAATTTTGCGAAAAGTATTTTCCCAAAAATACCAATTTTAGTATCAACATCATATGGCGGGTGTTTTGCTGTTAAAAAGAACAATATTCAAAAACATAGTCTTAATTTTTATAAGGAACTTCTAGAAATATTAAGTTCACATAAAAATCCTATTGAGGGGCATTATATGGAAAGACTTTGGTGTTATATGTTTACTAAGAATAAAACCCTATACAAATCCTTTAGAAATGTACTAACTACTAAACTTGAGAGATTACGAAAAAAAGATCAAATTTTATAGAAATTTTTATCTTTAGTTCAAAATAAACTAATAACTACTTTACGAAGCTTGAAGTTATTATATCTATTTATTACGAGCAACTATAAAATAATTAGAAGGCATTTATTAAGTTTGAAAAAATCATCTAATATACTCCCTATAATTCTCGCTGGAGGTTCTGGGACAAGACTATGGCCTTTATCGAGGGAGACTTTTCCAAAACAATACTTAAATTTAAGCCAAGATAGCGTTGACTCTCAATTTCAAACAACGATAAAAAGAATACAAAAGCTTAACAATATCGAGAATCCTCTAATTATTTGTAATGAAGAACATAGATTTATTGTTGCTGAACAATGTAGGTCAATAAATATCAAAACCAGATCTATAATACTTGAACCATTTGGTAAAAATACTGCTCCTGCAATCACGCTTGCAGCAATAAAAGCAACAGAAAAAAATCATGATCCAATATTATTAATACTTTCCTCTGATCATGAAATTAAAGATGAAAGTCTTTTCCTCGAAACAATAAAATCAGGAGAAAAATATGCTCTTGAAAATAGATTAGTTACATTTGGTATTACACCATCATCTCCTGAAACTGGTTTCGGATATATTAAATCAAAATATCCACTTGAAAGTAATAATAAAGCTTCAGAGATTGAAAAATTTATTGAAAAACCTGAAAAAGAGCTGGCAGAGAAATTAATATTAGATAAAAAATATACATGGAACAGTGGAATATTTATGTTTAAAGCAAGTCAAATTATAGAAGAAGTAAAAAAATATAATCCCTCCTTATTTGATATTTGCAATAAGTCAATCATAAATAGCTCTATAGATTTAGATTTTCAAAGAATCGATCAAAATTTATTTAAAAAATGTCCAAATATATCAATTGATTATGCGGTTATGGAGAAAACAAAACTTGGAACAGTACTAGCATTTGATGCGGAATGGAGTGATCTAGGCAGCTGGAAATCAATTTGGGAGAATGCGAAAAAAGATGAGAATAAGAATGCACTAAAAGGGGATATAATTCTAAAAAACTCAACAGGATGTTATTTAAGAAGTGAAAATCATTTAGTAGTAGGATTAGGTCTTAAAGATTTAATTTTTATAGATTCTCATGATGCGATATTAATTGCAAATAAAGACAAATTAGATGCCCTTAAAGATGTAGTAAAAGATCTAAAAATTCTGGGAAGAGATGAAGGTATAATTCACAAAAAAGTGCATAGACCGTGGGGCAACTACACTTCAATAGAAGAAGGTAAAAGATGGAAAGTTAAAACCATTGAAGTAAAACCAAGCAAGTCTCTATCTCTTCAAATGCATAAAAAAAGAGCTGAACATTGGGTAGTTGTAACTGGGAAAGCAAAAGTTGAAATAAATAATAATATTTATACTCTTAATGAAAATGAAAGTACTTTTATTCCATTAGGTTCAAAACATAGATTATCAAATCCAGGAACTACGCCACTTATTTTAATAGAAGTTCAAAGTGGAGATTATTTGGGTGAAGATGATATTATTAGATTTCAAGATTTTTATGGAAGAGCTAATAAAATCAATTGAGATATCTTGTTACTGGAGGAGCAGGTTTTATTGGTTCAAATCTCATTAAGAGACTTTTAGTAGAAAAACATTCTATTATTTGTATTGATAACTTTTCATCTGGTAACAGACTTAATATAAGTAATTTTCTCACTCACCCCGAATTTAAATTAATTGATCATGATATAACCCAAGTTATTGATATTGAAACTGATGGTATTTGGCATTTAGCATGTCCGGCTTCCCCAAAATATTACGGAAGAAATCCAATAGAAACTTCAAAAATTAATTTTATTGGGACTTATAATTTGCTTGAAATAGCGAGAAAGAATAAATGCCCAATAATTTTTGCAAGCACTAGTGAGATTTATGGGAATCCAGAAGTCCATCCACAAAATGAAATTTACAACGGATCAGTAAATACAAATGGTTCAAGAAGTTGTTATAAAGAAGGAAAAAGAATTGCTGAATCACTATGCTTTGATTATAAAAGAATCCATAATATAAATATAAAGATTGCGAGAATTTTCAATACTTATGGACCAAACATGATGCCTGATGATGGGAGGGTAATAAGCAACTTCGTAACATCTGCGATACTTAAAAAACCATTGTTTGTGAATGGTGATGGCAATCAAACCAGATCTTTTTGTTATGTTGAAGATCTGATTGATGCTTTAATTTTACTTTTTAATTCTTCTATCAATGATCCTATAAATCTTGGCAATCCGAAAGAAGAATATTCGATAAATCAAATAGCTGAAAAAATCAGAAAAAAAGTAAATTCAAATTCACAAATTCAAAATATCAATATTCAATTGGATGAACCATTAAGAAGAAAACCTTGTATTAAGAAAGCGAAGTTACTTTTAAATTGGGAGCCAAAATATACTCTCGATATTGGTTTGGACTATACTATTAAATATTTAAGAAAAATAATAAATAATGAATAGGGAAATTAAAAAAATTTGTTGTATAGGTGCAGGCTTTGTAGGTGGGCCTACCATGGCAGTTATCGCTGATAATTGTCCTGAGTTGCAGGTAAACGTTGTAGATATAAATAAAGAAAGAATAGCTAATTGGAATAACAAAGACCTCTCAAAATTACCCATTTATGAACCTGGATTAAAAGAGATAATCTCAAGATGTAGAGATACAAATCTTTTCTTCTCTTCAGATATTATTAAAAATTTAAAATCTGCAGATATGGTTTTTATTTCAGTAAATACACCCACAAAAACCAAGGGGATTGGAGCAGGACAAGCAAGTGATCTAAAATGGGTAGAGGCTTCTGCACGACAGATTTCAAAATACTCAAGAACAGGGACAATAGTTGTAGAGAAAAGTACTTTACCTGTTAAAACAGCACAAACAATTAATACAATCCTTAAATATTCAAAAGAAAGTGATTCAAAAAATGCAAAAGAGAAAAAATTCACAGTTCTCTCTAATCCCGAATTTCTTTCCGAAGGAAATGCTATTAGTGATTTAGTAAATCCTGATAGAGTTTTGATTGGAGGAGAAGATGAAATTTCAATAAATGCACTTATGAATATTTATCTCAAATGGGTTAAGAAGGAGAAAATATTCACTACTGATTTATGGAGTTCGGAACTTTCAAAATTAATTGCAAATGCCCTATTAGCTCAAAGAGTAAGTTCAATTAATTCCTTCTCAGCACTATGTGAGAAAACAGGTGCAAATATAAAAGACGTTTCATTAGCTATTGGCTTAGACAAAAGAATTGGAAAGTATTTTTTAAATGCGGGGCCTGGCTTTGGAGGAAGCTGCTTCAAGAAAGATATACTAAATTTAATTTATATATGTAACCATTATGGACTTAAAGAGGTTTCTTCTTATTGGCAAAAGGTTTTAGACATAAATAGTTGGCAGCAAAATAGAATTTTAAGTGAAATTGTCAACAAAATGTTTGGAACAATTGCTGATAAAAAATTAGCCATTTTTGGTTTTGCCTTTAAAGCTAATACAAACGATACAAGAGAATCGCCCTCAATGCATATATGCAAAAAACTTTTAGAAGAAGGTGCAAAGTTGGCAATTTACGATCCTAAAGTATCTCCAGAGCAAATCAAGAAAGATCTTTTTGATAAAAAATCAATAAATAAAGACGATAATTTGCAAATTTGCGTCAGTACAAAAGATGCTGTTTTAGACGCTGACGCCATAGTAATTTTAACTGAATGGGATGAATTTAAAAATCTTCAATGGAAAAAAATTTCATTACTAATGAGATCGCCATCATGGTTATTTGATACGAGGTCAATTTGCAATATTGAGGAAGCACAAAATCATGGAATTAATGTATGGAGTACGGGTTTTGGGAAATATTAATTAAACAATATTTTTAATATTTTATGATTCAATAATAAATTAATTATTTTTATATTCAAGAAACCATTTGACAAAATTCTCTATTCCTTTTTCAAGGTCAGTTTGAGGATCATACTTAATCCATTCTTTAAGTTTATTTATATCCGCATAAGTTTTTTCAACATCGCCAGGCTGCATTGGTAGAAATTGCATAGTTGCCTTTTTGCCTAAATATTTTTCTAATATTTTCACAAATTTGAGAAGTTTAATTGGTCTACCATTACCAACATTAAATACTTTATGAGATGCAAATGATTCAGAAGGATTGGTCAATAAACATGAATCATCGGAAATTTCCTCTAGAGGAAATTTAAAGGAACAATCATAAACAGCTTTTACAACATCATCAATATATGTGAAATCTCTTTGCATATTTCCATGATTAAAAATTTTAATAGTTTTGTCATTAAATATAGATTCTGCAAATATCATTGGAGCCATATCAGGTCTACCCCATGGTCCATAAACGGTAAAAAATCTTAATCCAGTAGAGGGTATTTTAAACAAATGGCTATAAGAGTGAGCCATTACTTCATTTGATTTTTTAGTTGCTGCATAAAAACTTATTGGATGATCAACGTTATCACTTTCTTTAAAAGGAAATACTTTATTTCCTCCATAAACTGAACTGCTTGAAGCATAAATAAAATGTTTTACTCTGTGCAATCTACATGCTTCTAAAATATTCAGAAACCCAACAAGATTACTTTCAGCATATGAATATGGATTCTTAATAGAGTATCTTACACCTGCTTGAGCTGCTAAATTTATCACTATATCTGGTTCAAAATTCTCAAACGTTTGTATAATTTTTTTTTTATCATGTATTGAAATATTAAAAAATCTCCAATGATCTTTCTGGATATTAATTTCAGAAATAAAGTCTAATCTCCTCTTTTTTAAATCAACCGAATAATAATCATTTAAATTATCAATACCTATAACTTGAAAATTATTTTCTAAAAATTTCTTTACTACTAAAGAGCCAATAAAACCAGCCGCACCGGTAACTAATATCTTTTTTATCTGCAAATTTATTAAAAGAATATTGTTTTATATTATTTAAGTTTGATATAAATTCCTAATAACTATGATATTTTTTTACAAAAACATAATCTAATAGGTTATTATTATTTTTTTATTTTAATTCATGAGTTCAATACTTATAACTGGAGGCACAGGGTTTATTGGAAGTCATACTTGTTTATTACTTTTAGAAAGGGGTTATAAAGTTTATATTGTAGATTCAAATGTAAACAGTTCTAACTCAGTAATTGACAAAATTAAATTAATAATTAGTAATAAGGATTCAAAAAATATTAAAAATTTAAATTTTATTAAATCAAATTTAATGAATTCAAAAATAATTAACGAGATATTTCAGAATGCTAAAAATAAAAAAGAACCTATAGATTCTGTCATCCACTTTGCGGGATTAAAATCCGTTGGAGAATCCAATAAATATCCCTTAAGGTATTGGGAAAATAATGTTTCTGGTACTATAAATTTACTTAAAATAATGGATAAACATAATTGTACAAAATTAATATTTAGTAGCAGTGCAACAATTTATTCTTCCAAATCAAACGCTCCGATAACTGAGGAAACAGAAATTGCTCCAATAAATACATATGGGAATACTAAAGCAACAATAGAAAAATTTCTTTCAGATTTATATAAAAGTGATCCTCATAAATGGAAAATAGCAAATTTAAGGTATTTCAATCCTATAGGTGCACATCCATCAGGCTTATTAGGAGAAAATCCTCAAGGAAAACCAAATAATATTTTTCCTTTAATAAACTTAGTAGCAACAAAAGAATTGGAAAAACTTATTGTTTATGGAGATGATTGGAATACTCCTGATGGTACATGTATAAGGGACTATATACATGTTATGGATTTGGCGGAAGGGCATTTATCTGCTTTAAATCACTTAGAAACTAAATCACCCAAAATCTTAAGTCTTAATCTTGGTACGGGGAAAGGAACAAGTGTATTGGAATTAATTAATATTTTTGAAAAAGTGAATAATGTAGATATTCCATTTTCTATAGGTTCACGAAGAATTGGAGACAATGAAAATGTTGTAGCAGATAATTCACTAGCGTGCGATCTACTAGATTGGAGACCTTCAAGATCTTTAGAGGAGATGTGTAGAGATGGATGGGTATGGAAACGTAACAAAAAGTCCGGAATCTAATAATTCAGAAATTTTAATTAATTTGTAAATTTATCTACTTTAATGACATCTTGAGATATAGAATTTAAGGAATTTACAAATATTTATGCAAGAATTCATTTCAAGTTATCTCAAAGAGGTAGTTGATATAGCAAATTCAGTTAGTAATCAAGAGATAGAAAACGTAGCTAATGAGCTTATTAAAGTTAGAGATAAAGGAGGAAGAGTCTTCTTTATAGGAGTTGGTGGGAGTGCTGGGAATGCTTCACATGCAGTATGTGATTTGAGAAAACTAACCGGATTAGAATGTTATGCTCCAAGTGATAATATATCTGAACTAACAGCAAGAACAAATGATGAGGGCTGGGATACAATATTTAGTGCGTGGTTGAAGGTGAGTAAACTTAATCAAAATGACTTAATTTTTGTACTATCTGTAGGAGGTGGAAGTAGAGAAAAAAATATTAGCCCAGGAATAGTAAATGCATTAGAGCTTGCAAAAGAAAGAGGAGCCTCAATAGTAGGCATAATTGGGAAAGAGGAGGGTTACACAAGGCAGGTAGCCAATGCTTCAATACTTATCCCAATTGCAAATAAGAATCACATCACACCACATTCAGAATCTTTTCAAACAATCATTTGGCACTTATTTGCAAGTTTACCTCAGTTAAAGATTTACCAAACGAAATGGGAATCTCAGCCAGCTTAATAGCATGAAAATAAATTATTAGATAAATAAAATATAAATAAAAATAAATAAATATTTATGTATTTCATATCTAAAGTTAAACCAACCCCAAGGTTAATTTCCTTTTTTATTTTATATTTATTAATTACCAAAGAAACAATAGAAAAGCTTATTTTCTTATCTGTAATTATATTAATTTCTTGCCTAATAATTAAATTTTTTTATGAATCTAAAAGAAAAACAATAATATTAACTTTTTTTTCATTAATAATCTTTCTTCCTCTAGGATTCCCTTCAGAAATTCAAAACATTTTTTTACCTAGTGGATATAAATATATAAGTATTTCCATAATCTCAAGTTTAATTTTTTATTTATTTAATGAAGAATACTGTAAATCAAATATTAAAAATATAATGGTAAACTTTACAACAGCATTATTTGCGCCATCAACTTACATATCGGGTCCTTCAGCAACTGCTAAAGAAATAATTAAAAAAGACGAAGGTAACTCAATAAAAATTGATTACGCTAAAAGCCTTAAACTAATTATTAATGGCTGTTTTGGTATTTCTTTAGGTTATTTGATTACAAATCAGAATTTTGATTTAAGTTACTTCTTAAATAATTCTAATAACATTTATGCAACTGCATTAAAAATTTTTTGTTATGGATTTATTAATTTTTGGAATTATTATCTTCTTTTCTCAGGAGCAAGTGAAATCTGCAAAGGGGTTTTAGCTTTATTAGGAATAGATATCATAAATAATTTTTCAAATCCCGAACAGTCAATTTATTACCATGAAATATGGAGTCGGTGGCACTTAAATATAACTGATAGGGTAAGAAAATATTTATATACCCCAATAACATTATTTGTTTTAAGAAGAAGTTCAAAACTTAATAAATTTCTAGGATTTATCTACATTGAAGGGTTACCTATTTGCGTATTATTTTTAATCCTAGCCATATGGCATGGTAGTCGACCTAGAGATTATGTATTCGCTTTTTCAAGCATCTTTTTTACGTTATTATCTACTGCAATAATAAGGTATTCAAAAATTAATGATTTTATTAAAAACTTCAATTACCTTAAAGAATTTATAAGGATTATAAGTATTACAATATTTGGATTAACACTAGGTATTTATAGTTTTGGGAATTCAGTTTCACAGGTAATTGTCAATCAAAATCATCAACAACTTAACTTATATTTTTTTTATGTTTTTAGTATATTTATAAACATTTTTTATAGATATAAATTCAATATATATAAATCCGCAACAACAAAACAAAAACATTTAAAAAGTAAACTTATCGTACTTTTCCAATTAATTTCTATATTATTTATTTATATATTTTTAGGAAAAGATAATACTTTACCGAGTAATTTTATTTATTTTTCATAATTTACATATTGAAATTTTATTATCATTTTTATAGATTTCATAAATTTCCTGAGCAACTATTCCATATCCTTTATCAGTTAAATGTGAATCATCAAAATAGAAATAGTTATTTGGATAGATTTTTTCTTGTAATGAATTTTCAATATCTTTTTTTAGAGAAGTTTTTTTTATTTTGGCAAATTCACTCTTATCAAAAATAAAATTTCTAAAATCAATTTTTGAAAAACATTGTTCTTCATTTAGTCTTTTGGTTAAATATTTATTAGCAAAAATCCTCCAATTTGATTGCGGATTATAGTTTTTTAAATCTGCTTGAATTATAAGAATATGCTTTCCATTTAGCATATTAGAAGTATTATTTATTATTTTTTGATTGATAATAAATGCTTCTATCTTTTTCTTCATAAATGTTAATTCTTTTTCATTCATAAGAATATCAGAATCTAATATTTGATTTTTGATTTTATTTCTATTAAATAAATTTTTATATTCTCCAAATAAATAATTTAGAACTATTTTGCTTGAGGATTTAAAGTTAAAGAATATACTTCTAGATGATTTAATTCCATAATCAACATTTTTAACCAACATTTCATAATTTTCAGGATAGTCAATTAGATAATTAGAAGATTCATTATCATTATATAAGCTTGATTTTAATGCGTAAAATATACCATTTATATCAGTCGATCCAGTATATGAGATAGTATCTATTGATTTACATTTTAACTTTTCTTCACTCTTCAAGAAATCAAATAAAGAAATTTTTTCCTGTTTACTATTCCATGAAGGAATAGCCAAATTATAAACTCTATAATTTTCTCCTAAAGATTTTTGAAGTACTGAAGGTATATTGTTAGAATCAGAAGTGGAACCAATACCAAAAGCTGCCGAAGATCCAAGAAATAAAACACATTTAGTATTTTCATCTGACTTAATAATAGATTTTGGAGTATCTCTATAACCCCTTGAATTAAGGGAAAAAACTTTATTATTTAACTTTAATTTATCATTAGATTTGATAGGTAAAGAAAAAAAAGTTGAAGGATTCAAGTCAAGATTAAAGGCTCGTGCGTATGGGTCTTCAGGATTGGGATAATACTCTAATTCAAATAATTTTTCATAGAAAATAGATTTAATATTGTTTTCTTTTTTCCTTCTTTGATAAGAATAATAAATATTAAAAGAAATTAATAGAAGAAAAATGTAACTTAAATAAATTAATATTTTTTTTAAATTTATTTTTTTCATTAAAAAATTAAATAATGATTTTGATATCACTTTAGAATAATAATATTTGCTTAAGCAAATTAAATATAATTTGTGAACATTAAAATATAAATTATAAATAATTAAAAAGTAATCTTATATGCAAATTTTTAAATTTTTTAAATTTCTATTAATATTAAATAATTAAACTATAATAAATTTCATTAATATAATAAATATGACTTCTGATCTTCAAAGTTTTTGGGATTCTTATGCTAAGAAAAAATTGAATTGGAGTCAAAATTATAAATCAGTTTTAGAGGCAAGAGAAGAATTAGAATTTAGAAATAAATATTATTCACCATGGATTTGGTTTAAGGATGGACAACTAGATATTAAAAAGACATTTTTCCATGGTAAATATTCAGAAGATATTATGATCAAAAGCTATTCTAAGAATGAAGGTATCATTGAAATAAAATATGGAGAATTCCTTAAAAAATCAATTGATTTAACTAATAAATTAATAAGTAATAATTTTGAAAAAGTTCTAATTATTGGAAGTGCTTGTCCTTCAACCTCATTAATAATGGTTTCTACAGCCTTATCAGGCAAATGTCATTCAGTTCTTTTTGAGGATCTTTCAAAAGATTCAATAATTAAAAGAATTGAGATTTTCAATCCCTCTATAATTTTTATTCGGGATACGGTAGATGAAAAAAAATTTTTAGAATTAAAAAACTATTCAAATTCGAATGGTCTTGAAATTGAAACTTATTCAGATCTTTTCCAAAATAAAATTTACAAAAATAACGAAAATATAAAATGCGAGGAACTTGATTCTTTTTTGCAACTACCCAATACAAAAGTAAATGCAAATGAATCACTATTTTGTTTATTTACTTCAGGATCTACAGGGACTCCAAAAGCTATATGGCATTCTTATGGCGGTTATCTATTATATTCAATTTATACATTTGAGAAATATTTTTCTAATGCTGGTGCTAAGAAAAGTATTTTTTGTGGAACTGATGCTGCATGGATAAATGGACATACTTACGCTGTTTACGGCCCTTTATTAAATAATACAATATCAATATTCATTGATAATTTGAGTAATCTTCAAAACCCTCAATATTTAGAGGAGTTCATAATTAATTCTAAATTAACTTTTTTTTACGCCTCAGTTACTTTACTAAGAGCAATAAAGTCCTATGCTTCTATAACAAAAACAGAGAAAGTATCTAAGAAAGATACAAGTTTAGTTGGTATTGGCTCATGCGGAGAACCACTCGCTAATGATGTGGCATTATGGGCTATTAACTTTTTTAATTCCAAAAATGATTTCGTTGTTAATACATATTTTCAAACCGAAACAGGTGGAGTAATAGTTGCTCCGGATCAAGATGATCCATACATAAATGATTATTCCACAGTTGGAATAGTTAAGTTCCCTTTAAGAATTCAAATTTCAAATGAACATAATTCATTAATCATTGTTAATCCATGGCCAGGATCATTTGATTTTGTTTTAAGTGACAAAAAACCTATTTACTGGACAAATGATAAAAAATATATCCTTCATGATTCTGGATATAAAGATCAAAATTCTTTTCTATACATTGGAGGCAGAACAGATGATGTAATAAATGTTTCAGGTCATAGAATTTCTTCCGCTGAAATCGAATCTGCTTCAATTGCTTATGATGAAGCAATAATGGAAGCTGCTGCAGTTGGGTGCAGTGATCCTATAACAGGATCCAAAGTAGTATTATTTTATGTTTTAAATAAACAAACTTCAATTGATAATGAATTATTAAAAGTTTTTATTGTTAACAAATTAACCCCTAATCACATGCCATGGAAAGTAATAAAAATAAAGTGCCTGCCTAAAACAAAAAGCGGGAAAATAGCAAGAAGATTATTAAGAAGAGTTATTGATGGTAATAAACCCTCCAATAAAGAGGATCTTTCGACAATAATAAATTATGGCGAATTTCTTGATTCGTTAAATCTTATTAATTTCTAATATGTATGGATGAACTAGAACTTAAAGCCATAAATGAACTAAAAAAAATAATATCTGATGTTCTTGGTATTGAGATAAGTATTCTCAAAAGAAATATGACTGCCAGAGACATTAAAGGTTGGGACAGTCTTGCACATGTAAGAATCCTCCATAATTGCGAATCCAAACTTGGCATTTCACTCACTTTTGAAGAGATATCTAAATTAGAAGAAGTAGGAGACCTAATTGATATTATTAAAAAATATATATAGTTATTGTTATTAACTGTATAGTTATAAGATCATATAAAAATCTAAAATATGAAAAATTTATTTAAAATCAAAAAATATCTAATCCCTTATATTTTAATAACTACTATTCTAATTATTCTTGTCTCATTTTCACAAGGAGAACGCAATGACAACAATTTTTTTTATAGGCAGGAATAATAAAAAAATCAGAAACTAAAAATAATTTTGTTAGCAATTTCTTTGGAGATTATTTCCATACCTTTTTGATTTAGATGACAACATTTATCTCTATACATCGTTTCTGGTGTGTTTTTAAATACATACCTAAGGTCTAGAATATTTTGACTTGGAATATTAAAATTTTCCTTTGTGAATGTTCCATAATATTTTTCTATAACCAAACCAATCTCTTGTGCAAATGATGCCAACCCAAATAATTTATAATAAGATAATTCATTTTCGCTTTTTATTATATATGAGTCTTTTTCTTTGGTTGAAAATATCTTGGAGTCGCTTAAATATTGATTTGGTTGGATAACTAACAAATAAGGTATATTTTTTTCTTTTGTAAGTGTATGTATATTACTTACACTTTTTCCCCATATTTTCATAGTCTGATCAAAAGCATCTTTTTGACTTTTAGGTAAGTGAAAATTCATTCCTAATCTTTGACTTGCTACTAAACGACTTTGCTTTTCAGTAAAGTAAATCTTCAAAAATACATAGAAATTTTTATTACTTAAATATTGGTGCATCGGATGCATCCATAATAAATTTTCAAGAAAAAAAGCTAATCTATTTTGCGTTATTTTTTTTGCTCCACCAACATAATGTTGGGCGGCTTGCCTTGGATAAATAGGATTAATTTGTAATTTATAGTTTTCAACAAGGGATAAAGCTATTTCATTAAAACCTGAAAAATCAATAACTGCATCGAAATCATAACCAAGCATTTCTAAAGCTTGATAAGAGAAAAGTCCTGAAGGTTGTTTAGATCCAAAAGTTGAAGCATTAAATACTCTTATATATTTATATTCTTCATGAAGTTTTTTATTTTGAGAAATTAAATTATTTAATTCCCTTTCAAAATCAACTTGAGATGTAAGATCATATGCTGCCGAACCTCCTATAAGAAGAATATCTAGAGTATTATTTTTCTTTGAATATGGAGGAAACTCCTTACTTAATCCAATAAAATTATTATCATCTGTACACTTATTATTCTTATCACTGCCAAAAATTGGATCGATATTTGTATTTAGACAACGCCAATCTCTTGGATTTTTATTTGAGATAAAAAATTTTCCTGTACTTTTATAGTTTAAGACAGACCCAACAGGAATCAAAACTAAAACACCAAAAATAAAATTTAAAAATGAAATTTTAAGTAT
>CESP01102788.1_pt1 | contig 15153 bp, 14 predicted proteins | sample 531211 | NCBI WGS metagenome assembly CESP01 (sample SAMEA2622074, study PRJEB7988) | marine metagenome | biome: marine biome (ENVO:00000447); feature: surface water layer (ENVO:00002042); material: "saline water (ENVO:00002010), including plankton (ENVO:xxxxxxxx)" | depth 5 m | reverse complement strand
CTATTTTGTATTTGTGGACCATCTGCTGTTGCTGCGTTAAAAGGCATGCCGTATTCGATAATATCAGCATGCTCGGAAATTGAGTTTAAAATTTGTGAAGACTTCTTTTTATTGTAGTCACCAGCAACTATGTAGGTCAATAGGGCAGGTCTTTTTTCAATTTTACATTTTTTGAACGTTAGAGATATTTCTTTGTTCATCTAATATAACTGCCCAAATGTTTTATTATTATACTTTTGTCCTTAAGGCTATCCCCGCACACATTTATAACACAAACATTTTCATCATTTAATTTTGGTGCCATTTTTATTACCTCAGCAAAGGCATGAGCCGGTTCTAAGCTGGGAGATATATCCTCCAGCTCTGTAACTAGTTTATAGGCCTTAAAAGCTTCTTCATCAGTAGCATATGTGTATCTTGCTCTCTTTGTATCTTTTAAAAAACAATGGATGGGAGAGCAAGATGGGTAGTCAAGTCCAGAACTACAACTTTCTGTTTCATCAATTTGCCCTTCAGAATTTTGAACACAATAGGCAGCGGCACCATGTAAAATACCTATCTTAGAGTTTTTACTCAAAGGCGCTGCGTGTAATTTACTTTTTGCGGATCCTCCAGCTTCGACACCTATTAGCTCTACATAGCTCTTTTCGTAATCAATAAATTCGCTCCAAAAGCCATAGGCGCTAGATCCACCGCCCACACAATTAATTAATTTTAGTTTTTTTGGAATTTGTCCAAACTCATCATTTAACTGAAATTTTAACTCTCTAGAAATTTGTGCTGTACTCCACCCACATATTTTTACGAAGACGTTAGGGCCGACCAGACTACCAATTCCCATATGAGTTTTATCACAATTAGCTACCCAATATCTGATACACTCACTTACAGCATCAACCAATGTTTTACTTCCAGAGTCTACTGGAATTATTTCAGCTCCATTATTTCTCATTGCATCACAATTTGGTTTTTGCCTTTCGATGTCACGTGTACCCATGAATACTTTAAGACCTAGGCCAAATTTTTTAGCAACCATAGAAAACATCTTTCCATTGTAGCCCGCTCCTGTATCCGTACATAAATATTTTTTGTTTGCTCTCTTACAAAGCATTGCGTGAGTAATTGCGTTATAAATTTTGTGAGCCCCACCGTTTGCATCTGAAACCATTTTTGCATATATTTGAGCACCACCTAAATGATCTGTAAGATTTTGTAATTTTATAAACCGAGTGGGAGTTCCTACATAATTTTTGTATAAATCATCTCTCTGTTTAATAAAACTTTTTTCATACCTGCATTTTTCAAATAATTTTGTTAAATCATCAATTGGTTTCTTTAAAGTCTCAGCTACATAATTACCCCCAAATTTACTACCATAAAATCCATTTTTGTCATGCTGGTCAATTAGAGGAATATTTTTTTTAATTTTCATAACTCGTCACCAAATTTAAAAATTTTTCAATTTTTTTATTGTCTTTTATTCCTTTAGCACTTTCTAGTCCACTTGATACATCTATTTTGTTTGTATATTGCATAGCAAATTTTAAATTCTCAGTGGTAATACCGCCTGCCAGAAAATAGCGAGTTATATCTAAACCCTTTAGAATTTTAAAGTCGAAAGTCTGCGTTTTTTCCATTGCCGGTGTATCAATTAGTATCTCATCTGCGGCTGAATATTTAGGAATTTCCTGAAAAGATGACGTGTTTTTAATCTTAATGGCTTTAATGATTTTTATATTAAATTTTGTTTTAATATCTTTAATTCTATCGTTCGTCTCGTCTCCATGACATTGTAAATATTCGCAAAATTTAGAAACTTGATCAATTTGTTCATCAGATGGATTGACCATAACTGCCACTTTATTAGTCTCAATACCGTGAGTTATATCTTTTAATTGGTCCAGGTTTATATTTCTTGGGCTTTTCGGATAATTTAATATAAATCCTAAAAATTTTGCACCATTTTTAACAGCAGTATCAATAGAGCTTTTTTCTGAAAGACCACAAATTTTAACAATACTTTTCATTCTCCCAGATGAGTTAGAAGCTTATTAATATTTTTTTTTATATTACCAGTAATACTTCTTCCTACAACGATGCCATAAGCTTTGCTATTAATAAAAGCATTGAGAGGGGTTGATACTCTTTTATGTTCATTCAATTTACTCCCCGGCAATCTTATGCCAGGCGTGATTGTTTTAATTTTAAATTTTTTATAAATTTTTAGACTTTCGTGACCGCTACAGATAACACCAAAACAACCTGCTTTTTTTGCATTTTTTGCTTGAAGAAAGACTAAGTCTCTTAATTTTTTTTTATAGCCTATCTCTATTAAGTTTTTTTGATTAAAGTTCGTAAGGGTTGTGACTGCTAAAATTTTTTTGTTTCCAGCGAACTTTTTAGCAACTTTTAATGCTTTTATGCCTGAAGATGCGTGCACTGAAATATAATTAACGTTACTTAAATCTTTTATTGAAAGCATTGCATGCTTAATTGTATTTTCGATATCATAAGCTTTGATATCTAAAAATATTTTAAAATTCTTGATGGATTTAATAAATTCCCGGCCACCTCTAGCAAAAAATATTTGATACCCAATTTTTAAAGCAAATTTATATTTCTTAGAATTAATTTTAGGTATCGATTTGATAATAGATTTGGCTTTTGAAATACTACAATCAAGTGCTATAAAAATAATTTTATGTTTCAATTTTGCTTTTATTTATTCTCTGATTTAAAACTTTAGAGCTTTTCCAGTATATTTTCTTTTTTTCACCAATATTAATTTTTTCACCAGTTTTCGGATTTCTTGCAATTTTTGGTTTCATATTTTTTATTCGCCAACAGCCGAAATTTCGAAGCTCTATGCTTGATCCAGATGCTAATGAATTTGTTAAATGTTTAAAGATAATATCAATAATACGTTCAACATCTCTTGATGGCAGCTTATCATATTTTGATTGGATTGAATTTATCAAGTCTGATTTGACGTAGGTTTTGGAATCAATCATAATTTTTTTTGAGATTAAAACACAAAAAATTAAATTAACAAGCTAAGATTTCTTTTTTTTAGTAGTTTTTTTCTTAAGAGCTGCTCCAAGAACTCCAGCTAGTGACTGACCGCTTGTTGTACTTCCATATTTTTTAAGCGCTTCATCTTGTTGCTGCTTTTCGTATTCTTTAATAGATAATTTTACTTTTCTTGTTTGAGGGAGAATCTCCACCACAACCGTATCTATAGTATCGCCAGGCGCAAATCTTGATGGTGAACAGTCTTTTTTTTCTAAAGCTATATCAGATTTCTTTATTATAGTTTGAAACCTCTCTTCACCAACGTTAACTTTAATAGCATTCGGTTGAATTTCAACAACTCTAACAGAGACAACATCTCCTTTTTTTTTGTTATCAAAAAACGTAAACGGATCCTTTTTCAGCGCACGTATAGATCCATTTACCTTGCCATCTTTTATATCAATTATCTTTAATTTTACTTTTTGGTTTTTGGAGTATTCATCTAAATCTTTTGAAGTTTCAGAAAAAGATATTTGTTTATAATGTACAAATATATCAATTTCACTATCACCTGTGTTTAAAAATAATCCAAAATCTTTTTTGTTTACTATACTTGCTTCACATGCACTGCCAATCGGATACTTTTTAACAAATTCATCTATTGGGTTAGGTTGACAATCTTTATAGCTTAAACTTATTTTTCTTTTCTCTACATTTACCTCTTTTAATTTAACATTTATTTTATCATTAATTTTAAATACAGACTTTGGATTAATATTTTTTTGCATATGTTTAATTTCACTAGAGTGAATTAAACCTACAATTCCCTCTGAAAGATCAGCAAACGCACCCCAGTCAGTTAATTTTACAATTTTCACTTTATACTCTTTTCCAATTTCGTACTTCTCGCTAACTGTTTTAAATGGATCTGGATACATTGAACGGATACTTAAAGACATTCTTTTTGCTTGTGTATCAATTTCAATTACCTGACATTTAATTGTATCACCGACATTAAACATGTCGTTTAAGTTCGAAATTTTTAACCAACTCACTTCTGAACTATGGAGAAGACAATCTAATGTTTCTATTGATATAAATAAACCATAACTCGTTATAGCTTTAATACGACCTTCGACAGTATCATTAACTTTGTATTTTGATATTACTTGATCTTTATTTATATTTTTTTCTTCCTCTAATATTGCTCTTCTACTTACGATTACGTTCATTCTTACAGGGTCGATCTTTATAATAAGAAATTCCAAAGGTTTTCTTAAAAATTCATTTGCATTTTTAATAGGTCTATCAGAAAGTTGAGAAGAAGGACAAAAAGCAAATATTTTTTCTACCTCGATTACAAATCCTCCCTTGACCGCATTTTGAACTACACCAGATACCTTTTGTTTGTTTTCAAACGCATCTTTAATTTTTTTCCATGACTTAGCTCTGCGAGCTTTTTCAATACTTAAAATAATATTTCCTGATCTGTCTTCTGTTCGTTCCACGTAAACTTCAATTTCATTGTTTACTGTTAAATTTTCTAATTCTGTAGCAGGAATTTCTGACTTGTCGATTACTCCACTGCTTTTGGCACCGGTACAATAAACTGTGATAAATTTATCTTCAATCTTTTCAATTATGCCTTTTACAATCGTATTCTCAACAATACCGGCACTATTTAGATTTTCATTTAGAAGTTTTTCAAACTCAATGTTTGATTTATTGTCGTAAATTTTTAAGTTTTGTCGTGATACCATTAAGTTTTATGATACCTTTTTTATTAAATTAATTATTTTCATAACGGGCGTTGATATATACTTTGTATGATTAGAAATCAAGTGTGCTGACTTAACTTTTACTAATGGGCTAATTTTCCTTTTAGAATCGACTTTATCCCGCGCTTTTACCTCTGCTAAAATATTTTTAAATACTAATTTTTTACTCGGAAATTTATGTTTTAATTCTTTAAATCTTCTTAAAGCCCTAATCTTTATTGGTGCATCGACAAATAATTTTAAATCTGAAAAATTATTTGGTAAAATTTTAGATCCAATATCTCTTCCTGCAACTAAAACAATTTTACTTCTATTTTCAAAAATAATTTTTCTTTGTATATCTAGCAAAGCCGACCTTACCTCTTTTATTTTAGCTATTTTTGGTACAAGCTTTGACACTTCATTAGAGTGAAGATTTTTATTTGATAAATCCGCTATTTTTATTTTTTTTGATTGTTTTACAAGAAAGTTAACATTTATTTTTTTAAATTTTTTTCTTAAATGTAAAAGACTTAATCTTCTATAAAGAGTACCGCTATCAAAAAAAAATGCTTTTCCTTTGTATTTTTTTTGTAAACTCTTACATATTGTTGTCTTTCCCGATGATACCTTGCCATCAATAGCAACAATAACTTTATTTGGTTTTACTTTTAGCTTTTTAATTATTTGTTCAATTTCAGGAAAACTAATATTAACAAAGTTAAAATCGTTAATTATTATTTTTTTTCTAGTTGCTGCAGCAAAAACTAAAAAAGACAAAGCTATTCTATGATCTTTTTTACTGTCAATTTCTGGTATATCTACGCTATAAAAATTTTTATTTTTCCCATTTATACTTAATGTGTTCGTCTTTAATATACAGTTTACTCCACATTTTTTCAGATTTTCATACATGGTTTGTAATCTGTTTGACTCTTTTATTTTTAATTCAGATAAATTTGGAAAAAAGGTATTTCCTTTCGCAAATGTTGATGCTATGAAAAGAATTGGTAACTCATCGATTATGGCAGGAATATCGCTTGGACTAATTTTTATAGATCTCAATTTGGAAGACTTAATGTTAATATCACAAACCATTTCACCATAATATTGTTTTGTATTAAAAATTTTAATTTTTGCTCCCATTTTTTTTAATATATTTATGTATTTAATTCTGTGCTTGTTACATAAAACATTTTTTATAGTTAAATTACTTTTTTCAGTTAATATGGCTAAAACAACTAAAAACGCTGCTGATGAAGGATCTGAGGGAATTCTATAATTAGCGATTGGATTAATTTTTTTTTTTCCTTGAATAATAATTCTTTTTAATTTTTTTTGATTCTTTACAATAATTGGATATTTTAAAAATTTAAGTAACTTCTCAGTATGATCTCTAGAATTATTCGGGGCGCTAATTTCTGAAGCCCCATAACTATTCATCGCACAAAAAATCGCAGATGATATAATTTGCGCGGACGGTTTATTTATTTTTATAGTAGATTGTATGGTATCTGGATTTCCTTTAATAATTAAAGGCAAAAAATTATTTTTTCTTGCTTGTAAATTACAGTTAAAATTCTCTAGAACCTCCTTAATTCTTAATGGTCTTTGAGACAAAGATTTATCTCCATAAAGTTTAGAAACAATTGGACTGGATGCAAGTTGTCCCGCAATAAGCCGAGTGCATGTTCCACTATTTCCCATATTAAGTGAGACAGACTTCAATTTGTCATATCCAAAGCCACCACCAAAAACGGTTAAAAAATCTCTATTCCCCCGTGTATTAATTTTTAATTTTCTAATTGCACTTAACGCAGTTTTTACATCTTCTCCTGTCCCTAGATTTCTTAAATTTGATATTCCATGAGCCCATGCAGACAATAAAATTGTTCTGATAGATATTGATTTATCCCCACTTAGTTCTATAGACCCTTCTAAACATATATTATTTAAAGGAAATTTTTTAATTGCCATTTATATTTTCAATTATATAACCCGTGTTTTAAATTAAAAGAAATAATATATTGCAATATGGATCCTAAATTTGGAAAAAAAATCACGTGTGAGTGTGGAAAAAAGTGGTACACGCTTAAAAAAACAAATCCAAAATGTTCCTGTGGTAAAACTTTAGAGGATCAATCAATAGAAACAATACCTGTAATTCAGCAAGAAAAACCTCAACCTAAAGAACAAATTAAAAAAGAGGAAGATATAGCAAAATTAGATGAGGTAGATAATTCAGAAGATAACATTATTAGTTTAGAAGAACAGGCTGAAATAGAAAACGAAGAAGAAATTAATTAGATATTTTTTGCCCCAAATAATATTTTATTGCTTTTTCATCTTTTTCAATTTGTTTAGTAGTACCGCTAGTTATAATCTGACCTTGCTTCATAATATAAACTTTATCAAGAATATCCTCAATTAAGAAATAATTATGGTCAGTGATTAATATTGATATTCCTGATTTTCTTAATTCTAAAATAAATTGCTTGAGGCTATTTACAGATATTAAATCCAAGGCTGCGCATGGTTCATCTAAAAGAAGTATTGATATATTTTTATTACAAATTCTTTGTAAAATACCGCACTTACGATATTCACCACCAGACAAATTTCTAGCTCTAACATTTTTCAAATATTCCAAATTAAATTTAGCTAATAATTCATTTGCTCTTTTATAAATTTTATCTTTGTCATTTATATATAATTCTAAAATTGCGCATAGATTCTCAAAAGCTGTTAAATTATTTAATAATCCTCTATGTTGTTCAAGCAGGCTAATCCCCATTCTACTTCTTTGGTAAATTGGAAAATCTTGAATTTTTTTATTATTCAATAAAATATCGCCTTTATCGACCGAATATTTTCCTACAATTAAATTATATAGTGTAGTTTTACCACATCCATTAGGTCCAAGAAGACCGACAATTTTTCCTGGCTCAACGCTCAAACTAATATTTTTAATTATTGGTTTATTATCTAAAATTTTTGAAACATTTCTTATTTCTAAGTTTGATTTAGATGTATTTTTGAAGTCTACAACATTTTCTACTGGTCTTAGTTTTTTTTTAATTAAATATTTTTCATTTAGTATAAATTTTTTCTTCACTAAAAATTTTTCATGCAGTATTAGCTTATTGATTTTTTTATCAGAGGTAGCAGCTTTTACTTTAATTTTTCGTCTTTTTTCCATAAACTTTTTTTGTTTTATCCTTCATTGAAAATTTTAAATTTTTTGTTTTTGTATTAAATATCACAGTATCTGAAATTAAATAATCTTTATCTTTTTTAACTGTCACATTGCCATATAGTGTTAGTAAACTTGTCTGCGTTACGTACTCTGCATTATCAGACGTTATGAATACATCTTTATTTTCTATTTTCACTTTGTCATAATATACAATATTTTGCGACTGGCGATTATAAATTGCTTTTCCAGATTTCAGTTCAATTTTAGATCCATCGTTAAGATTGGAGTAAGAATACACTTTTTTTAAATCTAATATATGAGGATCATTTTTATTTTGTACTGCTATTTCTGATTTTATTATGAGGGAGTTGCCGTCTCCAGTTTTCCAAACATATTCTGGTTTAACAAAAGTATTCTGGTTATCTATTTTTTTTTCATTTTTTTCAGTGTTGGTGCTTTCTTTTTCAATTGATCCAGGATTAATAGATGGAATATACACATATACAATTACAATAATTAAAAGACCAATTAAAACTAAAAAAGCTTTCGGCATTATATACCTAGAAAGGAGATAATATCGTGCATATGTATCAACCCTTTAATTTTTTTTCTTTTTTCAACTATTAAAACTGTAATTTTTTTTTGATTCATAACTTTTAATGCATCTATTATCAAGGATTTCTCATTAATAGTCGTAGGTTGCCTGGACATCATATCTTTGGCACATTTATGATAAAAATTCTTGTTTTTTCTCATGAACCTTCTTAAGTCTCCATCAGAACAAAACCCAACTATCTTTTTATTTTTATTAATCACTAATGCACACCCTAACCTTTTTGAAGAAATCTCCAATATAACTTTGGATATAGAATAATTTTCCTTAACTATTGGTATATCATTTCCTTTTTTCATAATATCTGTAACTGGCGAGAGATTTTTTCCTAAACTTCCGCTTGGGTGAAAATGACCAAAATTTTCTTTTTTAAACTTTCTTTTATATGCAATTGTCATTGCTATTGCATCACCTAATGCAACCAGCATAGTACTAGACGAGGTTGGAACAAAATTTAGGTGTTTATTACCTGCCTCTTTTATTTTTGGTGTAATCAATTTTATATCTGAAGAAGATATAAGTTTTGATTTACTATTCGAACTAATACCAATAGTTTTAATTTTAAATTTCTTTGCAAATTTTAAAATATTTATTAGTTCACTGCTATTCCCACTAAATGAAGCAATTACTAAAATATCATCTTTCTTAATTGACCCAAGTGACCCATGATTTGCGTCGGTTACATCAAGCACAAAACTAGAAATTCCAACAGATGAAAAAGTACTTGATATTTTGTTTAATATCTTTGCTGACTTGCCTACACCACAGCAAACTACTCTACCTTTGATGTTGTTAATTGTATTGATGGTTTTCAAAAATGAAGAACCCAGACTTGATGATAATTTCTTTAAAGCAGCAATTTCGGTATAAATTGTTTTTTGAGCTTCCTTTATAATATTATTATTCTTCATCTTGTTAATGTGAAAATATATCCTCTTCAAATCCTTTTAAATCTAATTCCACTTGAGTTTCAAGAAATTCAAAACACTTTTTTGCAATTTCTACTCTTTTATCTCTCACCAGCATTTTATCTAATTTCGTTTTTAATTTGTGTAAATTAATAACATCATTTGCAGCATAATTAAGCTGATCTTTTGATAATTCCTCCAATCCCCAATCTGAGCTTTGTAAAGTTTTATTTAATGTTATACCCATTAAATCTTTGGTTAAATCTAGCAAACCATGTTTATCAGTGTAAGTTCGTGTTAGCTTACTTGCAATTTTAGTGCAATAAACATTTCTGGTTTTAGATTTTAAATATTTTTCAAATATGCCGATTTCAAATCTAATAAAGTGACCTATCTTTTGTATTTTTGAATTTTCTAAAATTTCCTTAAGATTTGGACAATGATATTTATTTCTGTCAAATTGAATAATATGTACTTCATTATCTCCATTACATAATTGGGCAAGACACAGTTTATCTCTATTTAAATAGTTTAATCCTAAACTTTCAGCATCAATTGCCACACTATCAGAGGTTTTTAATTTCGAATTTTCTGGTAAATCTGATTTATGCAAAATTATTTTCATGTAAAATTTTCAATTTCAGATTGTATATAACATGTTGAAAGATATTAACAGCAAAACAGTTGGTATATTTGGTGCGGGTTTTGTAGGTGAAAACGTGATTAAAAAACTGGCCAAGTCTGGACACAGAATCAAAATTGCCTCTAGAAATCCTTATTTAAAGCAAAACCTTAAGTTATTAGGTGAGATGGGGCAAATTGAATTAATTAAAATAAATATATTCAATGAAAGCCAAGTTAGTAATTTTTTAAATGAAGTAGATGTTTGTATAAATCTAGTTGGTATTCTTTATGAAAAAGGAGAATACAAGTTTGAAAAACTGCATTTTAGATTTCCAGAATTAATTACTAAAATAGTAAAAGATAAAAATAAAATAAAACAATTTATTCATTTTTCTTCGTTAGGAGTAAAAGATGGTACTGACTCTGAGTATTTACAAACTAAATTTCGTGCAGAGAATCATATAAAAAATAGTCTACAGAACTATGTTATAATTAAGCCGTCTGTAGTTTTTGGTCCAGACGACAACTTCTTTAACACATTCGCCAAGCTTGCAAGAATTTTTCCTATATTGCCAATAGTGGGATGTGAGGTTAAATTCCAACCGTGTTATGTAGGAGATATAGGCGACGCAATTAATTATATTGTAGAGACTGAGACACTAGCTAAGACTTACGAATTAGCAGGTCCCAAAAAATATACCCTGTACGAATTAATCAAATTTATGTTGAAAGAAATCAGAAGAAAAAACGTTGTTATTCCCTTGCCATTTGGTATTGGTAAGTTCCAAGCTTTTTTTATGCAGCTCGCACCAAAACCTATCTTAACAATCGATCAAATCAAAATATTAGAGTCTGGAGACAATATAATAACGGGTGAAAATAATACTTTCTTTGATTTAAATATTTTACCCCGTTCAGTAGAGAGTATTGTACCTACATATTTAAAATATCACCGTCCTGCTGGTCAATTTACTAAATAAAAAAAATTGCCAGATAAATACCTAAAATAATTCTAATAATCACAAAGATATTTAATGAAAATTTTTGTAAAAAAGTTAGGAAATATTTAATTGTATAAAATGAGACTAGGAAAGAAACTACAAATGCTACTATTAATAAATAATAATCGTCCTTAAAATAATCAATTTTAGTATCTGACAAATTTAAAATATTAGCACCGAAAATTGTTGGTATTGAAATTAAAAAAGAAAATTTTGCAGCATCTACTCTTGAGTATCCTAAATATCTTGCAGCCGAAATCGTTACACCAGACCTAGAAGATCCTGGTATCAGTGCGGTTACTTGGGCCAAACCTATCACCATTGCATGATTGTAGGGTATATTTTTAATAAATTTTTTTTTTACTTTTTTTTGATCACATAAAAACAAAATTACTGCAAAGATTAATGTCGCAGCTATAACCGTGTTAATGTTTTGTAGAATATAAATAAAACCTGATAACTTAAAAATAGCCCCTATTAGTATAATTGGCAGGGTAGCAACAAGTATATTCAATAGTAATTTTCTGTTATAAAAAATTTTTGTTATTTCTTTTGAGAAGAAAAATAAAACGGCAAATAAAGATCCAAAATGAACTGTAATATTTAAATTCAAATTAAAAATTTTATTATTCATGTTTAAAATTTCTTCTAAAATAATAAGTAGCCCACTTGATGATATTGGCACCCATTCCATTACTCCTTGAATGATAGAAATTGAGAGAACTTTTAAAAAAATGAAATCCATTGATCCTGTTTATATTGGTATTTGGTCACCCTACTATTAAATTAAGTTCTAATTATATTTCTTACCTATTTTACCAAATATTTATGACATTTTTGCATATCTGATATTTTTTCCACTAATATAGGACATAGATTATTACCTAATTTGATCAATATTTTTGATATTTTTATACAAAAAGTATAATAATTCACTATTTTAATGGAATAATATTATGACAAACAAAATGTTAAAATTTACTGACTTATCTAAGGAAACACCTTTTAAAGAGGATAGTAAAACAAGGATTTCAAATTTTAATGAAATCTACAAAGAATTTATTAATGATAAGGCCAAGTCCCAGGCTAGCAGGTGTAGCCAATGCGGTACCCCATTTTGTCAAGTTCATTGTCCTCTTCATAACAACATACCAGATTGGTTAAAAATGACTGCAGAAGGTAGATTAGAAGAGGCTTATAATTTATCTGCATCAACAAACAATATGCCAGAAGTTTGCGGAAGTATTTGTCCCCAAGATAGATTGTGTGAGGGTAACTGTGTAATTGAGCAATCTGGCCACGGAACAGTAACAATAGGTGCAGTAGAAAAATTTTTAACAAATAATGCTTGGGAAAACAATTGGGTTAAGCCAATCAAACCTACCAGTGAATTAAAAGAAACTATTGGAATTATAGGCGCAGGACCGGCCGGCTTAGCGGCTGCTGAACAATTAAGAAAAAAAGGATATCAAATAACTGTTTATGATCGGTATGACAGATCAGGAGGATTATTAATTTATGGAATACCTAACTTTAAATTAGAAAAAGATATAGTTCTAAGAAGAATAAAATATTTAGAGGATAGTAAAATTAAAATTATAAATAATTTTGAGGTAGGAAAAAATGCTACTTTAAAAGAATTAAAAGAAAAACACGATGCAATATTAATCGCAACTGGAGTTTACAAATCAAGAGAAATAGAAGCACCAGGATCAAATTTAAAAAATATTTATCCTGCAATGGAATTTTTAACAGCGTCAAATAAAAAAGGTTTGGGTGATAATGTTGAAAATTTTGATAATGGAAACTTAAATTGCGAGGGAAAAAACGTCGTGGTGATTGGAGGTGGTGATACTGCAATGGATTGTGTTAGAACCGCAATACGCCAAAAAGCCAAAAAGGTGTCATGCTTATACAGAAGAGATAAAGAGAATATGCCTGGATCTGCAAGAGAAGTTACAAATGCGGAAGAAGAAGGAATAGAATTTGTTTGGTTATCTAGCCCTAAACTTTTTAAAGGGACCGAAAAAGTTGAAGAAGTTTTAATCAACAAAATGAGATTAGGTGATCCAGACGCTTCAGGCAGAAGATCACCCGAAGTTATAGAAGGTAAAGAAGAAACAATAAAAGCAGACATTGTAATAAAAGCTCTAGGTTTTGATGCAGAAAATATTCCAAAATTATTCGAAGAACCTGGTTTAGAAATAACGAAGTGGGGAACGATAAAAACTGATCTTAAAACTTTAAAAACAAATATAAAAGGTGTCTTTGCTGCTGGTGACATAGTCAGAGGTGCCTCTTTAGTGGTTTGGGCTATTAGAGATGGTCGCGATGCAGCTGAGGGTATTTCAAATTACCTGGAAAGTAAAAAGAATAAAACCATTGCTGCATGACAAATTTATATAAAAAAAACAAATTAAAATTACAAAATAGTTTTGTAAATATAAATGACCACGATGCATGTGGGGTAGGATTTGTTGCTTCCATGAATGGAAAAAAAAGAAGAGACGTCGTTACCAATGGTATAGACGCGTTAAAAGCGGTTTGGCACAGAGGTGCTGTAGATGCTGATGGAAGGACAGGTGACGGCGCCGGTTTGCATATTGAATTTAACGAAGAATTTTTCAAGGAAGAAATTAAAGAGACTGGGCATGAACTTCTTAGTTCACAAACATTATGCGTTGGAATGATCTTTTTACCAAGAAGCAATTATGCAAATCAAGAGAGATGCAGATCAATTGTGGAACAAGAGCTTCTAGATAATAATTTCTATATATTTGGTTGGAGACAAGTACCTGTTAATGCCAAAGTTCTAGGTCAAAAAGCAAATGATACAAGACCAGAAATCGAACAAATAATATTTGCATATGATCAAAAAATAGATCGTTTAGATCTTGAAACTAAATTATTTGTAGTAAGGAAAAAAATTGAAAAAAAAGCAATTATTGAACAATTAAATGACTTTTATATTTGCTCGTTAAGTTCTCAATCAATTATTTATAAAGGTATGTTTTTGGCAGAAAACATATCTGATTTTTATCCAGATCTATGCGATGAACGCTTTATCTCAAGGTTTGCAATATTTCACCAAAGATTTTCAACCAATACTTTCCCATCTTGGGAATTGGCCCAACCTTTCAGAGTCTTAGCTCATAATGGTGAAATTAATACTTTAAAAGGTAATGTTAATTGGATGAAAACACACGAGTCTGGTTTTAATACAGAAAAGATTAGTAATATTGATGATATTAAACCAATAATTAAATCAAACAATTCTGATACCGCTTCTTTAGATGCAACATTCGAATTATTAGTAAGATCTGGACGTACATTGCCTATTGCTAAGATGATGGTGATACCAGAAGCTTGGTCCAAAAAAAGTAAAATTATTCCAAAATCACACAGGGATATGTATAATTATTTAAATTCAGTAATTGAGCCTTGGGATGGACCTGCTGCTGTAGCAGCATATGACGGAAAATGGGTAATTGCCGCCTCTGATAGAAATGGATTGAGACCATTAAGATATACAATAACAAAAGACAAAATGCTCTTTGCAGGATCTGAGACGGGGATGGTGCATATTGACGAAGAAAATATTCTCTACAGAGGAAGGGTTGGACCCGGCCAAATGATATCTCTAGATTTAGAGAAAGGGCAATATTTTGATGATTTAAAAATTAAAGATAAGCTTTCTAATAACAAGATTTATAAAAAGTTTGCTTTAAATCATATAGAGTTAGACAAATACTTTAAACAATTAAAAGAAAATTTTATTTACCAAGGAGATGAGTTACGTCAAAGGCAATATTTAGCTGGCTTAAGCATTGAAGACCTCGAAATTATTTTACATCCAATGGTAGAGGATCAAAAAGAAGCAGTAGGATCAATGGGCGATGATACTCCAATAGCTGTTTTATCGAGCTGTTATAGACCTCTATCAAACTTTTTTAGACAAAACTTTAGCCAGGTAACAAATCCACCAATTGACTCACTAAGAGAAAATAGAGTTATGTCATTAAATACGAGGTTTGGTAATTTA
>CESP01011210.1_pt1 | contig 15215 bp, 13 predicted proteins | sample 531211 | NCBI WGS metagenome assembly CESP01 (sample SAMEA2622074, study PRJEB7988) | marine metagenome | biome: marine biome (ENVO:00000447); feature: surface water layer (ENVO:00002042); material: "saline water (ENVO:00002010), including plankton (ENVO:xxxxxxxx)" | depth 5 m | reverse complement strand
AGGAGTATTCGGACAATTGTCATTCGAATCTGAAACACCGTCTCCGTCATCGTCATCATCACAAACATCTCCTAACCCATCACCATCTGTATCTTTTTGATCTGAATTAGGAGTTTCTGGACAATTGTCATCTTCATCTAGTATACCATCATTATCATCATCAGGGTCAGATTGATCACAAATACCATCAGCATCAGTATCCTTTCCATCATTTGAAGGATCACCACCAGAACTGTTAGGACCTGTTTGAGAACAATCATCACAACCATCATTATCCACATCTGCACATATGTATGGATCTAGTGGATCCTGGTCAAAATCATCGAGAACACCATCATTATCGTCATCATCATCACAAAAATCTCCTACTCCATCACCATCCGCATCGTTTTGATCTGAGTTGGGTGTTTCTGGACAATTATCCTCACTATTAGCAACTCCATCACCATCATCATCATCAATCTGAATAAATTCATAAGCTCCAATATCAACAATATCACCAACTGTGGTAAAATCAACTTCACCAGTACCTTGATTAACAAGCGAAAAATCATCCAAATAATAATCTATTCCGTCAGAACCTGTTAGTGGGGGTCCTTTTACAAAAAAGAAACTATTATTATCCATTTCCGAGTGTGTGTAATCAGCAGATAATCTGGTCCAATCATTGGAATTAATTTCTACTGGGCTCATAAGAGCATTGGAAGTTCCTTGTCCATCAACAATTTTTCTCAACATGAGTTGTGCTGTTCCAGATTTTCCGTCGGGGAGTTTAGCATAAATAAACAAAGAATATGAGCTTCCAACATCCAGTTGACTAATGTTATACTTTGCACTATGAAAATCTTTGGTTCTACCAAAAACCTTTAAACTTTGATTTCCAGTTCTTGAAGTTTCACTACTTAAAGAAACTTCATTGTTATCATTTGCAGTTGACCATGCAGACCATCCACCTAATGAACTCTCAAAACTTGAATATGCTAAAGCATCAGATGGTGGTAATGGTCTTAAGTTTCCAAGTATATCTCTTTCTGGGGTATTAGCCTGTTCTCCAGCATTTATCGCAGGTGAATCACTTTTTAATTGGAAATTTGTAGGCGTCATATCAATGGGTCCGTTAACAATTGGAGGTGCATTAACAAAAGAAACAGGGTCCTTGTAATTACTATTACTAAAATCTACACCGCTAATGATTTGATTATCATCAGTTACCCAACTGTGAGTAACATATTCTCCAGTCTGTTGACTTGTATATCCCGGTAGCTTGCCATTAACAAAAATATTATTGTTAGCCTCTTTTACAGTTCCATCACTTTGTTGATTTTGAATTTGCATTGCATAAAAATCATACTCTCTGGTAACAACTATATTATTAACGATGGTAACATTTCTAAAGTAATTCGCTTTAATTCCAGCAACCTTTTGACCTCTATGAGCTGGATTACCATCACTAACAGAAATGTCCTGAATAATCTCATGAACTCCATTAAAATAAATTGTATTATTTCTAATCAGAGCTGAACTTCCTTCTGAGCGATCAAAATTTATCCCATTTTTTCCGTTATTAACACACAAATTATTTTCGAATAAAAAGGTGCCATAATAGTCATCATCGCTTCGAGTAACATAAAGACCCTGTCCATCCAGAATTGTTGAATAATCAGCATTTCCATAACTTCCACTTGGGGGGTTTCCGTTGGGGGGTATTTTTCCAGAGGTCATATAAAATGGAATTCTATTCCAGTTGTTATAAACTGTATTTCCACGCATAATCATTTTTATATCATCACCGTTATCATTATTACTTAAAGCTTTACACTCAGCAAAAACTATAGCACTAGAAGCATTTGAAGTCCACCATGTGGTATTGTATACTGTATTATCCTCTATTGTAATATGATCACTGTCGTTGAATCTAATACCCGAACCTGTTGTGTGGTGTACTATATTGTTTCTAACGATTACATGATGATGGAGGAAATCTTGACTAAAACCGCTCCATATACCAAAACTTGCAAAATAACTATGATTATAATTTAAATCCTCCTGGTCGGCCTTTACTTTCCATTTCCTGTCTGCAATAGCTTGGTCATAAGTGATGGATGCTCCGGGACCCTCAATTTCAAATCCCTCAATAATTAGATAACTTTGAGGACCATTAATTAATATTCCACCTCTGCCATCAAATTTAATTTTAGGATTATGACCGGGAAGATTTCTCAGTGTTATGTAGTTACCAGCCGTTCCAGATTTATTAACGATTACCGCTGGAGGATTATTCATGTTAGTGCTTTGTGACCCATCAGATGAATGTGGGCTTGCAGTTCCATAATCTGGATTAGTATAAGTACCATCCATAACATAGATGGTGTCTCCTGGTTCTACATTATCAAAAGCTCTATTTATTGTCTGAAATGGTGAATTTTCTGATGTTCCTGCATTATTATTATCACCTAATGAACTCGAGACATAATAGTTTTGTTGGGAATAAATAGAAATAATAGATGTAAGGCATAACAGTATTGAAAGTATCTGACGCACCAAATAAAAATAAAAAAAAAGCCTGTAGAAACAGGCTTTTGTTTGAATTAATGTGAACTTATTGGTTTCCTAAAATGAGTGGAAGCCCGTCATCACCCGAACCAACAACAACAACTTTAGAGTTTGGTGACTCTGCTAGTTTCAATGTCGCTTCAATTCCTTTGTCCCTTAGAATGTTTGTTGTAAGTGAACTGTTTAAGATTCTGTTTGCATTTGCTTTACCCTCGGCATCAATTCTAAGTTTTTCTGCTTCTTGTCTTGCCTTTTCTAAACGAAACACATACTCTAGCGCTTCCTGTTCCTGAGTTAATTTTCTCTCAATTGCTGCTTTAATATTGGATGGTAATGTAACATCACGAACTAAAACAGAATTAATTTGTACATATTGTTCTTCTACATCACCTCTCAATCTATCAAAAATTTCATTTTGAATTGCATCTCTTTTAGTTGAGTACAATTGCTCTGGTGTATATTGACCAACAACACTTCTTGCAACTGCTCTGAGAGATGGTATGATTACAACCTGCAAATAGTTTAATCCTTTTGTTTGATGTAATTTTCCTAATTCTGAAATTTTGGGTTGATATAAAACTGAAATATCTAAAGAAATATCCAAACCGTTCGAAGATAAAACCTGCATTTTACTTTCAAAAACTTCTTGTTGTTTTACATTATAGACATATAGATCATTCCAAGGAGCAATGATGTGAAAACCTTCGCCCTTAGGTGGTTCGTCGGTTACAACACCACCACCGAATGTTTTAAATAAAACTCCAGCTTCACCGTAGCCTATATTTACAAATGATTTCATTGCAAAAATGAATAATAACAATCCACCCACCAAAACGGGTAAACCTAATTTTGAATAACGTTCCATATTTTTTTTTTAAGTTAAAAGTCCACCATCAACATTGATGACTTGACCTGTTATATATGATGACAAATCTGATGCCAAAAATATGCATACATTGGCAACATCAGCAGGACTACCTGATCTATTGAGGGGAATATTATTTATCCAGTCTTCTGTGACTGACTCGGACAACTTGTCAGTCATTTCAGTTACAATAAAGCCAGGTGCAATGACATTACATCTAATATTCCTTGAACCAAGCTCTAGTGCAATAGATTTTGAAAAACCTATTATTCCAGATTTTGAAGCTGCATAGTTTGATTGTCCTGCATTCCCTTTAACACCTACAACGGAGCTCATATTGATTATACTACCATTTCTATTTTTTAAAAAATGTCTTAGACAAGCTTTGGTCATATTAAAAACTGAATTTAAATTGACTTTTATTACTTTTTCAAAATCATCTTCCGACATCCTCATAAGAAGATTATCTTTAGTAATTCCGGCATTATTAATTAAAACATCTATAGAGCCGAAATCATTTAAAACATCGTCAACTAATTTTTCACAATCAACTAATATAGAAGCATCACTCTGATAAGCTTTACACTTGTTTTTCGATGAATTTAATTCTCTAACTATTTCGTTAGCCAAAGATGCAGAAGATGAATAGGTAAATGCAACATTCGCACCTTGTTCCATAAGTGAACTAACAATGCCTTTTCCGATTCCTCTGCTACCACCTGTAATTAATACATTTTTTTTAGATAATAATTTCATTATTTTAAAACTTTTTTAACCATTTCTCCGATGTTTGCAGGGGAATTTACGACATGAATTCCACAACTTTTTAAAATTTCTTTTTTTGCCTCAGCAGTATCATCTTTACCTCCTACTATGGCGCCAGCGTGACCCATTGTTCTACCCTTTGGTGCAGTTTGACCAGCAATAAAACCAACAACAGGTTTCTTTATTTGCGAGTTTTTAATCCAATTAGCAGCGTCAGCCTCCAACTGACCACCTATTTCACCAATTAGAACAACACAATCGGTGGAATCATCCTCAAAAAATAACTCAACAGCATCACGAACAGTTGTTCCAATTATTGGATCTCCTCCAATCCCGATTGCAGTTGAAATACCATAACCTGCCTTTGTAATTTGATCGGCTGCCTCATATGTCAGTGTTCCTGATTTAGAGACCAAGCCAACTCGACCGCTTTTAAAAACAAATCCTGGCATAATACCAACTTTTGCTTCATTTGGTGTTATGACACCTGGACAATTGGGACCTATCAATCTACAATTCTTATTTTTTATGTAAGTAAAAACTTTTGTCATATCACTGATCGGTATGCCCTCTGTAATTGCAACTATGACCTTTATACCTGCATCACATGCTTCCATGATAGCATCTGCAGCAAATCCTGCAGGAACAAAAATGATTGAGGTGTCAGCATCAGTTTGATTTATTGCTTGTTGTACAGTATTGAAAACAGGTTTTCCTAAATGTATTTTTCCTCCTTTTCCTGGTGTTACACCACCCACAATATTTGTTCCATAATTAATCATCTGTTCAGAGTGAAAAGAACCCTCTGAGCCAGTAAAACCCTGTACAATAATTTTTGAATTTTTATCAACCAGTACGCTCATCTATTCTTTTATTCTTTCAATGTAAACACCCTTTTCTGTATCAACTTTTATTTTATCACCTTCATTGATAAATAATGGAACATTAATTTCAGCACCGGTCTCTAAATTTGCAGGTTTCGTGGCATTTGTTGCTGTATTACCTTTTACACCGGGCTCTGAGCTAGTTACCTCCAAAATAACATTTTGAGGCATATCTACCGACAAAACATTAGAGTTTTCAGTATTTATAATAATTGTAACCAATAGACCTTCTTTTAAAAATTTGACACTTTCAATTTGATTTTTACCAACTTCAATTTGGTTATAGTCTTCATTATTCATAAAATGATAAGTGTCTCCATCAGAATACAAAAACTGATATTTTCTGTTTTCAACTCTAACATCATCAATTTTATGACCAGATGGAAAAGTTTTATCAATTACTTTTCCTGTTGTAACACTCTTAATTTTTGTTCTTACAAAAGCAGGACCCTTTCCTGGCTTAACATGAAGAAATTCAATAACCTTATATATATCAGAGTTTAGTTTGATGCAAAGACCTTTTTTTATATCAGATGTTGAAGCCATTTAATTTTGAATATATCCTTTCATGATACCTCTTTGAGAGTTTTTAATAAATAATAATATTTCGTCCCGTTCTTTGGTGGCCTCAACCTCAGCCTCTATAATATTTATTGCTTGAGTGTTGTTATACCTTTTTTGATATAAGATTCTGTAAATGTTTTGTATACTTTTTATTGTTTCATTATCAAAACCTCTTCTTCTCAATCCTACTGAATTTATACCCACATATGAAAGCGGTTCACGGGCAGCTTTGACATATGGTGGAATATCCTTTCTAACCAGAGATCCTCCAGCCACGAATGAATGTCTACCTATCGAGCAGAATTGATGGACAGCTACCATGCCCGCAAGAGTTACATAATTACCAACTGTAACATGACCGGCTAATGTTGAGTTATTCGAAAAAATACAATAATCACCTAAAAGACAATCATGAGCAATATGAGAATAAGCCATAATTAGACAATTTTTCCCAATTTTAGTACTATTTCTATATGATGTTCCTCTGTTTATGGTAACACACTCTCTTATGATGGTATTATCTCCAATTATTGCAGTCGTTTCTTCACCTTTAAATTTTAAATCCTGAGGAACTGCTGAGATGACTGCTCCAGGGTATATTGAGCAATTCTTTCCAATTCTTGCACCTTCCATTATTGTAACATTAGATCCGATCCATGTTCCTTCCCCAATGATAACATTATTACCAATAGTTGAATATGGTTCAATAACAACGGTTTGCGCAATTTTAGCACCGGGATGTACGTATGATAAAGGTTGATTCATATTATTTTTTTAAAATTTTTGCCTTCATTTCAGCCTCGGTAACAAGTTCATCGTTAACATAAGCTTTAGCCATCATGTGACTAATTCCTCTTCTTATAGGTGAAATTAACTCTAATTTAAATACTAGTACATCACCAGGTAAAACAGGTCGTTTAAATTTTGCATTTTCAATTCTACCAAAGAAAGTTAGATAATTCTCAGGATTCTCAAATGTACTCAATACTAAAACACCCCCAACTTGAGCCATTGCCTCAATTATTAATACTCCTGGCATGACAGGCCTTCCAGGGAAGTGTCCTTTAAAATATGGCTCATCAGGAGACACATATTTTACACCAGTAATAGTGTTTTCTTTTAAGTCAAGAATGCTATCAATAAATATGAAAGGAGGTCTGTGAGGAAGAATATTCATTATTTGCTCTTGATTCATTATGGCACTTTTCTTGTGTAATTTTTTCTTGAGCTCCAATTCTTCTTGTTTTTTAATAATATCTGAAACTTTTTTTGCAAATTCTGTATTGATATGATGACCTGGTTTTTTAGCAATAACTTTTCCTCTTATTCTTTTACCAATCAAAGCAAGATCACCCAAAACATCTAACAACTTGTGTCTAGCCGCTTCATTTTGGTAGTGTAAATTTAAATTGTCGAGAATACCATTTGGCTTTACTGATACTGACTTTCTGTTGAAAGCCTTTTTTAATTTATGCATCGTTTCATCAGAGATTTTTTTATCAACGTACACAATTGCATTGTTTAAATCACCACCTTTTATAAGATTGTTTTCCAATAACATTTCTATTTCGTGTAAGAAACTAAAAGTTCTCGCATCAGCAAAATCCGTTTTGAAATCCTTAAGATTGTTAAGTGTAGCATTCTGGGTTCCAAGAACTTTAGTTTCATAATCTACCATTGTTATAACCTGATAATTGTCAGATGGAATCAATGTTATTTCACTACCGCTTTCTTTATCAGAATAATGTATTATATCTTTTATAACAAACTCATTCCTTAACTTTGATTGCTTCGATATACCAACCTTTTCAAGTGCTTGTACGAAATATTTTGATGAACCATCCATAATAGGCGGTTCTTCAGCGTCAATTTCAATTATTACATTATCAATCTCCAATCCAACCAAAGCGGCCAAAACGTGTTCTGTTGTCTTCAACTTTATACCATCTTTTTCCAATGTAGTCCCTCTTTTTGTCTCGCAGACATAATCAGATAGAGCTTTTATTAATGGTTTACCGGGAAGATCGACCCTAGAAAAAACATAACCTGTATCTTCCTTAGCAGGCTTAAAAGTGATAGATACGTTTTGTCCAGTGTGAATGCCAACACCATTTAATTTTATAGAGTCTTTTATTGTTGTTTGCAGGTTGGACATCTTTATTTTTTTAAATATTTGTCTATCATCTTCATAATGCTTGGAAAGTTTTTAAAATGTACATAAGACTTGTTGAAATCCATATAATCTATTGCAGGAAAACCCATGACTTTACTGTCAGAGTCAAGATTTTTCAAAACACCTGTTTTTGCTTGAACCTGCACCCTATCTCCAATTTTTAAATGTCCAGCAATACCAGCCTGTCCTCCAATCAGACAATCACTACCAACAACGGTTGAACCAGCAATACCAACTTGTGCAGCAATACAGGTATTTTTACCAATTGTTACATTGTGTGCTATTTGAACTAGATTATCAATTTTAACTCCATTCATAATTTTAGTTGAGCCTAAAGTTGCACGATCAATTGAACAATTCGATCCAATTTCAACATCATCTTCGATCACAACATTACCAGAGTGAATTACCTTCAAATTTTCTCCATTTTTATTTTTATTAAATCCAAATCCATCAGAACCGATAACAGTACCTGAGTGTATTATACAATTATTTCCAATCTCACTGTTATCATAAATGTTGACATTGGAGAAAATTTTACAATTTTTTCCAATTTTAACGTTTTTACCAATTGATACACTAGGGCCTACTTTTGTGTTATCACCAATTTCAACATTGGCCTTAACGACTGAATAAGAACCAATGTAGATATCACTACCAAGAGTAGATGATTTATTTATTTCTGCATTTTTTGAAATTCCTTTATCATCATCTTTTTGACTTTCAAAATATTCTAAAAGTTGCGAAAAAGCTAGGTTAGGATCCTGAACTCTTATTAGTGTAGGATTAATTTCTTTTTTTGTCTCTAGATTTTTACTTACTATAATTATTGAAGCATTCGATGAATATAAGTATTCATTATATTTTGGGTTACCCAAGAAGGAAAGTGAATTTTTATCACCATTTTCTATCTTCGATAACTTTGTAATTGTCGATTTCTTATCTCCATCCACAACCCCATCTACAATACTCGCCACGTCTGATGCGCTTAATTTCATCTGGGCAAAAATAAAAAAATTAATTATGAAAAAAGGATAATGGAGAATTAGTGATTAATTTTGTTCGTATGGAATTTGTCTACACTTATAACACCATTCATAATTTAGCGAAAAAAATTACACCACTTTTAAAGTATAAGTTGGTTTTTCTTGAGGGTGAATTAGGTAGTGGTAAAACAACATTGATTAAACAATTTTGCAAAGAGTTGGGATTCAAAAATCAAGTTACGAGCCCCACATTTCCCTTATTAAATATCTACAAGAACAATGAAAAGAACATTTATCATGCAGATTTATACAGACTAAAGAATATTGATGAAATAAATGAATTGGGTTTTTATGAGCTGGTGGAAAGCAACGATTGGTTTTTTGTTGAATGGCCAGAATTATTGTATGGTGTGATCGATTTTCCCTACACTAAAATTAAAATCAAAAATGTTGACGATATTAGTAGGATTGTAACCTTAACTTATAATGAATTTTAATAAAAGGCTTAGACTTTACATGTTCGGATTTATTTTTGGATGCTTGTTTGTTTTGTTTATTTACAACAGGAAAGATTCTGAATTTAACTATTTACCAAATGACAGGGTAATTGGTGATTTTAAAAAGAAAAATATATATTTTGATAATAGTTTTTATGGGTTAGACACAATGAAATTATTAAGCAACTCTAAAGTTATTTTTTCAAAAAGTACTATTAATAAAAATGATTGTAATGATTATTTTCTTGAGACTGCAATTAATAAAGTACAACATAGTTTTATTGCAATAAGTTGTACCAAAGAAGTTAGATTTAAAAATTTAACTATTTCTCCGGATTAACTCTTTTTTTAGGTATTTGAGTTCCCGATTTGTTTGCCCTCCAACAGATGAGTTTTCTTGAGCTCTCCTAATCAGATAAGGTACAAGATTTTTAACTGGTCCAAATGGTAATATCTTAGCAACATTGTAGCCTTTTTGTGATAGATTAAATGTAATATTATCACCCATTCCATAAAGTTGACAAAACCAAATATTATTTGAATCATTTTTCACGGAATATTTACCCATCATTTCAAGAACCAGGTAATTAGACTCCTCATTGTGACTTGCAACAAAAATATCAACATCTTTTATATTACTAAACAAAAACCTCAAACCATTATTGAAATTATTATCAGTTTCCTCTTTGCTTTTACAAATTGGTGAACGGTAATCATTTTCTGTTGCTAGTTGTCTCTCCTTTTCCATATAAGCTCCTCTGACTAACTTAAAACCTAACCTAAAATCACCTCTATCCTTAATAAGCTTCTTCAAATAATTTATTCTGTCACACCTATATAATTGAACTGTATTATATATATATGCTTCTTTTCCTGTATTGTATTTTTTCATCATTTTCAATACTAATTCATCTATTGCATTTTGAACCTCATACTCCTCTGCATCAACTAAGATTTTAACTTTCATTTTTTTTGCATATTGAAATATTCTATCAAATCTTTTTTCGATATTAAGCCAATTAGATTTTTCTTTGTCATTTAAAATTTTTTTGGATGACTTTTTCTTAAAAAGTTTATAACTGCCAAGTGAGGTCGGCTTAAAAACTGAGAATGGCATATCATTTTCTTTGGAAAGCTTAATAATTGTTAACTTTTTTTCAAACGCATTGTCGAAATCCTTTTCATTTTCCAGTGATTCTATTGAATAATCTAAAATGGAGAAAACATTTTTTTTCTTCATTCTTTTTATAATTCCTAAACATTCACTGATACTAACTCCACCACAAAACTGTTCATATATTGTTGCTTTGAGAAGCCATTTTATAGGAAAACCCAGTTTCAAAAAAAATAAAGTAACAGCTGATAATATTTTAACTAAAAATCGTTTTGTGATCATGCTAAATAGAAAAATAGATTTTCGAATCTGTGAAGTCTTTTTTAAATCATATGCTATTTCTGTATTTTGAAATAAATTTTGCATTAACTCAAATTTAAACTTAATTGTTCTTTTTTTAAAATGTTGTTTATTTGCATAATCTAAAATGGAAAAAATTATAACAGATAATTATGCAATTGAATTTGAATCAGGTTATGAGTCGCTAATTAAAATTATAGATATAAAAAAATATTCAAAAATTTTTTTATTAGTTGACGAAAACACAGAAAATTTTTGTTTAAATATTTTTAAAGATAAGACGAATTTAAACCCACACCTAATTAAAATAAAGTCAGGTGAAGAAAATAAAAACATTCATACCTGTATAAAAATTTGGAATTCACTCATTAATTTGAATGCTGACAGGAAAAGTTTATTGATAAACCTCGGAGGAGGTGTAATTACTGATATTGGGGGATTTTCAGCAAATACTTTCAATAGAGGGATTGATTTTGTTAATATTCCTACAACTTTACTTTCAATTGTTGATGCCTCTGTTGGAAGTAAGACTGGCATAAACCAAAACGGCATAAAAAATAAGATTGGTACTTTTTATGATCCAAAACTGGTAATTATTGATACTGAATACCTAGAAACACTAGATCAAAGACAAATTAATAGCGGCTATTGTGAAATTTTTAAACACAGTTTAATATCCAAAGAAAACTCAAAATTTGAATACTTAACGGATTGTAATGAAATTGATTTCTCATTGGATATTATAATTAATTCCATAAATATTAAAAAAAATTTTGTTTTAGGAGATAAATATGAGGAAAAACTCAGAAAAGGCTTAAATTTTGGACACACTATTGGTCACGCAATTGAAACGCATTTTATGTCTAGTGATAAAAAACTATTGCACGGGGAAGCAATAGCAGTTGGTATTATTATCGAATCATATTTGTCTAAAAGGATGTATGGTTTTGATATTGAAAAAGTTGATAAAATCAAAAATCACCTATTAACAATATTTCCTAAGGTTAAATTCAATTCTAGTTCCATAAATAATATTATTAAAGTCATGGAACACGATAAAAAAAATAAAAATAAAAAGGTAAATTTTGTTCTTTTATCAGAAATAGGAAAGCTAATTTTTGACGTTAACGTTTCTAATGCAAATATTTTAAAAGCTTTTAAATATTACAGTGAATAAATTTAAGCTGAATTTCTACTCGCATTAATATTCCCAAAAAGAGATCTTGTTACAATTTTTTCGTATACATCAATTTGATTTGATTCACTGGGATGACTTCTCTTAAGAAAATTTATATGTTGAAGAGCATACTGTTGGATTGTTACAAGAGGAAGTATTATTTTTTCTCTAACATCAACTGATGCTTTATTTGCAGGTTCATTTTGCATCAATTCAGTATATCCTGTAAGTTTTAATACCAATTTTTTTGTTAATAAATACTCTTTGTATATCAAATTCCAGAATTCTCCATAATTTTCATTTTTTGACATGTAGGCAGTTAGTTGAAAAAAGGACTTATTCAAACTCATCATACTATTTGATATTAGAGCTCTAAAAAAAGGAACCTCACGGTATAGTTTTTTTACTTGACTAAAATTATTTTTTTCTTGAAAATACATTAGTGCTGATCCCAAACCATAAAAGCCAGGTACATTTTGTTTTAATTGTGCCCAACTACCAACGAAAGGAATGGCTCTTAAACTATCAAAATCAAACTTAGAATCATCGCCAGACCTTTTGGAGGGTCTACTCCCAATATTAGTTTTAGCATAGTACCTAATTGTTGTCATATTTTCTAAATAACCCAAAAAACTAGGATGGTTTTTAAATTCTTGATATGCTTTATGGCTAATAATTGAAAGTTGTTCGATTACTTTTCTATTTTCTTTACTAAAAGCATCATTTTGATTATTTATTTTATTTTTAACTGCTGAGCTTATAAGTTGCTCCAAGTTGTACTTGCATGAGTCAAGTGTACCAAAATTTGAACTAATTGTTTGTCCTTGAATGGTGACTTGAATATCATCGGATTCAATAATATTCCCTAGAGAACTGTAGAATTGATGTGTATTTCCACCACCTCTTGCTGGAGGACCTCCCCTTCCATCAAAAAACTTGACTTTTACTTTATGCTTTCTAGAAATTCTAGTTAATTTTTCTTTAGCCGTTAAAATTTTCCAGTTTGCAGTCAAATACCCACCGTCCTTAGTTCCGTCAGAAAATCCCAGCATAATTGTTTGTTCATTATTTCTGTAAGATAAATGTTCTCTATAAGCATCATTTGAATATATTTTATCCATAATCTCAACGGCAATATCTAAATCTGAAATTGTTTCAAATAAGGGTATAATATCAAATGTATTCTTTTTCCATCCGGATATTTTAAACATTGTAAAAACCTCCAAAATATTAATTGCTGTTTGATTATTACTGATTATGTATCTGTGACAACCTGATTGACCATTTGATTTTTGAATTTTTTGCATTGCTCTTATTGAACCAAGTGTTGATGAAACTAACTCATCTTTAAAAAAAGAGGGTTTAAAATCCCCACTTAAAGAAGACAAGAACTTATATTTCTCAATATACTTAGCACGGGTATACTTATTGAATTCAGTGGGTTTGATTTTTTTTATAATCTTATTGAAAACATAAGAGTGAATTCTTGAATCTTGTCTAATATCAAGTGTTGCAAAATGATAACCAAAGATTTCAACCTTTAAAATTAAGTCATCAAGTTGATCTAGAAATAAAGATTGATGTTGATCAATTAATATTTTTCGAATATTTTTAAGTCGTAATTTTAAATCATTTAAACTAAGTTCGACATAAACAGAATCTTGATTCATACTTACATATAGCCCATTCTCAATTTCTGAGATTTCAGATTCTATATTTTTAAAAGTTAACCTTCTCCTCAATTTTCTGACATCACGATAATAATTTTTAAGTATATCTGATCTAAGTTTTAAAGCAGTTTTAATGGTAATTTTTGTTGTTACAAATGGGTTACCATCCCGGTCTCCACCAGGCCAAAATCCGAGAGAAATTAAATTGAAGTTTTTAAAATCATTTTCAAAAATATTTGATTTAACGTATTTAAAAATATCAGCTATTGAATTATAAAAAACATTTTCTAAGTACCAACTTAAATTTACAGCTTCGTCAAAAGGAGTAGGTTTTTTTGATTTATAAAAAGGAGTTTTTCCGAGTTGTGATAATAAATCTTTGATGTTTTTTAAATCATTGTCTTTGATTGCTTTTGAAAGGTCTGTTATGATACCAAGAACAGAGCCAGGGTAAAATTGGGTAGGATGGGCTGTTAAAACAGGTCTTATACAAATACTATTCAAATGTTTGTGTAGTTTATCTCTGCTGTCATTGGTTTCAAATTCTTCTTTAAGATTTCTTAAAGTACCTATTCCATTAAGATTGTTTATTTCTCTAAAAGATGCGTCCTCTATTGCATCAAAAAGAACAACCTGACGTTCGATGTACTGTATGAATCTAAACAACAAAGAAATTCTTTCTTCCTTGTTGTAATCTTCACAGTGCTTTGAAAAAAAGTTATCAATGATTTTTATAGGTTCGGACTTGTTTTTAAACCCATTTTTACACATTGCTGTTAAAATTGGTAAAAGTTGTCCGGTATCCGAAATTAAATCATAAGGAAGGGTTGCAAAAACACTATTATAAACATGGTATCTTGATAGGACTTTTTCCTCGAATCTTTCCTTTTTAGTAAGCTTATTCATTAAAACTAAGCTATTTCATTGAAAATTTTATGCATTAACCTTTTTTTGTCATTAATGCTTTCCTCAAGCGAAATCATAGTTTCTGTTCTTGAAACACCATCAATATCATCTATCATAAAAATAATCTCCTTAGCATGATTAGTATTTTTAGATCTGATTTTACAATAAATATTAAATCGACCAGTTGTTATATGTGCTACAGTCACGAAAGGTATAGAATTTAGTTTTTCGAGGACTTCATTAGTTAGATGCGTTTTCTCAAGAAAAATACCAATGTAAGCGATAAAGGTATAACCCAATTTTTTGTAATCCAGTTTAAGTGAGGAACCGCTAATTATACCAGCATCTTCCATTTTTTTTATACGAACATGCACGGTACCAGCGGAAATAAGTAATTTTTTGGCAATATCAGTGTATGGAATTCTTGAATTATCAATTAATAAATCAAGAACTTTATAATCAATTTCGTCTAATTTGAATTTCATAGTTGTTTTGTTGAGGTTTTAATACCAAAATTATACATTTTTAGAATAATTTTCAATAAAATCTGTTTTTCATTGAATAATATTTATAAAAAAAAGCTTTTTTTAAAAATATTTAAGTATTTATCATCTAAAATTGTATACATTTCTAAACGTATTTAAACAAAAATAAATACAATTTCGGCAAAAAAATAAAAAATATTTATAAAATACTAATATACATATATTTAGTATTATAATTTTAAACCTTTAGATTAAATATATAAGAGATATTTAGAA
>CESP01076175.1_pt1 | contig 15230 bp, 15 predicted proteins | sample 531211 | NCBI WGS metagenome assembly CESP01 (sample SAMEA2622074, study PRJEB7988) | marine metagenome | biome: marine biome (ENVO:00000447); feature: surface water layer (ENVO:00002042); material: "saline water (ENVO:00002010), including plankton (ENVO:xxxxxxxx)" | depth 5 m | reverse complement strand
AAATTGCGGGCTTAGAGGTATTAAGAATTATTAATGAACCAACAGCAGCATCTCTTGCATACGGTTTAGATAAAAAAGGTGGAAAAAAAATTGCAGTTTATGATTTAGGAGGTGGAACATTTGATATCTCTATTTTAGAAATTGGAGATGGTGTATTTGAAGTTAAATCTACAAATGGTGACACGTTTTTAGGAGGTGAAGATTTTGATGATGCGATAGTTGAATACCTCGCTACTGAATTTAAAAAAGATAATGGTATAGATTTAAAAACAGATAAACTTGCACTCCAAAGATTGAAAGAGGCAGCTGAAAAAGCAAAAATAGAACTTTCATCTGCTGCTCAAACAGAAATTAATTTACCTTTTATCACTGCCGATAAGTCAGGACCAAAACATTTAAATCTTAAGTTCACAAGAGCTAAATTAGAAGCTTTAGTCCAGGATTTAGTTGATAGAACTTTAGAACCTTGTAAGACTGCATTGAAAGACTCAGGTTTTTCTGCAGCTGAAATAAATGAAGTAGTTCTTGTTGGTGGAATGACAAGGATGCCGAAAATAATTGAAACTGTTAAAAATTTCTTTGGTAAAGAACCGAATAAAAGTGTTAATCCAGATGAAGTTGTGGCTATGGGTGCAGCTATTCAAGGTGGAGTGTTGCAAGGCGATGTGAAAGATGTTCTCCTTCTAGATGTGACACCGCTTTCATTAGGAATTGAAACATTAGGTGGAGTTTCTACAAAATTAATTGAAAAAAATACCACGATACCGACAAAAAAAAGTCAGGTATTTTCAACTGCCGAAGATAATCAACCAGCCGTATCAATAAGAGTATTGCAAGGTGAAAGGGAAATGGCAGCAGACAATAAAATTTTAGGTAATTTCGAACTCGTAGGTATACCTCCAGCACCAAGAGGCACTCCTCAAATTGAAGTCACTTTTGATATTGATGCAAACGGAATAGTAAGCGTATCTGCAAAAGATAAGGGGACTGGCAAGGAGCAAAAAATTCAAATCCAAGCATCAGGCGGCTTGTCTGAGGAAGAAATACAAAAAATGGTTAAAGATGCTGAAGCTAACAAAGAAGCTGACAAAAAGAAAAGAGAGACTGTCGATGTTAGAAACCAAGCTGACAGTTTGGTTTTCTCAACTGAAAAAAGCTTAAAAGAACACGGCGATAAGGTTTCAGCAGAAGAAAAAAAAGCAATTGAAAATGGTATAGCTGATCTTAAAAAATCTTTAGAGGGAAACGATGTTGAAGATATTAAGAAAAAAACGCAAAGTTTAGTTCAAGCGTCAATGAAATTAGGTGAAGCAGTCTATAAGAGCCAACAAAAAACAAACGATAAAGATAAAGGCCCTGGAGGACCAAAGGAAACTAAACCTAATGAGAAAGACAACGTAGTTGATGCAGATTTTGAAGACGTAAAAGAAGACAAAGAAAAAAGCGCCTAAGATAAAAATTAAGGAGACGTCCTGTGGCTAAAAGAGATTGTTATGATGTCTTAGGTATCCCAAAGGGTGCTTCAAAAGACGATATCAAAAAAGCTTACAGAAAATTAGCCTTAAAATACCACCCAGATAAAAATAAAGGCGACAAAGCTTCTGAGGAAAAATTTAAGGAAGCTAGTGAAGCCTACCACATACTCTCTGATGAAAAGAGAAAAGCAAATTATGATCAGTTTGGACACGCTGCATTTGAAGGTGGTGGTGGTGGCGGATTTCAAGGTTTTGGAGGATTTGATAGTTCATCATTCTCAGATATTTTTGAGGATTTTTTCAGTGATTTTGGTGGCGGGTCTTCTAGAAGATCTAGCAATAGAGGAAATGATCTAAGATATGATGTAGGTATAAGTTTAGAAGAAGCTTACCAAGGCACTGAGAAAAATGTAAAGTATACAACTTATAAATCTTGTAAGTCTTGTTCAGGTAGTGGAGCTGCTAAAGGTTCAAAACCTATCAAATGCGACTACTGCGCAGGTCGCGGAAAGGTGAGAACTAACCAAGGATTTTTTACAGTGCAACAAACATGCCCACAGTGTAGCGGTTATGGAGAAATGATAGGGACACCTTGTAATTCATGTAGCGGTAACGGTAAGATGCAAGCTAATGAAAATGTTACCGTAAAAATTCCAAAAGGAGTAGATGACGGTACGAGAATAAGACTATCTGGAAAAGGTGAAGCAGGATCAAAAGGTGGCTCAAGCGGAGATTTATATCTTTTCATATCTATAGATAATCACCCCATTTTTAAAAGATCAGATGAGAATTTATATTATGAGTTACCAATTTCTTTTTCCGATGCCGCTTTAGGAACTTCTGTTGAGGTTCCATCAATTGATGGAGGAAAATCAAAAATAAAAATACCTTCTGGGACGCAACATGGTAAACAATTTAGGCTTAAAGGCAAAGGTATGCCGATTTTAAGAAGAAGCATTTTCGGAGATCTTTATATAAGAGTAGTCACTCAAGTACCCAGCTCGCTTTCTAAAAGACAAAAGGAGATATTAGAAGAATTTAATGAGATTGAGTCGAATAAACCAGATCCAGTAATTAAAAGTTTTTTTGAAAAAGCTAAAAAATTTTGGAAAAATTGATAATCTGAATGCAAACTGATCAAATAATGTCCGCGATTTTTTTAATTGCGGTACTCGCATTAATCCTACCTGCTTTTTTATCCACTAATAACAAACTAAAACAGTTTTTAAACAATTTATCAATCTGGACTATAATTGTTCTTACAATTATTATACTTATTTACTTTATTAAATAATAATGAATAAAATAAATTTAGCTATTACCGGTTGCATGGGAAAGATGGGCCAACAGATTATTAAATCATCAAAAAAAAATAAAAATTTTAAAATTGTAAGCTTAACTGAAAATAGGAAAATAAATAAAAGAATTTGTGGAATTAAACCTCAGCTTAATTCTTTAGAAGCTTTTAAAAAAGCAAATCTTATTATAGATTTTACTATCCCAAAGTGCACAATAGAAATTTTAAAAATAGCGTCTAAACTCAAGAAGAAAGTTGTAGTTGGCACTACAGGATTCACAAAAAGAGAGGAAAATTTAATTAAAAAATTTTCAAAAAAAATTCCAATTTTAAAAGCTGGAAACATGAGTTTAGGCGTTAATCTTTTAATGTATCTTACTGAAATAGCTTCAAAGTCTCTTGGAAAAAAATTTTTAACTAAAGTTTATGAGGTCCATCACAAACATAAAAAAGATTTTCCTTCAGGAACTGCATTAATGCTGGCTAGAGGAGTAGCGGTAGGAAAAAATAAAGAATTTTACAAAATGATAGGAAAAAAATTTTTAAATAAAAAATCATTTCCTTATGGGAATAAAATTAACTTCAATTCAATTAGAAAAGGTGAGGTTATTGGTGAACACGAGGTGTCTTTTTCAAGTGGTAAAGAAATAGTAACTTTAAATCATGAGTCTTTTGATAGAGCTCTTTACTCAGAAGGTGCGCTTGCCGCTGCAAAATGGTTGTCTAGAAAAAAACCTGGTTTGTACTCTATGAGAAATCTTTTGAACTTTTAGTGAATAATAAAGCAAAATCTAAAGTCATTCTAAGAATATTGAATAAAACTTACCCAAGAGTCCCAATTCCTTTAAAATATAGAAATACATTCACTCTTTTAATTTCAGTATTACTTTCGGCTCAATGTACTGATGTAAATGTAAATAATGTAACTAAAAATATTTACCCAAAATATAACAAGCCTGAACATTTCGTAAAACTTGGAAGAAAAAAAATAGAAACTCTGATAAAAAAAATTGGAATATTCAGAATTAAAGCGAAAAGTATTTTTTATTTATCAAAAACTTTAATTGAAAAACATAATAGTAAGGTTCCTAAGACCTTCGAGGATCTGGAACAATTACCTGGGGTTGGACATAAAACTGCGAGTGTGGTCATGTCTCAAGGTTTTGGATATCCAGCTTTTCCAGTCGATACTCATATACACAGACTTGCTCAGCGATGGGGACTTACTAATGGAAAAAACGTTACTCAAACTGAAAAAGATTTAAAAAAATTATTTCCAAAAAAATATTGGAACAAACTACATCTTCAAATAATTTGGTATGGTAGAGAATATTGTAAAGCTCGAGATTGCTATGGAATTACTTGTAAAATTTGTAAAAGCTGTTATCCAAATAGAAAGAAATCGATAAAAACCATTAAAGCATAAGAAGAAAAAATGAAAGTTTTAGGAATTGGAAACGCGATCGTAGATGTAATTTGCAAAGTAGAAGAAAAATTTATTAAAGATAACTCATTAACTAAAAGCACAATGAAACTAGTTGACGAAATTGAATTCAAAAAATTACTTTCTAATCTTAAAATTGAAGAGACTATCGCAGGTGGATCAGTTGCAAATTCAATTGTAGGTCTCTCCCAACTAGGGAATGATGTAGGATTTATAGGCAAAATAAGTGATGACAATCTTGGAGCAAAATATGAGGATGGATTAGAAAAAGAAAAAGTTAAATTTTTTTATTCAAAGAAAAAAGAAAAAATCTCAACTGGAACTTGTTTAATTTTAATAACTCCAGACTTCGAAAGAACAATGGTCACTTTTTTAGGTACTGCAGGTAAAATTAATGAAAATGATATTAATATTAATGCAGTTAAAAAAAGTGAAATATTATTTCTCGAAGGTTATTTATGGGATGAAGGGGAGCCAAAAAAAGCTTTTGAAAAGGCAATTAATAATTCAAATCTAGTAGCGATGTCTTTGTCAGACTTATTTTGTGTAGAAAGGCATAAATCAAATTTCTTAGACCTAGTAAAAAATAAAGTTGATATAACTTTTGCTAATGAACAAGAGATCATGAGCTTGTTAAATACCGAAAAAATTACAGATTTAATTCAACTAGCGAAAGATATGAAGAAGCTTATTGTTATCACACGTGGCGAGAAAGGATCTTTGGCAATTAATGGCGATAAAGTAGTTGAATGCGCTGCCCACAAAAATCTTAAAGTAGTAGATTTAACAGGTGCAGGAGATTTATTTGCTGGGGGATTCCTTCATGGATATATAAATGGGATGACTATAGAAGAGAGCTTAAAAAAAGGTACAGAAATGTCTTCGAAAGTTATTCAAATAATTGGGGCAAGAATAAATTAAATTATTTTTTTTTTCTTTTAAAACTTCCTTTACCTTTTTTTGGCTTGATTACTCTCTTTCTATATTTTTTTGTGAATAGATCGATAGCAAATTTGTTTCTTTTTTTCAAAAACAATATCCTTCTTTACTGTTAATGATAAACTTTTCATCTGAAAATTTTTCATTTATTTTCTTTCTAAGCCTATAAATGTGTGTCTCGACGGTATGTGTATCTGCATCAGTAGCATATTTCCAAACCTCAGATAAAATATCGCTTTTTGAAACAGGTTTTTTTTTATTTAAAAATAATTCTAAAAGTTGAACTTCTTTTTCTGTAAGAATGATAAACTTTTCATTTTTTACTAGCTTTTTTTCATTTTTATTTAAAAAATATTCTTTGATTTTAATAGATGAATTTTTAGAAAAATTTTTTTTTGCTGCACAACTCTCAACAATGTTATTTAATTCATTAGGAGTTGTTGGAAGACTCAATACCTGATCAAAAAATTTGGAATTTGCACTTTTTTGCAAAGATGCCAAAATTTTGAAACAATCACTTTTTTCAATCAATTGTAAGAATTCTTTATTTTCAGAATTTAATTCATGACAAATTATTCCATCATAATCTTTTAAAGAAGAAGCGGATGTGTTTTGATTTGGTGAAAATTTAAATTTGAAATATTCACTAAGTTCATTTAAAGCTTTTATAAAGCTGTTAGGGGCCGAAATTAAGATTTTAAGTTTATGCATATATTAATAAAAAATAAATATCTTACTTATGGGAATTATAAAGTAAAATGTGCTGTTGGTAAAAGAGGAATTAAGAGAAAAAAAAAAGAAGGTGATTTATCAACTCCTAAAGGAACTTTTCAAGTAAAAAAAGTTTATTATAGACATGATAAAGTAAAAAATCTTAAAACTATTTTTAAAAAAATAGTCATAAGAAAGAATATGGGTTGGTGTGATGATACTAGGTCAAACAGATACAACAAACTTATAAGATATCCTTTCAAATATAAATCAGAAAAACTTTTTAGAGCTGATAATATCTATGACATTATTTTAGTATTAAATTTCAATATGAATCCTGTAAAAAAGGATAAAGGAAGTGCAATTTTTATACATGTCGCAAAACGTAAATTTAGTCCAACTAAAGGGTGTGTTGCTCTTGAAAAAAAAGAACTTAGAAAACTTTTAAAAACTTTGAAGAAAAAATCAAAAATAAAGATTAGCTAACTTCTAGATCCAAAAATTGAACTTCCAATACGCACAAATGTTGCATTAAGATTTATAGCATCTTCGTAATCAGCAGACATTCCCATGCTTAATTCCTTAAAACCTAAAGATGCGTTTAAATCGCTAAGAGTTTTAAAATATTTTTTTGGATTTTGGTCATTAGGTGGTATTGCCATTAGTCCTAAAATATTAAGATTTTTTTCTTTAGTGCAATATGTATAAAATCCATCAATCTCATTTATTGGAACACCAGATTTTTGAATTTCATTTCCTATATTAACCTGAATAAAATATTTCAACTTTTTCTCATTTTCTCTCTCAAAATTAGAAAAAATATCAGCAAGCTTCTGATTATCAAGAGAATGTATATAATCAAATAATTCTGCAGCACTTTTTGCTTTATTACTTTGAAGTTTACCTACCATATGTAATTTTAAATCTTTTCTCTCATTTTTCAAAAGCTTCCACTTAGCAGAAGCTTCTTGCACTTTATTTTCGCCAAAATGTTGATGACCGAAATCGATTAATGGCATGATGTGCTCCAATGAGAAAGTTTTGCTGACTGCAACAATATTAACTTCCCTATTGGGACTAAGTTTTTTAATATTAGAATTTATTTTATTAAAACTTTCAATTATGTTAGCCATATGGTTATCCTTAAAAACAAATATTTTCTTATTATAGAAAATATCAAAGATATAAGTTTAGAAAACATTAAAAAACGATTCAAGTTTAATATAATCTACAGGAATAACAAAAAAATTGAAGATTTACATGGATTAAGAATCTTCAGAAAAGAATGTAAGTCTAAAGATATAAAATTTTTTGTTGCTAATGATCATAATCTATCATCAAAGTTAAAGGCTGATGGAATTTATCTATCAGCGTTTAACAAAGATTTTAAATACTTAAATTATATGAAAAGAAACTTTATAATAATAGGGGCTGCACATAATATTAAAGAAATAAATTTAAAAATAAAACAAGGTTGTAAATATATTTTGCTATCAAGATTATTTCGGGTGTCTTATAAGCCTGAAATGAATTATTTAGGTATAAATAGGTTTAATTTTTATGCTACCAATGTTTGCAAAAAAATCGTTGCTTTAGGAGGGATAAATACTTCAAATATTAACAAGCTGAAAATTGTAAACTGTGATTCTTTTGCCTTAATGACTGAGATAAAAAAAAAGCCGGCTAAGATATTTAGCCGGCTTTTTTAAATTTTAATTACTTACGTAATTAGAATGCCAAAGCTACTGAAAATACAGTGTCTTTTACGTTAAGACCATCTGTATATCTAGCGTTTGTAAAGTCATTCTGTGCAATTGCTAACGTCATTCCACCCATTGTGTAAGCAGCTTGAATACCAGTTGCTTCTAATGTGTAGTTAGCTGTTGTTGCTGTTTGGTTGTCTGGGTTAGACTCTTCGTTTTCGTAAGAGATAGATAAATTATCATTTACGTTAAACGCAACAGAGTATTTTGTACCTTCAACTGACTCTGTTAAGTCACCACTGTAAGCGTTGATTGCAAAAGCTGTATAGTTTTTGCTGTAACCAACTGAGAACGGACCTGCAGCGTAAGTAGCGTAGTACGATCCTGACTCTGGACTTTGAGTTGTAGAGTTTACAACACCGTCGTAGTCAACATAGTCAGCACCAACAGTTAAACCATCAATTGGAGCAGCTTTCACTTGGTAGTGAGTTGCTGTTTTACCCATAATTGATGTTTGTCCGAAAGGTGCAGTTGTAGAGCTAAACGCAGCCGTTGAAGCTGTGAATGTTCCTAAGTTTGCTGAACCTGACGCTTTGTAACTGTTTAATGATGCAGCGCTTGATGCAGCTGGTGCATAAGCGAGCTTAGCTGTAATACCGAATGGTAATAGATCTGCTGGCGTGTGGTATTGTATTGTATTGTGACCACTTAGATCAAAAGTATCAAACATTCCCTCATTGTATGAAGTGTCTGACGGTCTTGATATTACTGATTGAGATGCAGAGTTATCTGTATCTAATCCACCTTCAGAAATAAACACACCAAGTGTACCGAAGCCAGTTGTAAGTGTTAATTTACCGTCATCCTGTGCAGTTGCACCGTCGATATCTTGAGCATAGCTCCATGTCATACCGTTATCCAACTCACCTGATGCTGATAAAGTAAATTCGTTAGATACACCTAAACCTTTTCCTTGTTCAATTTTACCACTTGCACCATCACTTGATGTGATAGAGTAAGAAGCTTTTGCATCACCAGTGATTGAAAGATCACCAGCATTTGCTACTGAAAAAGAAAGGGCTGTTAGTGATACTAACAACATTTTCATTAAGTTTTTCATATATTTCCTTTGTTAAATTATTATTTTTTATAAAAAATAACTTTTCGAAATTTATTCGATTTATGACTGGCTATAATCTAAAAAAGCCCCTTTTAGGCTATATTTCAGTATACTGTTGCAATTTTACCACTAATAAAAACCCCTATTTTAAAGGCTTATTTGTTAAAATATGCTTTAACTTAATTTTTAATAAGGTAAATACTTAATTTAAGCAATTTTACCTAGTAATTTATGGAATTAATGAGCAAAAATATTAAAAAACACATTGTCTTTGCAATCATTTCATTGATGGCACTTACCTCCTGTAAAGGATTATATAAATATAGTGACGCGAGAGAAAATCCAGTTAGAGGTGAGGATAGAGCACGTAAAAATATTGAGGAAGGTAGAGGAGTTTCTGTAGGAGGTTTGATTAAACGGGGTGATACAAACTACGAGTTTAGTACATCTAATCCGATGTGGAGAGCATCACTTGAAGTTTTAGATTTTTTACCCATGACAACAGTAGATTATTCAGGGGGAATGATTATTTCTGATTGGTATACTGATAATAATTCGGATAACGAGTCAATAAAAATAACAATTCGTTTTCTTTCTAATGAAATAAGAAGCGACAGTTTAAAAATAATTGTTCATAAAAAAATATGTCCAAACAATTCAACTGCGTGTAAAGTAAACATTTTGAGTGATACTAAAATAAGTCAAGAATTAAGATCCACAATTATAAAAAAAGCTAGCCTTTTACAAGAGGAAAGCAAAAAGAAAAAAAAATAATTTAAATGGAAAGAGTTAATTTTCAAGCTATTGAAAAAAAATGGCAAAAAGTTTTTTCCAATCAAAAACTTTCAAATAAAAATGGAAAAAAATTTTATTGTTTAGAAATGTTTCCTTACCCGTCGGGAAAGATACATATGGGGCACGTGAGAAACTATACGATTGGAGATGTTATAGCTCGATATAAATTTATGAAAGGGTTTAATGTTCTCCATCCTATGGGTTGGGACTCCTTTGGATTGCCAGCTGAAAATGCCTCAAAATCAAATAATTTACATCCTAAAGTTTGGACAAATAAAAATATTGAAACAATGAAATCTCAATTGAAAATGCTTGGTCTCTCTATTGATTGGGATTTGGAGATTTCCACCTGCGATAAAGATTATTACAAATATCAACAAGAAATATTTATCGATTTTTATAATCAAGGACTAGTTTCAAGAAAAGAAACGTATGTTAATTGGGATCCCGTTGAAAAAACAGTTTTAGCAAATGAACAAGTGATAAACGGTAGGGGTTGGAGATCAAATGCAATAGTTGAAAGAAAAAAATTGTCACAATGGTTTTTCAATATTACTAAATTTTCGGACGAACTCCTTAAAGATTTAGATAGTTTAGATGGATGGCCTGAAAAAGTTAAATTGATGCAAAAGAATTGGATAGGAAAATCATTCGGCTGTGAGATCAATTTTAATATAAAAAATAAAGGTCAGAAAATTAAGGTTTTTACAACAAGACCTGACACTATTTTTGGAGCTAGCTTCATAGCTTTATCAGCAGATCATCCGTTAAGTGAAAGTTTTAAAAATTCAAAAGAATTTAAAGAGTTTAAAAAAAAATGCAATAAATCAGGAACAACTGAGGAAGCGTTAGCGAATGCAGATAAGATCGGATACAAGACCAATTTAGAAGTTGAGCACCCATTTATAAAAAACAAAACAATTCCAGTTTATTTTGCCAATTTCGTCCTAATGGATTACGGAACTGGAGCTATTTTTGGATGCCCTGGTCATGATCAAAGAGATTTCGACTTCGCAAAGAAATATAAATTAGAAATTATAAAAGTTGTATCTGATGGAAAGGAAAGTGAATTAACCGAAGCATTTACTGAAACTGGTTCAATGATTAATTCAGATTTTATTAATGACTTTAATGTTGAAGAAGCAAAAAATAAAATAATTGAAGAAATAGAAAAATTAAGTTTAGGCCAAAGAAAGACTTTATTTAGGTTAAAAGACTGGGGTATTTCGAGACAGAGATATTGGGGTTGCCCTATACCTATGATCTACTTAGAAAATGGAAAAGTAGTACCCGTTGACAAAAGCGAGTTACCTATAGAGCTTCCAGAGGACATTGATTTAAAATCTCAAGGAAATCCACTGGATGCTCACCCCAAATGGAAATATACTGTTGAAAAATCTACGGGTGAGAAGGCAGTAAGAGAAACTGACACTTTAGATACATTTGTTGACTCATCCTGGTATTTTCTAAGATTTTGTTCTCCTAATCATAAACTTTCACCATTCGACCAGAAGGAGGTCAAATACTGGATGCCTGTAGATCAATATATTGGTGGGATAGAACACGCAATACTTCACTTATTATACTCAAGATTTTTTACAAAAGGTATTAATATTTGCAATAAAGATTTTAATATCTCAGAGCCTTTTAAAAATTTGTTTACCCAAGGAATGGTTTGTCATGAGTCTTATAAAGATGAAAAAGGAAATTGGTTATATCCAAATGAAATTGAAAAACTTGACGCTAACAATATTGTTAAGAAATTAGATAAAAGTAAAGTATTAGTCGGACCACCTGAGTCAATGTCCAAATCAAAAAAAAACACTATTGATCCAGAAACTATGATAAATCAATATGGAGCTGACGCTGTTAGATGGTTTATTTTATCGGATAGCCCTCCGGAAAAAGACGTTCAATGGTCAGACTCAGGAGTGGACTCTGCAAATAAATTTTTACAGAAAATTTGGAATTTAAATTATCTAATTTATAAAAAAAAAGAGGGCGTCTCTGATGATAAGATAAACAAAAAGGTTACTTTAGAGATAAACAATTTTGTGATCAAAATAGATGACTCTATTAACAATTTCAGGTTTAATGTTACGATTGCCAACTTTTACCAAGTTTACAATACTCTTAAAAATTATTTAAATTTAGAAGTTAGTAAGCAAACTTTAACTAACTGTATAGTAAAGATTATGAAACAAATGTTACCTTTTACGCCTCATTTAGCTAATGAGTGTTTAGAATTATTTAAATGTCAAACAGTAAATATATGGCCAAAAGTTGATAAAAATAACATCTTAGACGAAATTAATTTAGCAGTCCAAATTAACGGAAAAACAAGAGACATAATTAAAGTTAAATCAAACCTTGTTGAAAAAGAAATCAACAAGATAATACTTAGAAATTCCAAAGCGAAAAAGTATCTTGGGTCAAAGAAAGTTATTAAAACTATATTTGTTAAAAACAAAATTATAAATTACATAATTCAAGGTCAATGACAAATTTCAAATATTTACTGTATTCTATTTTTACTTTTTTAATACTTTCTAGCTGTGGATATCAAGTGTTAGATAAATCTAGATTATCAGATTTATCAATTAGTTATATTGAGGCCACAGGTAATAAAAAAATCAATTTTCTTATTAAAAATAAAATTAGAAATTTTTTGAACGATAAATCCTCACAAAATATTGTGACGCTTTCAATAGACTCTTCGAGTAAAAGAAGTGTCAAAGAAAAAAATATTAAAAATGAAATTACGAAATATCAAATAAATATATCTACAAAGATACAAGTAAATTTTATTAATAAAAATAAAATTAAGACGTTTAGTTTATCACAAAACGGTGACTATAACGTTTCAGATGAGCAATCAAAAAATATAAGTAATCGGAATAACTTAGAGAGATATTTAGTTGATAAAATCACTAATCAATTTTTTAATAAACTAATACTAATTACAAATGATTTATAAAAGTTATATTTTAGAAAATGATGATAATTTATTATTTAAAAATATATCTATACTTTTTTATGGAGAAAATTTAGGTTTAAAAAATTATTTTAAAAAGAAGATAAAAGATCTTGGCAAAAAATTTTTAAAAATAAATTTAACTAACGAAGAAATTATTAGAGATGCCAACCTACTCATAAAAGAAATAAATAATGCATCATTATTTGAAGATAAAAAAATAATATTTATAGAAAACGTTAGCGACAAGATATTTGACGATTTACAAACCTCTTTGGATCGCATAGGCAATAATAAGTTAATTTGTTTTGCAGGCGTGCTGGATAAAAAATCAAAGATAAGAAATTTCTTTGAAAAATCAAAAGAATTTGGTGCGGCAGCGTGCTACGAGGATAATCTGATATCAATCAGAAATTTAATTCAAAAAGAATTAAAAGACTTTAAAAATCTTACCCCACAAAATTTAAATTTAATAATTGAAAACTGTAATTTAGAAAGATCAAAATTGTATAATGAATTAGAGAAAATTAAACTTTTTTTTCTGAATAAAGAATTAAATAAAGATAAATTAGAGCAACTTCTAGATGTCAGATTAAATGAAAACTTTAATAACTTAAAAGATGAAGTATTTAAAGGCAACAGAGTTAACACCAACAAGCTACTCAACGATACTTTGATTGAACAAGAAAAAATAAATTATTACCTTAATTTGATAAATCAGAGACTTTATAAACTTAATGAGGTTCAGATAATGTCGAAAAACATTGGTTTAGAGAAATCTATAGGTAATTTAAAACCTCCAATTTTTTGGAAAGATAAAGAAAATTTTACTATTCAAGCTAGAAAATGGGGTCAAAACAAAATTAAGTATATTTTAGATAAATCATACGATTTAGAAATTAATATAAAATCAAATTCAACAATAAATAAAAATATATTATTCAAAAAACTTCTAGTAGATATCTGTGATACGGCTAATTCTTAGTTAGTAAATCAGCAATTAGATCGAATTGATCTAGATCTTTGTATTGAATAGTAATTTTACCGGAATTATTTTTTTTATTTAAAATATTCACTTTTAGTCCTAAAATTTTTTCTATTCTCTCCTGAGTTTTTAAAATATTAGTATCTGTTTTTTTTTCATGCTTATCTTTTTTCGCTCTTGTTAAATATTCTACCTTTCTTGCACTATAATTTTTTGAAACTATTTCTTCAGCTATAGAAGATGCATTAGAAATCCCAATTAATGGTCTAGCTTGACCAGAAGTTAAGGTTCCTTCCTCTAGCATAGCAACTACATCTTTTGGTAATGTTAATAATCTTAAAGTGTTACTTACGTGGCTTCTACTTTTTGACATAAGTTTCGAAATACTATCATGGTCATATTTAAATTCTTCATTTAGTCTTTTATAACCTTTAGCCTCTTCAATCGGATTAAGATCATCTCTCTGGATGTTTTCAACAATTGCAACTTCTAGAGACTCAACGTCGCTTAAATCAAGTAGGGTTACAGGAATTTCATGTAATCCAGCTTTTTGTGCTGCTAACCATCTTCTCTCGCCTGCAACTATTTCATATTTCCCAGGCTCTGATTTTTTGATTCGAACAGCTATTGGCTGAATGACGCCGTTTTTTTTAATTGACTTTGCTAATTCTTCAAGCTTTTCCTCTCTAAAATTTTGACGAGGTTGATAAGGATTTTTACTTAGATCCCCAATTGCAACCTTAGAAATACTGTTGATTTCTCTCGTTTTTTCAGCTGGTTTTTGGTCACCAAATAAAGCTGATAACCCTCTACCCAATCCTTTTTTTTTTCCCGAGCTCATGCAGCGCTTTCTATTTTATTATTCTTAATAAACTCTTCTGCAAGTTTAAAATATGACTTGCTACCTGCGCAATTCCTATCATAAATTACACAAGGTAATCCATGCGATGGCGCTTCTGATAGCCTCACGTTTCTTTGAATAACTGTTTGATAAACTTTATCCTTAAAATAGTTTCTAGCTTCTCGATCAACTTCTGAGGATAATTTATTTCTTTTATCAAACATAGTTAACAAAATTCCTCTTATGCTTAGATCAGGATTAAGGTTTTCTTTTATTCTATCAATTGTTTTAACAAGTTGAGTGATACCCTCCAAAGCAAAAAATTCGGTTTGTAATGGAACCAAAAGTTCATCAGAGGCTACGAGAGCCATAATTGTAAGCAGACTTAGTGAGGGTGGACAATCTATAAAAATATTATCATATCCATCAAGTAAACCTTTTTTTTCAGATTTTAAAATTTCTTTTAAAACGAATGCTCTATTAGAATCATTGGCTGTTTCTACTTCAAGACCTGATAAATTCACATGAGAACCTATTAGATCTAAATTTTGAATTTGAGTTTTTTGTATTACATTTTTAATATTAATTTTTTTAATTAAAAGATTATAAATATTTTTTTCCTCCTCATTGTTGGTTTTTCCAAGACCAGTTGTGGCGTTGCCTTGAGGATCCAAATCAATTATTAAATTCTTTTGACCCAATATGGACAGAGAGGCAGCTAAGTTTATAACGGTGGTAGTTTTGCCTACTCCGCCCTTTTGATTTATAATTGCCAAAGTTGTAGGTCTTCCCATTTTTAATCAATTTTCATTAAAATAATTTTAGACTCTTCATTTGTAATACTTTTTTCTAATTTATAAGGGTATTTTTTAGTTTTTAAAGATATATTTAACTCTTCCTGTGCATTTTGACCTTTTAAAATGATCAATTTATGTGGCTTTTTAGC
>CESP01012704.1_pt1 | contig 15240 bp, 18 predicted proteins | sample 531211 | NCBI WGS metagenome assembly CESP01 (sample SAMEA2622074, study PRJEB7988) | marine metagenome | biome: marine biome (ENVO:00000447); feature: surface water layer (ENVO:00002042); material: "saline water (ENVO:00002010), including plankton (ENVO:xxxxxxxx)" | depth 5 m | reverse complement strand
TGCTATGCAATGAGTAGATACAGTCAAAATTTAGAGAAAAAATTAAGCACGGAAAGATAGTAATGTCAAAAATAATTGAACTTAAGAATGTAAATAAATGGTTTGATAAGTTTCAAGTTCTAAAGGACATTGATCTTGAAGTAGCCCCACAAGAAAAAATTGTTATATGTGGACCTTCAGGATCAGGTAAATCAACTTTAATAAGATGCATAAATAGATTAGAGGAACATCAAGAGGGTAATATTATTGTAGATGGAACAGAACTTTCTGAGAGCACAAAGAACATTGAAAAAATAAGGGCTGAAGTTGGAATGGTATTTCAACAATTTAATTTATTCCCTCACTTATCAATTCTAGATAATTGTTCTTTGGCGCCTATATGGGTTAAAAAGCTTCCGAAAAAACAAGCCGAAGAAATAGCAATGAATAATTTAAAAAGGGTTCAAATTGATGATCAAGCTTTAAAATTTCCAGGGCAACTTTCAGGTGGGCAACAGCAACGTGCTGCAATTGCAAGAGCTTTATGTATGGAGCCCAAAATAATGTTATTTGATGAACCTACATCTGCATTAGATCCAGAAATGATTAAAGAGGTATTAGATGTAATGGTAGATTTAGCTAAAGGTGGAATGACTATGCTAGTTGTAACACACGAAATGGGTTTTGCCAAAGAAGTTGCTGATTACATGATTTTCATGGATGAGGGTAAAATTGTGGAGAGAGCTAAAACAAAAGAATTTTTTGAAAACCCTAGATCTGAGAGAACGAAACTTTTTTTAAGTCAAATCTTATAGCCATTTTGGTATTGGCAAATCTTTACTTTTCAAAAATTCTTTATTAAAAATTTTACTGGCATATCTTTTACCGTGATCACAAAGTATTGTTACAATTGTTTTGCCGGGGCCCATTTTTTTTGCGAGTTTAATTGCTCCTGCTATGTTTATACCAGATGAACCCCCTAAAACAATTTTTTGTTTTTCAATTAAATCATAAACTAAACCTAAAGCTTCAGTGTCATTTGTCTGAAAAGCATCGTCAACTAAAGCTTTATCAAAATTCTTAGTAATTCTTCCTGTTCCAATTCCCTCGGTTATTGAACTTCCAGTGCTTTCAAGTTTATTATTTTTAATATGAGAATAAAGTGATGAACCCATTGGATCGGATAATGCAATTTTAATATTGTTATTTTTATTTTTTAAACCTATTGAAACACCAGCTAAAGTCCCTCCAGTTCCAACTGCACAAGTAAAACCATCAACTGTACCAGCTGTTTGGTTCCATATTTCTTCAGCTGTTGTTTGAATATGTGCCTCTGTGTTTATAGTATTATCAAATTGATTAGCCCAATATACTCCTTTAGAACTGGACTTATTTAATTCATCAGCGATTATTTTAGATTGTTTGATATAATTGTTAGGATTTGAATAAGGAACAGCCTCTACTTCAATTAGTTCAGCACCTAAATTCCTTAAAGTTTCTTTTTTTTCAATAGATTGAGTTTTTGGTATAACTATCTTTAATTTTAATCCGTATTCTTTACAGACTATTGCTAAACCAATGCCTGTATTACCCGCAGTACCTTCGACAATAGTTCCACCTTTGGATATTAATTTTTTTTTAATGGCATCCTGAACAATAAATAAGGCAGCTCTGTCTTTGACTGACTCTCCAGGATTAAAATATTCAGCTTTTCCATAAATGTGACAACCAGTCAACTCTGAGGCTTGTTTTAATCTTACTAATGGTGTATTTCCAATTTGGTTTAAAATTGTATTAGTGTCCATAACATTAAATATATGAAAAAAATTATACTTTCAATTGCAATATTTTTCGCTTTAATTATACAATCATCTAGTCATGTTGGTCATTATGCAAAATATAATTACTTAGAATATGAATTATTTAGAAACAATGCATCAATTGGTTATCATAAATATGACTTTAAAAGAACTGGTGACAATCTTTCAATAGTAAGTGAAGTAAATTTCAAAATTACAAAACTAGGAGTTGATCTTTATAAGTACTTTGCAAAAAGTGAAGAAAACTATGAACGAGGAACTTTCAAAAGTTACTTTTCTAAAACCAAGCAAAATAAAAAAGATAGGTACGTAAATATTTTCTTTGATAAAGATAAAAAAAAGTTGATAATTGATGGTTCATCGTATAAAGGCGATGCAAATAAAGATTATATTGTGGGCACATGGTGGAATCATGAAATTATAAAAAAAAAAGCACAAATAAGTGGAATTTCCGGAAGAATTATAGAACAAACAGTAACTTTCATTGGGAAGGAAGAGATTAAAATAGACGATAAACTCTATAAAACTTTACGTTTTAATTTTAAGTCATCTGATGAAACTCTTCCTGATAGTAAAAAATTAAATACTGATATCTGGTATGAAGAAAACACTTATTTATGGGTAAAAGCTGCTTTTGAAAAAACTGGATATTGGGAATATAGGTTAAAAAAAGTAAATTAATTAATTTTTGGTCATTTTTTTTTTGCTTTAGTCAACAGATAAAATGAATAATTTTGCCACTTTTTTTGGTTTAATTTTTTTTTTTTAGGGTATTGATAAAAAGCTCATTTTGAGGTTCTATCTTAAGAAAAAAGGGAGTTCTAATGGAAGAAAATTTCAATATTCATTTAGGTAAGAAATTACGAATGAGAAGGCTATCTTTAGGTTTAACACAGACCAAGGTTGCACATGCAATAAATGTTACATTTCAACAGATTCAAAAATATGAAAAGGGGACTAACGGAGTAAGCTCCAATAGGCTCATGCAATTATCACAGTTTTTGAAAGTTCCGATTATTTATTTTTTTGAAGATTATAAAGAATTTAAGGATATTAATTCAAATGATGAAACAAACGATGATTTAAATTACTCCTTTTTGAGTAGAACATTTTCTTCTCTATCTAAAGCACAAAAAGAAAAAATTTTGCAGATTTTGAATAATACTTCTAAATTTGAAAAAGTAGGATAATTGGCTCCTCGGGCAGGACTCGAACCTGCGACCAATTGATTAACAGTCAACTGCTCTACCAACTGAGCTACCGAGGAATAGTCCGCAACATACTTTCTTTAATAAAATAAAACAACAATAATTTTTATTTAAATCTTATGACAAAATAGATATTAAAAGCTAAATATCTGCAATGTAAATATTAAATATATAACGCCTAACCAAAATCTTAACTTTTTATTAATTGTAATAACTATTCTTTGATTCTTAACTATAAATTTACTAAAGCCGATACTCATAAATGTTGGAATACAGCACCAAATATACGATAAGAAAATGTACCAATCTAAAGCTGTAAGGTAATTTAATTTTGGTATGTCATCTAAAAAAACAAAATTATAAGCTATTAAAGCAAGCAAAGCCACAATAGATGTGGTTAACCTTGCGTCAAGTTTCTCTGTAGGTATCCATAATACATACCAAGCTATACTTAAGATTAAAAAGATAGGTATTATAATCTTATAAATATAATGAGCTGAATTTCTTTCAATGTTTAATATTAAGTCGATTGAATTTTCATTGTAAGAATGAGTTTTATCTAAATATTTGTTATAAAAATTTTCAACAATTATTTCATCACTTTCTATGTTTATATTTTTTACTGTCCATTCTTTTAAATAATTCTCTGATACATTAATTAAATAATTTTCTAATCCTAAAAAAGCTCCTTCAGCTGGTGTAATAAAATGAACGGCTGCCTTCCCGGTTTTTGGCCAGGTTTCATTAATATTTGCCGTGCTTCTAGCTCCAGAGGCAATTTTAATTTTTAGTATTTGTTTATCAAAAGGAAAATTTTTAAAGTCGAATGTTTGTCTGAATTGACCTATTCCAGACTCCTGACGCACAGTTCTTACCTCTCCGTTGTCGTAAGTAAAATCAATTTGAGACCTATTAGCGATGTCTGGAGTGTTTACGCCTTTTCTAATGTCAACATCATATTTATATTCTTTTATTTCGACTGTTTGAATAGGATAAGGTGCGTTCTCATTCATAGCTTGATAAAAATCATCTTTAAGTAGATCTTTAGCAAATTTATTTAATTCTGGCCTTTTATTTGTAAAATCTGCACGAAATGATATCTCAAGTAAACCTTTATTAGTGTCTATGTTATTTATGTAATCTAAATTAAAACTTGAAAGCTTAATATCATTATAGTCATAATCATAAGGCTTAAGATTAATTACTTTATTACTATTTAAAGTAATTTTTGCTTCGTCGTTTTTTTTATGCAATTCCACAATTTTTTTATCAGAAACCTTAGATAAATTTAGATCATTATATTTTTTCACGGAAATACCTTGAGGAAAATTTTTCTTATCGAACAAAGAAAACCTTATTACCGGATAGTTATTTTTATCTCTTTTGATAATTATTTGTTTTTTATTTTTATCCCAAGAAAAATCATAAAATAAACCTATATCATACCTTGTTTCTTGGAATGGGTAAGACTTAATCACATTACCTTGAAAGATACGATTATTAAATTCTAACTCTATATTAGCTTTTGCATGAAAAATATCTGATAGTATAGTGCTTAAAAAAAGCAAAATTATATATTTATATTTAGTTATATTCATAAACAATAAGTTGAGTTTAATTTATTATAATCATAATATTCAAAATGGCAAAGATTAGAAAAAACGCTTCAATAGAAAGTGGTTTAATGGAAGTCTTAAAAGTTTTATCTGATGAAGAAATTAATGAGGCGATCGGTAAAACTTCTTCTTATATTAGAAAATGTAGCAATCCTGATTTACCCCAAGAAATAGATCATAACGACTCATTTAAACTTGACCAAGCTTGTATTAAAAAGGGTAAAGCACCACCTTTGTTAACCGCTTATGAATATATGATTGTTCAATTGTTGGATAAAGCTGACAATTTTGAAAATAAAGATATAAATGAAATGCTAGTTAAATCTACAATATTGCATGGAAAACTTACGGAATTAGTTAAAGAGGCTAAGGATGCTAAAAGCGAGAAGGGTGAAGAGGTATCAGATTTAGAAAAAAAAGATATTTTTGAAGCAATAACGGATTTAGAAAACAAAATTCTTAAAATTAAACTTACAATCGATAGCAAATAAAAGAAGCTATAATAATTTTAATTACAATTTTTAATTAAATAAATAATTTAAAATAAATTTATCATCAAATTTCTTAATTTGAGATACTCGTGTAAGAACATATTTTTTATAATAATCATGGGACAACCAACTTACATGAAGAGAGGAATAAAATTTATCTTGGAAATTCATATAAGTACAGTATGTGGCTAATACGAATTTTTTTCCGTTATCTTTGTATTCATAAACAGAACTATCCCATAATAATTTTGTTTTACTAGAAGTTTTATTTTTTGAAAAATAAGATTTAAACGCTATTGGATTAATATCAATAGTATTTGATAATATTGAAATAAATTCATTTTTCATTGATGGACAATTATTTCTAAAATTATTTTTTTGAACGAAAAAATTCTTTTTTCCAGTGATATTTATTACTTTATATCTATTATTTGTACGTAAATAATAACTATCGAAAATTGGATCGCGGTCAATATTATTTAAATCTTTATCTGAAAATGAATATATATTCTTCGGAAGGTAATCTCTTGTTTTGCCGTTTGAAATTATTGAGTACTTACTAACGTCATCAAATAATTTGACTCCAAAAATATTATCAATATTTGCAGAAAGGTAATTCGGTGAATTTATACAAAAAAAAAAGATTAAAAGGGATTTAAGATATTTTTTCATATTTATCCCATTTACCATCTTGATCGTTATCATAAGCCATAATATCTGCGGTACCATTATCATCTTCATCGATTTCGGCTCTATCAGCATTACCGTCTAAGTCATCATCGAAAAAAAATATTTCAAAGTTTTCATTTTCATTTTCATCAAATGCAACTGTTTCAATAATACCATCTTCATTTAAATCTATGACTGCAGTATCTATTTTCCCATTTTTATTTTCATCTAAAAACCATATATCGGTAGACCCATTTTTATTTAAATCTCCCTTTTGCGCATTAGGATATTTTTTATCTATACTATTTTCTTTAACTTTTTTATCTTTTTTTGTTATCCAAGTTGGTCCCTTTTTTTTCTTTTGAATATATTTATTTTCCTTTATTTTTTTTTCAGGATTATTTAAAAAATCAATCATATCATTAACTGAAATAGCAAAGTTTAAATTTTCACCATCAGCAGTAAAAGTATTAACCCCGATTAATTTTTTGTTTTTATTAAATAAAGGGCCACCTGAGTTACCTGGATTTATAGGAACCTGGATTTGTATTACATCTGCAAAATGATTTGAGTTTTTATATTTCCATTTATAATTTTTTCTTAATTGGCTCACCATTCCATTATTGAAGCTCCAAATTAATTCTCCTGGATGGCCTATAGCGAAAGCTGTTTCACCAACATTCACATTTTTATAGTTCCCAAATTGTACAGGCTTAACATCATCTGGAAGACCAGTAATTTCTAATAAAGCTAAGTCTTTCTCTTTATCTATCTTTATTACTCTTGCTTCATATGAGTCTAAATTATCTAACATGTATTTTTCATTAACTAAATTTTCAGGTTTTAACCATACTCTTACTTTTTTAGCACCCTCAATTACATGCCAATTCGTTACTATTTTTTTTCCTTTATGATTAACAATAAATCCAGATCCAGAACCATTTTTTTTATAGTTTCCTATAAAAACAACACTTTTTGCATAATCTTTAAAAATATCCTCAGCTGGTCCTTTGAATTTGGTTCTAGGAGGCCTGTTCTTATTTTTGCTTATTAATTTTGGCCTTATGACATTTAAGTAATTTTTGTTAGACTCAACATTTACTTTTAATTCCTTAATTTGTTTTTTTTCAGTAAGAGGAGTAACTGCAATAATAATAGACTCTTTCCCTTTTACCTTTGACTCTAAAATTAATTTAGTAGTTATTTCTGCCTGTAATGCATAACCATAAAAGATTGAAATTAATACAATTAAAATTTTTTTATTCATTGATATTATTTTCTAGAGATAAATATAAAATCACCACCACCATGTCCCCAAGACATTATTCTTGCATAGTAAGGTTGCTGTCTTGAACCAGCATGATCAATGAATATATTTTCGGTTATTTCACTTAATCTGATTGCTTTCTGATTATTTTTAAGAGATTGAATAAAACTTGTTGCAAACTTAGAGTGTTTATTTGTAGTATCTTCAACTGGTTCATTGCTACCTGAAGATAGTATTATTCTTGCTCTTCGATTTAATAATTTACTATAGGCTAAAGATTTATTTTTGTTATCAACTTTTGTCTTACCTTTTGTGGCAACAGCAAAATAACATGAGTCAACCATTACAGCTAGATGATGAGCAGAAATCTCATTTTCTAGATAAACTTCAATATCTCTAATATTTATCCATTCTGTAGGATCGTAATCTTTGGCTCCATCTATTGGTATCCAATAAGATTGAGTTGACCGTATATCACCATGTCCTGAATAATAAATTAAGACATAATCTTTATCCGTAGTAATTTTTGTCAGTTCATTAATGGCTTTAAAGATATCTTTTCTTGTTCCATTCATGACAGATATCACTTTTTCAAAGTTATATTTTTGTTCAAGCACTTTCTTTATTTCACTAACATCATTTACTGGAGATTTTAGTGATGACCATTTTACATAATTAGAATTTCCAATTAGCAAAGCGTAGTATTTTCCTGTTGGACTCAAAGCAATATCAGCCATAGTAGTAGGTGTACGTAAATTGGGTCGATCATTGTTATTATTTTTTTTATTTAGTTGAGCTATTTGATCTTTTGAATTTTTTAAATTATTGTCAAAATTAAAGTTAATTTTTATTTTTTGTTCAGTTTCTGCGCTTCCACTTTTACTTTTTTGACTATACTGACCTGTAAATTTTGTTTTATCGCTACATTCCCCTGAGACAAAACCAATTATGTTGTTTGCTATTATTCCTCTTTCTGTCGCAATATTACAAATTGCTTTATTATTCTGAATAAAACCTTTACCTTTACTTATTTTATATATTGAACTTCCTTGAAAGTTAATTTTTTCAGATTTTTTATCATCATTAATGTAACCATAAAAAATTCTTCCATCATTAGTGTAAGCCGTAAAATAAATTTGAGATTTTGGAAGAGAATTAATTTCTAAAAATTTGTCTTTTTTTGTTTTTTTAGTTATCCAGGATTTAACTGCTTTAGATATATTTTTTTCTTTTTTTTTATAATCTTCTTTATTCTTTTTAATTTCTTTTTTTTTAAGTTTAATCCATTCAGTTTTTTGTTTTTTCTCTTCTTTGACAACCTCTTTAGATTTATCGCTTTTTTTAGTTATCCAATTAGCTTCAACTGATGAAAATAGAAAAATACTTACAAAAATGAATATGCTTATTTTTTTACAATTTTTAAACATGTGAATATTTTAGATAAAATTCACAAAATTTCTATAACTTATTCATCTTCTTTTTGGTAATCTACCGCCACTTTTGATACAATCTTCAATTGATAAGAAATTTTCGTAATATTTTGTTTGATCGTAATACCTTGTGCCAGCTTTATGACAAATACCAGTCTTAGATTTCTTTACTAGTGGTTCTGCACGATCACACGACATCATCAAAAAACTTAAACATATAATAATTATAATCTTTTTCATACTTTTAAGGTTTTATACATTCAGATCGAATTAGACCACCTATGTCTTCTATTTGAACAGAGCATATGAAAATATTTTTACCATTTTTCAAAGTAAAAATTTTTTGAGCATCTTGATTAAATTTAATTAATTCAGTTTTGATAATTTTATAATTTTGCTCTAAAAGTTTATTCATTTCTGAAGCATATAAAGAGCTTGAACCAAAAATTATAAAGATTATTAAAATTATTTTTTTCATAATTAAATAATACTAAATTTTTATTTATTTTTCTTGTCCAATATTATTTCTAATTTTGGACTTAAATTTAATTGTCCAATTTTTTTATAAAAGGTGGACAAGAATTATTTTCATTAATGTCTATATCTTAATCATGAAAAAACAAACAAAAGGAAACAAAATGAAAAAAGTAAAAGTACAAAGTGAGACTAGTTCTACGTCAGCTTTGCAAGTTTTAGGGTTTTTGTTAATAGCCTTCGCAATAGCAGACTTTGCACTATCTTGGGCTGGAGTAAACCTAACGAGTTTTATGGGTTCAGCTTCAAGATTTTCCCCAATGATCTTTGGATTTATTGGAGCTACATTAATGAGTGCAGGAAAGGATGGTGACTAGTAATCGATTTCTCCCCTTTAAAAAGGGGAGAAAAAGATCAAAAATGAAATCACTTATTAACTCAACTATTAGATTTGTAATTTCTTTAGGAAAATTTGGAATTATGTTTTACACAATATCTTTAGTTAATATTGCTTTAAATTCGCCAGATAGCTTTAGATATTTAAATAATGGTTCGCCCATTTTAAAATTAAGTGGAACTTATATTCAAGACAGAACAAATTCAAACATTAGAAGAAAAATAGATAATATTATTAAAAATAACGATGGGGATTTAATTATCACATGAGCTCAATCTTTTTACTAATGATATATATCGTTTTTTACTGCCACTATATGTTTCAAAAGGTTAATTATAGTGAAAAATTAAAGGTTGAAATAGGAATAAAATTATAATGAAATTAAAAAAATTAATAAATTCAATCAAGAGGTATCTTAAAAAAAATAGCATGAGTTATGAATTTAAAAGTTCAAAAGTTGCAAAGATAGAAGATAACATCAAGCTTAAAGATCGAGCCACGACAGATGGTAAAAATAACCTACCCAGACCTGAGTCTGAAACCTTTTCAAATTGTGAAAATGAAGCAATTGTTACCTCGGATCAAATGAGAAACGAGGAAATAGAAAACAGTGTAGCTTATTTAAATTCTATTAAAAATAAAATTATAGATAGTACAGCTAAATTAGGTCAGCAACATTTTTATATTGATAATTTCAAAAATAGAATTCAACAGTCTCTAACTGCAGCTGAAGGTAGGCTGTCTAATTTAAAAAGTTCTTATAATACTCATAATAGTGAAGTTAGAAATTTTAAATTGGAAAATAAATTAGATCGTGAACCTAGATCTTTGACAACTTTAAATATTATAATTGGTATAGCAGTAATAGCTATTTTATTTGTAGTCGAGTTACAAGTTAATGGAAATTTACTTGCGCCAGCTATGGGTAGTGGTCAAAAAGAGGGTTTAGCGGTTGCAGCTGGTGTTGCAGGTTTAAACGTGTTTGTTTCTTTTGCATTCGGTTTTTTTGCCTTAAAAAATTTTCATCATATCAACAGCTTTAGAAAAATAATTTCTAAAATTTCCATTTTCTTATATGTGATGTTTATTTCTTATCTAAATTGGGCTTTGGGTGCTTATAGATCTATTCATGAAAAGACTGGAGCTAATATTAAAGATTTAATAATGGGAACAGCTGAAACATCATTAGATACTGGTAATGCATTATTTCCATGGACAGTTGATTTATCATTTACATCTTTTACTTTAATTTTTATAGGATTGGGATTTGCGATTGCGTCATTAATAGACGGGTATTTATTTGGAGATAAATATCCAGGATATGGAGAAGTTGGTAAAGGCAAGAATGATGATAAGAAAGAAATTAATAGAATAAGAGAACATCTAGCTACTGAAGTAAATATGATCTTTAAAAACGAGATTAAAAATACCGGTGAAAAAAGAGACTCAATTATATCAAATACTCTAAGAAAATCTTGGGTACCAAACATAACTGCTCTAGAAAATACATTTGAAGGTTACAGACGTTTTGCCTCTAAAATTAACGAAGATTTGGATCATATAATTGGCGAATATAGATCTATCAACGGAATGTACAGAACTACTTCTGAACCAAAATATTGGAAGGACAATAGCGGTAAGGTAAAAACTCGTTATTACGATATGAGACCAGAAAAATTAAACCCCGAAAACGTATATAGAGATTTTGTTGTTTTATATTTAAACAAAGATCAGATTGAAAAGAAAATTGAAGAGTATCAAAATAAAATTCAAAAGGAGGCTAACGACTATATTAATCAGATCAACTCAATAAATGAAGAGGTTAATAAAAAAATAGAGATTTTAAGGGAGAAATATAGTGTTGAATAAATTTAAGATTTTTTCAATCGGATTAATTTTTTCTTTTTTTACAACAAGTATTATTAATGCAAAAAATTTTCCACCAGGTTACCCTGAATGTTGGCAAGACAATAAAAACCCGATAATTTTAAATCCTAAAAGCTCAAATCAATTTTGTCCTCTAAACTCGAAATTAGGTCACAAATTCTTTTTAGTAGATTTTACTTCTCCATTAAAACGTGCTCAGGTTGACTGGATAAAAGGCAGGATATTTGGTGATACGTTAATTAAAACCACACCACCATATCATAAAATATCTTATATGAAGATTGATGATACTCCACCACAATCACAAGTTATTAATTATTCAAAGTGTAGAGCGAAATCGGGGAATAAATCAAAATTCCAAGGAGAAGAAACAAATAGTAGATGTGAAGGTGATAAACAAATTAAAGAAGTTTTTGATGCATGGAAAGTATTAAATGCAAATTTTGAAAATAAATTTATTAAACCAAATAATATTGAGGGAAAACAAAGCTTAATATTTGAATATTTCTTTCATGTTTTACGAGAAAATAAAACTGATTTTACACAAGATTATCCTGAAAGAGAATTAATTATTGTATCCGATTTAATGCAATATTCTAAAAGATTTTCATTTTATAATCACTGCAAAACTAATTTAGAAATTATAAAACCAAATAAATGTAAATCATTTGCAAATTTAATTAAAAATAAAAAAGTAAAGAATTATATAGATGATAGAAAACCAAACAAACAAACTTTAAAAAATTTAAAAGTTACAATTTTATATATTAATCATGATTATGAAACTAGAGTTGGTCTATCAAGTTCACTGGTAAAACTTTGGGAAGATTTGTTTAATTATATTGGAATTCAGGATTATGAAATAATTAAACAACTTGATATTCAATAATGTTTACTGATCCTTCCTTTCTATATATTTCAACAGTTCTACCTCCTATCCTCTTAGGACTAGCAGTTTGGAAATCGGATAGATTTCCTGAGCCAGGTAAATTTTTGTTCTCATCTTTTTTATTAGGAGCATCGATAGTTTTACCACTGCGTCTATTTATAATGCTCGCTGAACATCATTTAGGTCCTTTGTTAGGTTTAGACATTAACGCTTACAATGAATATATTGATGGTGGCTATAAAGTTGCAGGAGCTGCTTTTCCTGTAGCAGAAAATGCGTTTCAAAGTTTTTTTCGAGCAGCTTTTTTAGAAGAGGGTATAAAATTTGCGTTACTTATATTCTTTTGTGTCAGGTTATCAGCTTTAAACGAACCAATGGATGCAATAGTTTATGGTGCAGCTATAGGTCTTGGTTATGCAGCAATAGAAAATGTCGGATATTTATCGAGCTCTAATCTAGAAAATGCATGGACAATGGAAATGGTTAAAACAAGATATTATCCTCTTGTTATGCACATGGGTTTTGGTGTTTTAATGGGTTGGTTATTAAGTCTTAATTTATTTGAAGAAAGAAGTATTTTTAAAAGAAGAATAATGTTGATTCTATCTTTATCTTTACCAATAGTTTTTCATGGTGCTTACAATTACTATGGTGCCGTAAGTGTTTTCCCACTACTAACCGTCATTTTTATGATCAGCCTTATCTATTTTTATAGAAGAGAGCAGTTAAAAAAAATTACAGAATCTATTGATAAAGCCAGAGTTGAAAATATTGAGGTTTTATATTCCTATTTATCAGCTACTATTTTAGTAACTTTGATAGTAATGGCAGCTATTCTTGTTTAAATTTAAATTAGCAAACATGAGATTATTAATAATTTTTTTTCTTTTAATAATACCGACTAAATTTTTATTTGCAGATAATATCAGAAATTTTGAAATAGAGTCAATTAGTGTTGGCAACTCATTGCTAAATTATTATTCTGAAGAGCAAATTAATAACGCTGAAATGCATGTGTATTCAAAATCTAAAGATTATCCAAATACTAAATTTTTAATATTGAGATTGCAAAATGATTTAAATTTAAAACAATATGAGGACATTCAATTTGTAGTTTTAAAAGATGATAAAAAAAAAATAATCCATGCGGTTGAAGGATTTATTTATTATAGAAATAATATAAATGAGTGTAATGACTTTAAAGATATAATTGTGAATGATATTAAAAATCAAATAGATATTAATAAAGTCCAAGTATACAATAATGAGTCTAAACATGGTCAAGACAAATCAGGCAAATCTATTGTAGAAGAGACTATATTTTTATTTTCTTCTGGAGCAGTTTTTAGAGTCAGCTGCACAGATTGGAGTAAAGAAATGAACTTTATAGACGAGCTACGAGTAGTAATTAATAGTGTAAAATTTTCTAATTATTTAAGATCTCTTTACCAATAAATTATTTTTTATCTAACATGATTAGTTTTAAAATTAAGTCAATTAATGGAGGCCACGCCCAGAATCGAACTGGGATAAAAGGATTTGCAATCCTCTGCGTAACCATTCCGCCACGTGGCCACTTAATAGATAAAATCTAGATGGGAATCAAGTTTTTAGTCTATTTTTACTTTTATCGAATAAATATAACTTATTTTTCGGTAAGTAAATTGTAATATTTTTATCTTTGATATTTTTAGTGCTTTTTATTCTTATTTCAGTACCATTTAGGTGCGTATAGATAATTTTTTCGGATCCTAAATTTTCAATAAGATCGATTTTAACTTCAGCTTCAATTTCACTTGTATTGTCTAATGAAATATCCTCAGGTCTGATTCCTAAGTAAAGTTCACTCTCAAAATTTAAATTTTCAAAATGAATATTTATATTAAATAATCTTAAAGTATTTTTGTTTATGATATCTTTTCTTTCAATTTTTAAAATATTTATTTTTGGATTACCAATAAACTCGGCTACAAAAATATTTCTAGGATTATTATAAATGTCTTCTGGGCTACCAAACTGTTCAATTTTTCCTTTATTCATGATTACTATCTTATCTGCTAAAGTCATAGCTTCAACTTGATCATGAGTAACGTAAACAATATTACTTTTTAATCTTTTGTGTAATTTTGAAATTTCAACTCTCATTTCTGATCTAAGGGCAGCATCTAAATTAGATAGTGGTTCATCAAATAAGAAAAGTTTAGGGTTTCTCGTGATAGCTCTACCTATAGCAACCCTTTGTCTTTGACCCCCTGAAAGTTCTTTTGGTTTTCTATTTAAAAGCTCCTCAATTTTTAAAATTTTTACAGCTTTCATAACCTTTCTATTGATCTCATCTTTATTAATTTTTTCTGAAATTAATCCGAAGGAGATATTTTGAAAAACATTCATATGCGGATATAGAGCGTAAGATTGAAAAACCATGGCTATTTGTCTTCTAGAAGGCAATAAATTATTTAAAAGATTGTTCTCGAGAATTATTTTACCTTTATCCATTTTTTCTAATCCTGCTATCATTCTTAATAAAGTTGATTTTCCACATCCAGAGGGTCCTAATAGCACTAAAAATTCTCCTTTTTCAACTTTAAGGTTAAACTTACTTATTACGTGATTTTTACCAAATGATTTATCTATATCTGTAAACTCTAAAAAAGCCATTTTCCCTTAAATTAAATTTTATATTTTTTACAACTCTCATGTGCATTTTTTCATAGAAAATTTTAAACCTTATTGTTAAACTTAAAACATTATTTTATTAATTAATAGGAGGAAAAATGAAAAAAATAATAGGGTTCATTTTTGGTTTAACTTTATTAACGTCTAATAGTTTTGCGGATATTACTTTTTGGACTACCGAAGTTCAGCCAGCAAGAATGGAAAAACAAATGGAAATGGCCAAATCGTTTGAGTCCAAAACTGGTATAAAAGTTGAAGTTATTCCAGTTGAGGAAAAAGATTTAGGGTCAAGAGCCACTGCCGCAGCAGCTGCAGGAAATCTTCCAGATGTAATTTATCATACACTTCAATATGTTTTACCTTGGGCAGAGGCAGGAATACTCGATGTTGATGCTAATAATGATGTTGTTAAAAGTTTAGGAAAAAAAACTTTTGCA
>CESP01057719.1_pt1 | contig 15277 bp, 24 predicted proteins | sample 531211 | NCBI WGS metagenome assembly CESP01 (sample SAMEA2622074, study PRJEB7988) | marine metagenome | biome: marine biome (ENVO:00000447); feature: surface water layer (ENVO:00002042); material: "saline water (ENVO:00002010), including plankton (ENVO:xxxxxxxx)" | depth 5 m | reverse complement strand
GAGGCATACAACAAACATATTAAGGTATTTCCAAATAAACTCACTGGAAATACCTACTCTTACAAATGTAAAAATTGTAGAATGGTTACTAAGTTTAAAGATGTCGTTTCTGAGGGTGATGATACTATTATTTATATGAGTATGGGTCATTAATATATGAGGTTATCTTTATTAATATTTTTATTTACACTAAGTATATCAGGGCAAATTAAAGAGGATGTTTTTTTTCAAAGCGCCAACCCATTTGCAATGAGCGACGTGATTAACAATTTAAAAAATCAAGAGAAACAAGAAGTTTATGGCATTCTTACATTACCAACTGACTCACTTTCAAATCAAAAATACCCACTAATCATCGGGGTTGCGGGAAGTTTAGCATGGCGTGATCATCATTATGAGTATTTAGATATGTATCAACAAGCGGGCTTTGCAACTTTTGAATTAAAAAGTTTTAAAAGTAGGAATGTTGAATCAACAGTGGGATCTCAGGTTGAGGTTACAACAGCAATGATGATCTTAGATGCATATCGAGCATTGGAAAAGTTGTCAAAACATCCAAATATTGACAAAGAAAGGGTTTCAATTACTGGTTGGAGTCTGGGTGGTGCTGTTTCATTATTTTCAGGATGGCTTCCAATTAAAAATGCAATTACAAAAGATGTCTTTTTTGCATCCCATCTTTCCATATATCCACCTTGTTTCGTAGATCCAGAAAATACAGATTTTACAGATGCTCCAATTCATATTTTAATAGGGGAAATTGACAATTGGACCCCTGCAAAACCCTGTATTGAATTTGTAAATAAAATAAATAAGAAGGGTAATGTTGGGTTAACAATTTATCCAGAAGCGCACCATTCATTTGACAGTAAATCACCACTTGAGCAAAATGAAGATGGTTTGAGTTTTAAGGATTGTTTATTTAAATTGACAGAGGATGGCGATGTTTTAATGAATTACTTTTCACTACCAATGTCCTCTGCTTTTATGCAGAAAATCGGTTTTCTTTTTTGCGTTGAAAAAGGTGTTACTTTGGGAGGTAACCCCGTGGCCAGAGAAAAGGCTTTTAAATTTGCGATAGATTTTATGGAAGAGACTTTAAAAAAATAACTACTCAGTTTCTTCTGTAGTATCAGCTAAAACCTTGCCTCTGTAATAAAGTTTTCCTTCATGCCAATGAGCTCTGTGGTACAAGTGATCCTGACCCGTAGTTTTGTCAGTGGCTATTTGAGATGCAGAAGCTTTATAGTGTGTTCTTCTTTTATCTCTCCTTGTTTTCGATGTTTTTCTCTTTGGATGCGCCATGATTTACTTTTTTAATTCTTTTAGTTTATCCCAACGAGCGTCGAAATTACTATTTTTTTCTTTATTAATGTCAAATTCTTTTAATCTATTTAATATTTCGGAGTCTATAGTTCCATTTTCTACATCTGGATGAACATTTCTTATGGGCATAGACAAAACAATCATCTCATAAAAGTATTGGTCTAAATCAATAGAATGTGAGCCATGAGGCAAAACTAAAAGTTCATCATTTTCATCATCATACGAATCTCCAAACTTTACAAGCAAGTTTAATTTTGAATTAATTTGGTAATCAAAAGGTTCATTTGTAAGTGTACAGTTTATATTAACACTTCCCGTACCCTTTAAACTTAATTCAATAATTGTTGATTTTTTAACAAGAACTAAATCCACATTAATATCAACACTATTGAATTCAGAATACTCAAATGTTTCAAAAAAAGATTTGTATAATGGAAACTGGAAATTGTGAGTTCCATTTTTTAATCCAATAAATTTTACTGAAAAGCCCTTTATTTTACTCATCTTTTTAAAAAATTGGAATGCGAATATACTAATTTTTTTCTCTGTTTTTTACAATTTCTATGGCTGTAAATATTGCAGATTTAAATGAGTCATAATTAGCAATATTTTTCCCAGAAATATCATAAGCTGTTCCGTGATCAGGTGAGGTTCTAACTATATCTAAACCTGCCGTAAAATTTACGCCTTTGCCAAATGTTAATGTTTTAAATGGGATTAATCCCTGGTCGTGGTATGTGGCAACTATTGCATCAAAATTCTTGTATAATTTAGATCCAAAAAAACTATCACTTGCAAAAGGACCTTTGACATCATATAATTCTGCCTTAAGTTTATCTAAAACGGGTTTTAAAAGTTTTTCATCATCATTTCCAATCACACCTTGATCACCAACATGTGGATCAATCGATAAAACAGCAACTTTAGGTCTTTTTATTCCAAAATCATTGAATAAAGACTTAAAAACTTCTCTAATTCTAAATTTAATTAAATTTTTATTTAGATGATCTTTAACACGACTTAAAGGAATGTGTTCTGTCAAAAGAGCCACTTTTATTTCTTTTGAAACCATGAACATTAAACTCTCACCTTGAAATTCATTATCTAGAAAATCTGTATGTCCCTTGAACTGAAAGTCATCAGATTGGATGTTTTTTTTATTGATAGGCCCAGTGACTAATGCATCTATCTCTTTATTTTTTAGAGCTTTAACAGCTGCAAATAAAGAATCCTTTGAATATACCCCCCCTTCAGTTGTCAGCTTACCATACGTAAGTTTGATTTCTTTTTTATTAATTGGGTACACGTTAATACAACGTTCATCATAACTATTAAAGTCACTAATTTCTTTCAAAGGCAATTCAATATTGAAAAAGCTCATTTGGTTTTTTATTAATTTGAAATTTGAAAAAACTATCACTGAACATTCATCCAAGACAAATTTATCATCTAAAGATTTCAAAATTACCTCTAAACCAATTCCGTTTGGATCACCAACAGAAATTCCAACAATCGGTTTTGATTTTTTTAACATGCCTTTATTATTATTGTGTATTTTTGGGCCTGTAAATATACAATTATATGTTCACAGGCATAATAGAAACAGTTGGTGAGGTAGAGGAAATTAAAAAAGAAGGAAATAACATAGTCTTTACCATTAAATCTAAAATCTCATCTGAACTAAAAGTAGATCAAAGTTTATCTCATGATGGAGTATGCCTAACAGTTGTTGAAAAAACTGAATCAACCCACTCAGTTGTTGCAATAAAAGAAACTTCTCTTAAAAGTAACGTAAAAGAATGGAAAGTTGGGACTTTAATTAACTTGGAGAGGGCTATGAAACTTGGAGATAGGCTTGACGGTCATATTGTTCAAGGTCATGTTGATCAAACAGCAAAATGCACGGATATTTCTGAAGAAAATGGGAGTTGGTATTTTAACTTTGAGTATGATGAGTCTGAAAACATTACAGTTGGTAAAGGATCTATTTCTGTCAATGGTGTAAGCCTAACAGTTGTTGAGTCAGGCCCATCTAACTTTTCAGTAGCCATAATTCCCTACACGTATGAGCACACTAATTTCAAATCACTAAATATAGGCTCGACTGTGAATATTGAATTTGATATGATAGGAAAATATATTGCTAAACTTATCAAAAACTCTAGAGATTGAATCGCACCAAAGCTCTAGCATTATTGGCTGCTACAACAGCTACAACTATATATGGCCTAAATCACACAATAGCAAAAATGATAATGCCAATTTATATTGGCTCATTGGGGCTTGTTCTTCTCCGGGTTTTGGGTGCTACTGCGATCTTCTGGACATTAAGCCTGTTTCTTAAAAGTAAACCAATTGAAAAGAAAGATCGATTTACGATTTTAAAGTGTGGTCTATTCGGAATGAGTATTAACATTGCGGCTTTCATTGCGGGGCTAGACTACTCAACTCCTGTTAATAGTTCAATATTAATTATAGTATCTCCAATATTTGTTGTGATTTTATCTTTTTTTCTATTTAAACAAAGAATAAATTTTTTTAAAATATTAGGAATTTTTTTAGGATTTATTGGAGCTCTTATTTTAATTGTAACAGCTGATACAAATAGTTCTGTTGGTAGAAACATACCACTAGGAAATTTTCTATTTATTGTAAATAGTATTTCATATGCATATTACTTAATTATTGTTAAGCCAATGGCAGAAAAATATGATTTAATCACCCTGCTCAAATGGCTTTTTCTCATTGGATTAGTCTTTAATTTTCCATTAGGAATTAACCAGTTTTCAAATGTTGATTGGGCAAGCCTTCCATTCCAAGAAGCAATTCTGCCAATGATGTATGTAGTTATTTGCACCACTTTTATGACTTACCTATTCAATGCATACGCTTTGAGTAAATTATCTTCGGCTGAGGTTGCCGTATTTATGTATTTACAACCTATAATTGGTGTCTTATTTGCAATCTTCACAAAATCTGATACGATAACGCTAATGATTTTTATTGCCTCGATGCTAATTTTTTCAGGTGTTTATTTAACAACTGTTAAAAAATAATTAAGCTAAAGTTATGCTCAATGAACTGTCATTAAATATCAACTGATTTAACAATTTTTAGTTGTTTTCTTATTTCATCAACAGATCGAGTGAGTTGTTCAAATGAATCAATCACGTAGTAGGTGTCTTGAATTACATCCGTTCTAAAAGAATGATTCATTATTTTTTTAACATCAAAAGAAAGTTTTTTGGATTTTTTTGAAAAAACATTTTTAGACTCTTCCCTGGAAGAAATAATACCTGCACCGTAAATTTTATAAGTATCTCCACTGACAATTAAACCAAACTCAATTGTAAACCAATAAAGCCTTTGCAACATGGTAAGCTTTAACGGATCATTTATTACTTCTACAGCAATTTGGCCAATTTCCTTAAAAAAAGATGTATAATCATCATTGCTCAGTAGGGGAACATGGGCAAAAACATCATGGAACATATCTGGTTCTTCCAAATAATCAATTTGACTCATTGATCTTAACCAGCATGTTGTCGTAAATTTTTTTTTAGCTAGACACGAAAAAAACTCTTTGGGTGGGCTAATATTTGAAACTGTTTTAATGCTCCAACCAGTATAATTTTTAAGAATCTTATTTATATCTAAAAAATTTGGTATTCTATTAGGACTGAAGCCCAAGTCTTTTAAACCAAATAGAAACTCATCTGCAACAATACCTTTTAAGATTTTTAATTGTCTATTAAATAATGTTTTCCAAACATTAAAGTCCTCTGAAGTGTAATTTTGATAAATTTGTTTGGTTGGTTTTTTAATATTGTTTTTCAAAAAAATAAAATTTAATTTTTGATAATGTTAAAATTACTAGTATACATATATTTTTCCAATCATATAGGTTTTTGCTTTACCATTAATTATAACTCTATTGCCTAAGTCTTCACAAAACATTTCACCACCTCGCTCAGATAATTGAATGCTTTTAAGTTTAGTTTTTTTTAGTAATTTACTCCAGTAGGGCACTAATGAACAGTGTGTAGATCCTGTGACTGGATCTTCAAAAAAAGAACATTGAGGAACAAAATATCTTGAAACAAAATCCGATTCATTTCCCTTTGCTGTAATCACAACACCACCTGGATCCAAATTTATTTGGTCAAACAATTCCTTATTAATTTCAATATTTTTTATTTGTTCTTCATCCTCATAAACCAAAACATAATCTCTTGCCTTTAAAACTTGACTTGGTTTTATGCTTAAAGAATCCATAATATTTTTTGGTAATTCACAATTTATTGGTTTTCTGCGTGGAAAATCCATTTGTATATAATCTCCATCAAATTTTACAACTAGCTCTCCGCTCATTGAGTCAAAGATGACCTGATCTTCTTTATAGTCTAGATGATTTTTCAAACAATAAGCTGTCGCCAGTGTTGCATGACCACAAAGATCCATTTCAATTTCTGGGGTAAACCATCTCAGATTAAAGCCATTATTTTTTTTTACAAAAAAAGCCGTTTCTGATACATTATTTTCTTTGGCAATATTTAACAGCAATTCATCCGGCAACCATGAATCTAATGGAATAACACATGCTGGATTTCCTTTAAATAATTCAGAGGTAAAGGCATCTACTTGAAAAATTTCAATCTCCATAATTACTACAAATTTAAACCTTTACCTTTATGTATTATCTTATATATATAACATATTAATAAAATGAGAAAACTAATTATAATTCTAACGCTGCTTCTAAGTTCTGCCAGTATCTATACTCAAGATAGGGAACAAATGAGACAAATGGTCTCTGAATACATGAAAAAAATTGGAATTGAAAATGACCAAATTCAAAATTCAATGATACTTGTTAGAAAAATTATGATGGAGTATGTTAATGAGATGGAAATATCAAAGGAATCAAGTGAGAAATTAAAAAACTACAGTGATAAACAGAGTCAAGCACTAAAAGATCTTGCTAAAAAATTAATCAAATTAAGATCTGAAAATCGGTCCAAATCAAATTTTGAAAAACCCAATAAACGTCAAGGACCTGCGCGGCCAGATGTTGGTGATCCAATATTTGAAAAAATTGTTGAATATTTAAGAGAACAGGGAATTAACAGAGAGAATTTTAGAGATGTTTTTACTACGGTAAGGGATATTAGATTGGAGTTAATAAAGTCCACAGATAAATCAAAATTTAAACCAAGTAAAAAATATATTAAAAATCTAAAAAATTCAGGATTGTCTGATGATTCAATAGATAGACTTCTTGATTTAATCAAGGCAATGGTTGGTCTAGAAAAATAAAATTCAATAAATATTTATAATTTAATGGCTCATTGATGAGCCATTTTTTTTTTGAGAATTTTAGGTTTTTGATTTTATGCTGGATAGCATTAGGTCTAATTACTTTCCTTTACTTAATATATTCAAAGACAAGGGCACCATATGGAAGACATGTTAAAAACAAGCATGGAATTCTGATCGATAACTCATTTGGGTGGTTTATTATGGAGCTGCCTGCATTAATTATTATGCCCATCTTGAGTTTGCAAAACACCAATAATCCATTTGTAATATTAATTGTCTTTTTTTGGTTTTTACATTATTTCAATAGATCAATTATATTTCCCTTAAGAATAAATACCAAAAAAAAGAAAATTCCAATATCAATTGTTTTAAGTGCTTTTACATTTAATTTGGTCAATGGTTTGTTTAACGGTTTTCACATCCAGCTTAATATATCAGCAACAAATATTTTTGAATTTAATGTAATACTTGGTGTATTAATATTTTTTATTGGGATGATAATTAATGTAACGTCTGATAATAAGTTAATTTCTTTGAGGAAAAAGAAAGTGGGTTACAAAATCCCAAATGGTAAGTTCTTTAACTTCGTTTCTTGCCCTAATTATTTAGGTGAGATAATTGAATGGTTTGGATTTTTTATTATTGTTCCCAGCATAGCTTCATTAAGTTTTTTTCTTTGGACTTCATTCAACTTGATACCAAGGGCATTAAATCATCACGAATGGTACAGCGAAAAGTTTAAAAATTATCCAAAAAACAGAAAAGCCGTAATTCCGTTTATTTTATAAATAAAGTTTTAAATTTGAAGTATTATGAATGCATACAAAGCAAACCTTATTAATTCCATTTCACTAATCGTTCTTGGTGTATGGGGCTACGTTGAAGTGTCTTCAATTACAGCACTGATTCCAACAGCTTTTGGGGCTATTTTATTAGCATGCAGCAGTGGAATTAAAAAACAAAATAAAATTATTGCACATATTGCTGTAATATTAACAATGTTAATACTTTTTGCTCTCCTGGGTATGAGATTGCCAAAATCATTCGAAACTGGGGGATTAGGTCTTTTTAGAGTATTAGCGATGTGTATTACGTCTACCATGGCAATGATCTATTTTGTAAAAAGTTTTATAGCTGCAAGAAAAAAGTAGACTAATTTTTTTGTGGAAATCTACCATAATTTCCCATTCCGTCATAGTCCATTTCATTAGCTTTATCTGAGTCCTTATACTTGTCTTTTTCCTCTTTGTTGACTAGAAAAACGCTTGCTATCACTAAACAACTGACCAAAAAACCAATTATAAATAAATACAATTCCATTACTATTTATAAACGCCTTTAATATATGAACCAAAAGCTAAAATTGATGGCACCCATAACCCTACATAAAAACCTTCTTCCTTATAACCATTAAACCATAATCCAACTGATAAAGCAAATGAAATTAACACTGCAATTAAAAGTAATTTATCTGACTTTTTAAATTTGGAAAACATGTCTTTTAAATATTAGTTTAAATTAACTTATATATTTGTGATGTTAATATTAGTAAATATTTACAAAATATTGGAGAATTTATGACTGAAAAAATTAATAATGTTTTTGAAAAAGTTTTTTCAGATAGTAATTTAAAAACATTTGAAAAAATTATCTTATTTCTAGCTACAGCTGGATTTATAATTCACTTGGTTCTAATATTACTCAATAATAAAGGCTATTTAGATCTCACATTCTTTGAAGATAGCTTATTTGTAAATCCAATTTCAGCTATATACACTCCATTTTCTTTTATACTTATATATGAGGCATTTTTATTAATCTACTACCTTCCTCGTTCATTCACAACTTCAATTGCAAAGCAATTTGAAATTATGTCTCTGATTTTAATTAGAAAAATATTTAAAGATATCCCTGACGTTGATTTATCCGATAATTGGATTTTAAATGAAAATAATCTTCAACTAATTTATGATTTGACAGGCGTATTAATTGTTTTTTATTTGATATATATGTTTAAAAAGTTGAAAGAAAATTTACCAAAACTACCTGTTCATCAAAATTTGAAACGTTTCTTAGGTTATAAAAGATTAATTAGTCTTTTGTTAATTCCTACATTAATTATTCTTTGTGTATTTAGTTTTACAGAGTGGTATGGTGCTGTGTTTATTGGTGGAGAAGACTCTCCAAATATTGATTATTTATTTTTTGTAGAATTTTTTGGAATATTAATTTTGGTCGATGTTTTTATTTTATTGATTTCTTTTCAATACACGGAAAGATACTCACAACTGGTTAGAAATACCGGTTTTATCATATCAACCATACTTTTAAGATTGTCCTTCAATGCAGTTGGATTAACTAGTATAATCCTATTGATAAGCGGTATAGTTTTCGGATTAGTTATTCTTTACATTTATAACAAAATGGAAAGAACATCATTAGTCACACGAACCTAGACTATAATTGATAAGTCCAGCACATCCAGCCAAAGTTGAGTTGTTGTAAGTAAAACCATCACAACCACAAACAGGGTCTACAACAGTTGGTGCAATGCAATTTTTACTAACATTTGTTAAATCAATACAACCATCAAAATACTTGATAATGAATTCATCATTTTCTTGTGAGCCAAATGTCATATTACTAATTTCTGAAATCGCAGCTCTGATGAGTTCAACTGAATCAGATGTATCAGGCATTGTAAATGTGGATCTATCCATGCTAATTAATTCGTTTTTAGCGGAGTTTAGATCAATTGCTGTGTAAAAATAATATCTCAAGACATAACCAATACTAATTTCCAAATTCCCATATTTTTGATCAAAAACTGCTGGATCAGAAATTGTTGTTTTTAAAATTCTATAAGGCTGGTTAAAACTTGAATTAGTACGCAGTGCTGGTAACTCTATTGCTTCTGATGGGCTTTGTTCTCTGTCATTATTACTAGAGTATTCGTCAGAACATGAGAATGAAGTAATTAGTACTAATATGGTGAGTAGGAACTTCATAAACAGGTATTATATTTTAATTAGTAACGTTTACTTGTCCGTACATGCTTCCCGAATGTGGAGTACACTCGTAGTAAGTTGTGCCAACATTGTTAAAAGTGTATGAAAATTTGTATCCTGTTTGGTTATGATAACCACTATCAAATGTTTCCACCCCACTAGTTGAAATTAGGTTATGATTACCCCCTCCCCAAGTCCATGTAACGGTTTGGCCCACCTTAATATTTGTGACATAATTTGTTCCCATAGTCCAATTTAAATTTACTGAGTTGGTAGAACTATTGTTGTTATTATCATTGTTATAATTATTATTTGAGCCGTACCCATCATCACTGGAGTCAGAACAAGCAACAAACAAGAGCGCTATAAATAGTAATTTGATTTTTTTCATATCATACCTTTTTCAACTATTGTGCCAATCATTTATAACATCAACAATATGTCTCGTAGCTTGGCGTAATTGGTGATATTATTTCAAATACTTTGGCTTTCTCTATTACATTTATTTTAAAATGCTTTTCATTTTGAACCTTAAAAAAAGTTCCTACTGAGTATGTAGTCGCATCAAAAGATATTGTTCCTTCAACAATAAATATAGAATGAATATAAGCTTGATTAATGTCGATTAGGTGCTCTCCATTTTCAAAATAATATTCATTTACACTGATTGCTTCGGAATCAATTTGAACTGGCGATTCATTACCAATTATATTTTTCACGACTTTATTTTTTTTAGAGTTAATTACAAATTCATTTGACTTATAATCGCTGTAGGATGCTTCCTTTGTTAAAGTTTTTGAAAGATCAGGATCAAACCAAATTTGAAAAATTTCAGAGTTATCACAAATTTCCTCAGAATGAGATATTCCACTGCCTGAACGTATTACTTGAACGTCTCCTTGTTCCAATGGTATCCATTTATTTTGCACAGTATCAAAGTGATTTATTTTACCCTTCAAAACAAAACTACATATCTCAAAACCTCTGTGTGGATGCAGCCCAATTGTGCTTTTTTTATCATGTGTCCAAGCATGAGCCCAGTAAAATATATTTGAGTATGGCTTTAATTTACCTCCATCTTGAGGAAAACCAATCGGTTTTTTTTCTAAAATTTCACCCTGATTAAAACTCCCGCTTGCTTGATCGCTTTTTTTATAGATACCAATACCCATTCGACTTATATTTTAGAAATAAATTCATCGAGCTTTGATTCAAAGCTAGATTTAAGTTTGGGGTCAGTTATTCCGGAGTTTTCATTAAAGTTTTCATTAAAGTTTGGAAGAGAAAAAGTCGATATATGGTTAGTATTCGCCCTACTTATCCTTGAAAATGCTGCTTCAAGAACTATAACAGCTCCATTTCCTCCCGTCGATGTTGCCAATAAAAACATTGGCTTGTTATGCCATACATTTTTATCAATTCTCGATATCCAATCAAAAATGTTTTTAAAAGCACTGGTGTATGAAGCATTGTGTTCTGCAAAAGAAATTACAACAGCATCTGAGCTTTTAAACTTTTCCTTAAATCTGTAAGCAAGATCTGGAATTCCATTCTCATTTTCTCTATCAATACTGTAAATTGGCATTTCATAGTCATTTAAGTCTAGTACGTTTACATCCGCTTTAGGAATACAATGGGCAACGTAGACAGCGAGTCTCTTATTTATAGATTTTTTTGAGGAACTTGCTCCAAATGCTAATATTTTACTCATCACTTTAAATTTTTCAAATAATATGCCATCTAATCATCAAACTCAAATAAATCCTTTGTTTCAACTGACTCAAAATCAACTGAATTATCGATTTTTTTTATTTCTGCAACTAATGATTTCATAATCTTTTTATTGCATCCTTCGAAATTTTTGAATTTAGTTAAATTTTCTAACAAAAGTCTTTTGCTTCTTTTTTCTTTGAATGATCTAAGCAACTGCTCTAAATAATCATTGAATAAATCAATTTGATCCAAGTAGCATTCTTTAATTAAGTCTAATGTTTCAAGATTTTTTGACCTTCGTCTGAATGCTTTGAAATAAAATGCTTTGAGCTCTTTTTCAATAGTATCTGATAAAAATTTATTCAATGATTCATATTTATTAAGTCACAAAATTAATTTGATTTTAATAAAATGGTTTAGGTTTTGATTAATTTAATTGAGAATGCACATTTATAATATAACATTCATCGTTGAAAAAGAAATTGAAAAGAGTTGGATTGAACATATTGACATGGTTCTGCTTCCAGAAATTTCAAATAATGTTCATCAGGTTGATTTACTTAAAGTTACATTTGAGGAAAATCCTACCAATTTACAAGGCTCAACATTTACAGTTCAATTTTATTGTTCAGATGAAAGCATGATTAATTGGGTTAAAGAAATAGGACATCAAATGCTGTTACAAAAGTTATATAGAAAATTTCCAAAAAAGTGGGTTGCATTTGCCTCAAGATTAGATTTCATTAAGTCTTACAAATAATAATGGCACATCTTTTGAGCCTTGTGTTAGTGAAATGAAAAACTTAGTTGTCGTAGGTCATCCAGATAAAAAATCTTTTTGTCACAGTGGAATCTTTAAGACAATTTGCGCTGAGATAAATAAGAAAGGTGAAGAACTAGAGATAATAGATCTGTATAGGAACAGTTTTACACGTCCAAGGAATAAGATCATTGAAAAGTATAAAAAACTTGTGACTTGGTGCGATAGAATCTATATCATTTCACCTGTCTGGTGGTTTAGATTAACCCCCAGAATGGAAGTTTTTTTTGATGAGGTATTTACTCCTGGATTTGCATATAAGTTTGTAAATATTACAAAAACTTATGCCTACCCTGTTCCTTTTTTAAAAGACAAAAAAGTTAGAACATATGTAACGCACGGAGCACCAGCTTTACCTGTACTAACCCTCTATGTAAACTCTGTCAAATTAAGGCTGGTTATGGGAGTATATACTTTTGTCTTTGGATGGAGATTATCACTCTTTACAAAAACAAAGCAGTTTTGGTCAGTACCGTTTGTTTCTGAAAAGAAAAGAAAAAAATATTTAAGAACAGTTCAAAAAGATATTCAAAGAGATTTGAGACATTCTATTGTTTCTCAAAAAGAAATCTTATCTTCATCCTAAACAATAAATTACCTTGTGTACAAATTTAACACAAATGACTATTTGGTCAGAATCCCTTTATTTATCATATTTTTTTGGTTTGGATTCTTAAAGATTATAGATTTATCCCCGGCTCAACAATTTGTTCAAGATACAGTATATTGGATGCCTTTTTTAAGCGCTGCAGACTGGACAGTTGTTATTGGTGTATGGGAAGTTTTCATTGCGGTATTTTTTTTATTTAAAAGAACAACGTTTATTGCTATGATTCTTTTAATGATTCAAATGACTGGTACATTTCTTCCGTTGGTTATTCTACCTGAAGTTACCTTTCAAAATTCTAACCCCTTACTTCCAACATTAGAAGGACAATATATTATTAAAAATATTATAATTATTACCGCAGCATTAATAATAGGACGAACGCAACTTAAAGTTAATTTTTTTGATAAAATTTTTTAGTAATGGGATACAAAAGTGAAATATTTGTTTATATCTGGTTAATTCTAATTTTTGTCATGGTTTCAGTCGAAATCTACAAGAAGTTTAAAAAAAGATGAAATTCATTTTTGCATAATTTTTGCTTATTCTTGAATATGAATAATTTTTTTTTAAAATATTATCCAATAATACTAGCTTTTTTATCTTTCTTATTTTCTGTTTATTTATGGTTTAGTGGTGACAAACTTAGTGGCATTTTTGTTGGGATCTGGGTTCCATCAATACTTACCCTATCAATAGCAATTAGACAAAGAAGAAGAGATGATAAAAATTTAGGAAATGGATGATACAATAATTTTCATAGTAGGTTTTGTTATATTTTGCCTTTATTTAATTGGCTTTTTAATGGTCATTTATACTCAGAACAAGATACAAGACGAAGAGCTAGAAAATGACCCTGAAATTAATAGCAATTAAGAATTAAAGTTCATAGCGGTTTCTATCAATGCCAAATGTGAATAAGCTTGGGGGAAATTTCCTAACATTTTTTTTGTTTTAAAATCCAAATCTTCACTAAATAGACCCATATGATTGGAGTTTGATAACAGCTGATCAAAAAGATTTTTTGCTTTGGTTTCCTCTCCGATTTTAAACAAACTATCTATGTACCAAAAAGTACAAACAGTAAATGAGGACTTTGGCTCTCCGAAATCATCATTGTTTTTATATCGAAATAGTAAACCATCAAAAAGAAGTTCTTTCTCAATTGCCTTAACAGTGTCGACATATTTAGGGTCTTTACAATCAATAAATCCATAAGATTCCATCAAAAGAACAGACGCATCTAAAAAATCAGAGCCATACGATTGAGTAAATGCTTTTATTTGTGGGTTCCAAGCATTTAAATGAATATCATTTTTAATTTCCTCCCTCAGTATTTTCCACTTATCAGACTTCCTTCCGTTTTTAATCAAATCCGATATCTTAATTGCCCGGTCAATAGCAACCCAGCAAAGTAGCTTTGAGAAGGTAAAATGTTGATCTTCGTTTCTGAATTCCCAAATTCCTTTGTCAGGCTTTTTCCAATTTTTTTCTACAACCCAAACAACAGATTTTACGATGGACCATAATTGTTCATGTTTATAGCTGATATCTTTAAACTTTTCAATTTGGAAGTGGATTGCATCAACTAAAATTCCATAAATATCATTTTGCTTTTGTATGTATGCTGCATTTCCAATTCTAACTGGTTTTGAGTTTTTATATCCAGACAGGTGTTTTAATATTTTTTCAGTTAGAGTTTTTTGTCCATCAATTCCATACATAATTTGAAGCTTTTCATTTTTATTCGGGATTAAATTAACAATGAAATCAATAAAATTTTTAACAATTCTTTGGTGACCTAATTTTGCGATAATCTTTATGACCATTGAAGCATCCCGAATCCAGCAGAACCTATAGTCCCAGTTTCTTACTTCTCCAGTTGTCTCAGGTATAGAGGTTGTAACAGCTGCTAAAACAGCACCAGTTTTTTCAAATGTTAATAGTTTAAGCGTTATTGAGCTTCTTGTAATTTCTTTGTTGTATGACTTAAATGAAGGTGATTTTTTACACCAATTTAGCCAATACTCCTGAGTTTTTTTAAGCTCTTCTTCGGATTTACTTAAGCTTGGTAAATCAATTTTTTCATTATAAGACAGATTTAGGTAAACAGATTTTGACAATTCAAACTCTTTGTTTTCTAAAATTTTTTTCTTTTCAATATCTGTATACAAAAATAAGGTCTCATAACTAGCCTCATCAAATACACTAACTATAAAATCTTCTTTTTCATAGGTTTTAGTTTTACCATTAGCATATTCCAAAGTAGGGTTGTAGAGCACCTTAATTTTTGGCAACCCTGTAATGGGTTTAATGAGTCTTTGTATTTCAGGTGGGCTGTAAAAATTCTGATCATCCAATTTGTACCTAGTCATGAAATCTAATACCTCGAATTCATTTTTTTCATTTTTGAAATTTGTTCTTACTATAGCAGTATTGTTTATGTATTGTTGGGTAATTGTATAGCTTTTGTCAACCTCGATT
>CESP01050941.1_pt1 | contig 15445 bp, 14 predicted proteins | sample 531211 | NCBI WGS metagenome assembly CESP01 (sample SAMEA2622074, study PRJEB7988) | marine metagenome | biome: marine biome (ENVO:00000447); feature: surface water layer (ENVO:00002042); material: "saline water (ENVO:00002010), including plankton (ENVO:xxxxxxxx)" | depth 5 m | reverse complement strand
AATTCTGGACTAACATCTGAATTAGAAATCAATGGTAAAACTATTCCAGCTGCCGTTAGGCCTGCAACTGTAGCTGAGCCAACGCAAACTCTTATAATGGTTGCTATCAACCATGCTAATATTAATGGTGATACTAGAGATTCTTCGAGTATTGAACCAATGTAATTACTAACTCCACTATCAATTAAAATTTGCTTTAAAGCTCCTGCTCCTGATATAATTAAGAGTACCATTGTTATACTAGATACAGAAACTGAAATAGAGTTCATTAACTCTTTCATCTTCTTTCCCCTTGATAATCCAAGAGTATATATTGCCACTAGAACTGAAATAAGCATAGCAATCACAGGGTTGCCTATAAATAAAATTATTTCTGTTATTAATGATTCCGATGGGAATACAATTGTATATAATGAAGAAAATATTATTAATATAACAGGTAATAATGCAGTAAACACACTTACTCCCATACTAGGCATTTCTTTATCTTTTAATATTACAGGATTATAAAATTCCTTTAAAGGAGTGGCGTTAATATTTTTAATAGTTCTTGTAAATAGGGGGCCAGCAATAATTATCGTTGGTATTGCAATTATAATTCCGTACAAGAGTGTTTTTCCAATATCCGCATTAAAAATTGTAGATATTGCAGTGGGGGCAGGGTGGGGAGGCAAAAAACCATGAGTTACAGACAAAGAAGCTAGCATAGGTAAACCAACGTAAATTAGAGGTAATCCTGAGACTGCTGCTACGGTAAAAACTAATGGAATTAAAATAACAAATCCTACCGAATAAAACATTGGAACACCAACAATAAAACCAGCCACTACAACTGCCCATTGTATATTTTTTGTACCAAAATTTGAAATAAGTTGAGAGGTAATCCTTTGAGCTGCTCCACTATCTGCCACAAGTTTTCCTAACATCGCACCAAAACCTAGGATTAGCACTAAGAATCCTAGTGTGTCACCAATACCTTTCTGAATAGACTCAACTATTTTTAGTAATTCCATTCCTTGAAATAATCCAACAAATATGCATATACTAATAAAAGAAATAAAAGCGTTAAGCTTAAACCTCGCTATTAATAAGAATAACAATATAATTCCCGAGATAACAATCAATAAAGGCATATTTTTCTAGTTTTTTTTTATTTAATGATTTTATTGTTTTTAATGTTTCTTGCACATTCTATATAATACTCTAATATAATTACAATATTATTATGCTCTATAAATGCTTATATTAGATATGTGAAAATTAAATATTCTTTATTATTATTCTTATTAGTTTTTCAGACAGTTTTTTCACAAAAAAATTATGTTAGCGATGAAGAATTTAATTCCAAAATTACTTGGCTTGAGCCACATGAAGTACATTTAGAATTTAGAGATGTACTTAGGAAGATTCCTGGCGCAAATTTTGAATTTAAAAATTATACTAATCAACTTAAGATAAGCTCTTCCCTTGGATGGTTAGTCGATGGTATATTATATGATTATCCCCCTCAACGACTTTATGCAAGTCAAGTCAGATATGTAGAGGTAGTAAATAGTATTCTTCAATCTAATACATGTCAATGTTCACTCATAATCAAAACAGCTGTAAATGAGAAAGAACTTAACAGTAGAAAAAATATTTTAAATAGGCTCAATAAAAATAGAATAGAGAAACCTAAAAAGAAAAAGAAAAAAAAGAAGAAAAAGGATTAAATGATAAGAAGAGAATTTCAAGAGTATCTTGATAAATTAGAATTGAAATCAGAAGAAGTTAAAGAATATTGGAGTTTATATGATAGAATTTTTGAACCGAACTCTCCCTTAACATATAACCAGAAAGCAAACCTATTATTATATGAATTGAGAAAAATTAAATAAATCTAAATTTACCATGATCAAAGAAACCTTAAACAAAATAATCAGAAACAGAAAAACAATTTATCCTACGCAGTTTTCAAACGAAGAAATACCTGAAAACATTATAAATGAAATATTAAAAAATGCAATACACGCGCCTACACACAGAATGACTCAACCATGGTTTTTCAGAGTATATAAGGGAAAATCTAAAGATGTTTTATGTCAAATTATTGATAAAATTGATAAAGAGAAATATTCATCCGTTAAGATTAATAAGTTTAATGAAAAAGTTAAATCATCAGATACTATTATATCTGTTTGTATGACAAGAGATAAGAATAATCGTGTTCCAGAGTGGGAAGAGATAGCTGCTGTGTCAATGGCAGTCCAAAATATGTGGTTGTCATGTTACGTGCACAACATTGGCTCATACTGGAGCACCCCGGCTTTGAAAGATGAATATGCAAAACACTCAGGCTTGAATAAAAACCAGAAATCACTTGGATTCTTCTTTATGGGAAGCTATGAGCATATTGAAATTCCTAAACTAAGAGAGGGACTGGATAGTAAAGTTGAATGGGTATAAAAAAGCCCTAATTAAAGGGCTTTATTATTATTCCATAAGTCCAAGCTGAGTGTAGAAATCAAGATTATCAAAAAAATCATGCTCTTGCTTAATCTTTCCATTCTCCATTAAAATGAGTGTAGTCCCTGAGAGGTCAACTGATCTTCCCGTTGCAGGTATGCCAAAGAATTCTCCATCATGTGTACCGGCAAAGTTCCAATGTTTTACTAATTTATCACCTTCACCAAAAAGATCTACAAATGTAAATTTTGCATCAGAGAAACCTTTCACATAATTACCATAATGGTTTTTTAAAGCTTCAATGCCAATTATATCCCCACCTGCTAAAACAACTTTAACATCTTCTGTGAAGTAGTTACTGTTTATAATATCCATATCTCCCTCAAAAAACTTTTTCCAAACCATCTCATATGTTGATGAGTTTTGTGATAGTTTATTGCTCTCGTTTTCTAAATTGATGTACTTTTCCGGAACGTTTGTACATCCTACAAAGATTAGAGTAATCAATGCAATGTTAAAAATATTCTTAAATGTCATATGTATGTCTGATTTTCTCATATTAATAGTTTATAGTTTAGTTCAATTTAAGAAAATAAATTATAGTACATTTAAATGATTATCAATTATTTTTTATGAAAGTATCTAAGAACAAGAAATGGAATGAAATAAAAACAAATGACTCATGGTCTATATTTAAAATAATGGGCGAATTCGTGGAAGGCTACGAGAAATTAAGTGCTATTGGTCCTTGCATATCAATTTTTGGATCTGCAAGAACAAAGCCAGAAGATAAATATTATAAACTTACTGAGGAAATAGCTGCTGAAATAGTAAATAGAGGCTATGGAGTGATTACTGGGGGTGGCCCAGGAATAATGGAAGCTGCTAATAAGGGTGCTAATATGAATCAAGGAAAATCTGTTGGTTTGTGTATAAAACTTCCACTGGAGGAAATAAATAATAAGTTTATAGATAAAGATAAAGAGTTGAATTTTGATTACTTCTTTGTAAGAAAAGTTATGTTTGTAAAGTACGCACAAGGATTTGTTGTAATGCCTGGAGGATTTGGAACATTGGATGAAGTTTTTGAAGCAATTACTCTAATCCAAACTAACAAAGCAGAAAAGTTCCCTATTATACTTGTATGCTCAGAATTTTGGGAAGGAATGCTTGACTGGATTAAGAAAATTCTTTTAGAAGAAAATAAAAATATAAGTAGCAAAGATCTTGATTTAATCAAGATTGCTGATACTAAGGAAGATGTACTAAATATTCTTGAAGAATTTCATAACAATTATGCATTTAGTCCAAACTTCTAAACTTTAATAAATGAAAAAACCCTTAATAATATTTTTCTTATTTGTTGCTTGTACTGGTAATTATCAGCCAAAAGATGTTGGTAGCCTTTCTATACTTGAATATCCAGACAATAAAGAGTTAAATAAGTGGATTGAAATAGATTCTCAATATGCTAAAGTATATCAGGTAAGAAGATACTTTGAAAATTTCGTCAAAAAAGACTTTTTTGAGGAAGAAGAAAATAAAATTGAATTTAGCGAACTTACTTGGTCTGACATGTCAGAATATCAAAAAGAATATGCAGAATTATTAAATAAATACCAGAAAAATTATAAAGACAATAAAGAGTTAACTAGATTTGTTGATTCTCTAATAATGATTGATTATCCAGTTATAAATGACTTTGTTAATAAGATCTTTAAATTAGGATACTAATAATAAATTGATATGAAAAAAACATTACTATTATTATTATTATTATTATTTTCAATAAGTTTTGCTTTTTCTCAAGAAAGCATTAATTATCAAACACCATCTAATGAAATTTTAGAATTAGTTGAATACGATAGACATCCATCGGTCACATATGATCGTGATAAAAAATTTATGTTATTCCTTTATAGAGATAATTATAAATCTATTGAAGACTTATCTAAAAAAGAATTAAGATTAGCTGGTCTTAGAATAAATCCAAAGACAAATATAGGTAGTAGAATAACCTACTATAATAATGTTAGAATTAAAAATCTAAAAAGTAAAAACTCTGAAATAAATAATATAATTGGAATTCCTTCTAACCCTCAAATTGCAAATATAAATTGGTCTCCTAATCAAAAAAACATTGCTTTTACAAACACATCCTCAGATGGTGTAAGACTATGGGTATTAAACCTGGAGTCTAGATCACTTACAAAACTTACAGACTTAAAACTTAATTCTAACATAGGAGATGTTATCAATTGGGTAAATGATAATGAAATACTTATCAAGGTATTACCTGAAAATAAACAAAATCTAATTGACCAAAATGATATTGTGCCATTAGGCCCAACAATTTCATCTAATGAGGGTGAGAATGCTCAAAATAGAACATACCAGGATCTCCTAAAAAATAAAACTGATGAATTTAATTTTGAGCAATTAGTAACATCCGAGCTATATATGGTCAACTTAAACGGTAAAATACATAAGTGGCTTGATGCAGATATGTATACAAATATAAGTCCATCTCCAGATGGTAATTTTTTAATTGTAAGTAACCTTAAAAAGCCTTTTTCATATTTAGTTACTTATGGAAGATTTCCTAAAACAACTAACATATATAATTATAAAGGAAAAATAATTTCAAATCTTGCTAACACTCCACTTATAGAGGAACTGCCTCAAGGTTTTAATGCTGTTTTTAATGGAAAAAGAAATTTTTCTTGGAGAATGGATAAACCATCAACTGCAACATTTATGGTAGCCTTAGATAATGGGGATCCTTCACGGAAGTCTGATTTTAGAGATGAGTTATATGAATTAGATGCTCCATTTGAGGGAGATGGTGATGCAATATTTAAAAGTATTAATAGATTGTCTGGTGTAATTTGGGGAGACAATACTAATGCAATAGCAATTGATTATTGGGTAAAAAATAGGAATGAGAAAACATATTTATTTAACCCATCAAATGCAAATCAAGAACCAAGAATTATTTATGATAGAAATTATCAAGATCGTTATAGTGATCCTGGATCCTTTTTAACAGAAAGAAATATCTACAACAAAAATGTTCTAAAAATTGTATCTAACAGTCTGATTTTAATGGGAGATGGTTACTCTGAAAATGGACAATTTCCATTTATCGATAGACTAAGCCTTAATAATTTTTCAAGTAAGAGAATTTATGAATCAAATTATACTGATAAGCTTGAAGATATATTAGACTTTGACATTAAAAAAAATCAAATGCTTGTAAGGATAGAATCTAAGAGTAATTATCCAAATTACTATTTTAAAAATTTAAATGGCAGAGGTGTAAAAAAAATTACTGATTTTAAAAATCCATTTGAAAAGCTCAACCAAGTAGATAAAGAGGTAATTTCATATAAAAGAGATGATGGTGTAGAACTATCAGGAGTTTTATATTTACCCATTGGATATAATAAGGCCAGTAAAGAAAAGATGCCAATGATATTATGGGCATATCCAAGAGAATTTAAGGATAAGAGTAGCGCTAGTCAAAATTTAAATAATCCTAATGAATTTACATATCCATATTATGGATCAATGGTTTACTGGGCTACAAAAGGCTATGTTGTGCTAGATGACGCATCTTTTCCAATTATTGGAGAAGATATGAATGAACCAAATGATGATTTTAGAAGTCAATTAGTTGAGAATGCAAGGGCAGCAATAGATGCTGTGGATGAACTTGGTTATATAGATAAGAATAGAGTAGCTGTAGGAGGACACAGTTATGGTGCATTTATGGTAGCAAATCTTTTATCACATAGTAATTTATTTGCTGCAGGAATTGCAAGAAGTGGAGCATATAATCGAACTTTAACACCATTCGGATTTCAAAGTGAAGAAAGAAGTTATTGGCAGGCTCCACAGGTTTATTATTCAATGTCTCCTTTTATGCATGCAGATAAAATGAAAACTCCTCTTCTTCTAATTCATGGTGAGGATGATAATAATTCAGGAACTTATCCTATGCAGAGTCAAAGATATTTTAATGCATTAAAAGGTTTAGGTGCTGTTGTCAGGCTTGTTATGCTTCCTAAAGAAAGTCATGGATACTCATCTAAGGAAAGCATATACCATGTTTTATGGGAACAAGATCAGTGGCTTGAAAAATATGTCAAGAATAAAAAATAATATGAGAAAAATAATAATATTAAGTATAATCTTACTTTACAGCTGTAATAATATGAATTTAACCCCCCCAATTGCAAAGAAAATTGAAAAGAAACTAGAGATCCATGACGATGTAAGAATTGATAACTATTATTGGTTAAATCAAAGGGAAAACCAAGAGGTTATCTCTTACTTAGATGAAGAAAACAAATACAAAGAGTCAAAACTTAAGTCTACTAAAACATTTCAAAATAACTTATTTAAGGAAATGAAAAGTAGAATAAAAGAAGATGATAACTCAGTCCCATACTTTTTAAATGATTATTGGTACATAACTAAATATGAAAAAAATAAAGAGTATCCAATATATACTAGAAAATACATGAATCTTGAGGCAGAAGAGGAAATATTGATAGATGTAAACGAATTGGCAAAAGATTTCGACTATTATCAGGTTTCTGGTATAAGTATAAGTCCTGATAACAAAAAAATGGCCTTTGGTGTCGATACTCTATCAAGAAGAATTTATACTATTAAGGTAAAAGACTTGAGTACTGGCAAAATGTATCCAGATAAAATTGATGGAGTAAATTCATATACAACATGGGCATTAGATAGCAAGACAATGTTTTATACAGGAAAAGATGAACAAACTTTAAGATCAGATAAAATTTTTAGACATTCTCTTGGAGAAAGTCAAGATGATGATACACTTGTGTACGAGGAAAAAGATGAAACCTTTTCAACATCTGTTTATCCATCAAAGTCGAGAGAATATATAATGATTGGTTCAAGCAGTACTATGGCTACAGAATATAGATTCTTATCAAGCAAAACCCCTTTGGAGCCCTTTAAAATTATTCAAAAAAGAGAAAGAGGACTTGAGTATAGTCCCTCTCATGTTGGTGATATGTTTTACATATCAACTAATATTGATAAAAGCACAAACTTTAAATTAGTAAAAACTCCTATAACATCAACTGAAAAATCAAACTGGAAAGATGTAATTCCTCATAGAGAAGACGTATTAATTGAAGATACTGACTTTTTTAATGATTTTATGGTAATTGGTGAAAGGTCTAATGGATTACTAAAAATAAGAATTAAAAGTTGGGACGGAAAAGAAGACTACTATCTAGATTTAAGTAGTCAATTTGATTTTGAGAGTGAAACATATTCTGCCTCAATAGGATATAACCCTAATTTTCAAACAAACTTTTTAAGATATAGTTATACATCTCTTACAACACCTTACAGTGTTATAGATTATAATTTAATTACCAAATATGAAGAGGTGCAGAAACATCAAGAAGTGTTAGGTGGCTCCTTTAATTCTAAAAATTATACCTCTGAGAGAGTTTTTGCTACTGCTCATGATGGAGTTCAAATCCCAATTTCTATTGTTAAACATATTGATACTGAATTAAATTCTGATACACCATTACTTCAGTATGGCTATGGTTCATATGGTTATACAAGAGACCCCTCATTTTCATCAACTAGGCTAAGTCTTCTAGATAGAGGCTTTGTGTTTGCAATAGCTCATGTTAGAGGAGGGGAGTATCTTGGTAGACCATGGTATGAAAACGGTAGAATGCTTAGTAAAAAAAATACATTTAAAGACTTTATCAGCTCTTCAAAATTTTTAATTGAAAAGGGATATACTTCAAGTGATCATCTCTACGCTGAAGGAGGTTCAGCTGGTGGACTGCTTATGGGCGCAATAATGAATATGGCTCCCGATCTCTATAATGGAGTAATTGCTGCAGTTCCATTTGTTGATGTTATTACCACAATGCTAGATGATACCATCCCCTTAACATCAGGTGAATGGGATGAGTGGGGAAATCCGAAAGATAAAGAATATTATGAATACATTAAATCATATTCACCTTATGATAATCTTTTAGAGACGGAGTATCCAAATACACTTGTAACAACTGGTTTACACGATTCACAGGTTCAATATTGGGAACCTGCTAAGTGGGTTGCTAAATTGAGACAATATCACAAAGGAGACAACTTAATTTTATTACATACAAATATGGATACAGGTCATAGTGGTTCATCCGGTAGATTTGAAGCGCTCAGAGAGGTTGCAATGGAGTATGCGTTTTTGTTTATGTTAGAGGGTATAACAAAATAAAAATTATAATGCTTATGAAAAAAAAATTATGTTTTATTTTTTTGATTCACAGTTTTTTGAGTGCACAGGTTAATAATTTATCATGCGATAATTTCAACCTATTAGAGAATATTAATTACAAATGTGGATATATTGATGTACCATATGATCATTTTCAAGAAAGTCAAAGTACTATTAATATTTCATTTGTATTAATCGATAAAAATAATTCTAAAGAAATCCCTTTAGCCATTCTTACTGGTGGACCTGGAGGAAGTGCAATAACACAATCAAGAGTGAATTATTGGTTAAGTAGTCGTCTGTCTGATAATCGTAATGTAATAATTTTTGACCAAAGAGGTATCGGTTTTTCATCCCCATTAAAGAATATTAACAAAGAATTTTTCTCCATTTTTAGAAAAAATTTAAATTTTAGTATGGAAAAGATTGAAGTCAAAAAATTACTTTCACGCTATGTTGATGATGCTAATAATAGTGGTATTGATTTAAGTCTATACAATACATTCCAATCAGCAGTTGACTTAGACTTAATAATGCAAAATTTAAAGATTGATAAATATAATTTATACGGTTCCTCGTATGGGACAAGGTTAGGCAGGATAATTCAAGAACTTTTCCCAGAAAGATTAAATGCGGTTATTCTTAATTCACCGAATCCATTGGATGGAGGTGATATGCTTTTAGGAAGACTCGACGCATATTCAAGATCTTTAAATCGATTATTTGAATATTGTGAAAATAATTCTGAATGCTCATCTTCATATCCAGAACTTGAAAATCAGTATCTCGAAACAATCAATAAACTTATTGACAACCCACTTGAGCTCAATATAAATAATAATCCTTACTATGTCAATGCTGAGGAAGGTATTTATTTTATTAGAAGATTGTTATACAGGAATTCTGCTTTAAATGATGTACCAGTCTTAATTGACGAGCTTGGAGGTAATGGAAATAAATTTATAACAAACCTAATAAATAACGAATTTAGAGACTCATATAATTACGCAATGTGGTTTGCAGTTGAGAAATATGAGATGTTTAACGAAAATATTTCTGAAGAAGATATAAATGAAATTTATAAAGAATATGATATTTTTCCTGTTAAACTTGGTTTTTTTACCTCTGTTTACATAAATCTAAATTACTTTCATAATGAAACTTTAAAATCTGATAAAAAAAAGCTTAAAAAGTCAAACGTGCCTACATTAGTAACTGTAAATAAATATGACCCAGTAACTCCCCCAGAGGATGCTTATAAAATGGTTCAAACTTTAAATAACTTTAAGCTTTATGTAATAAATGAAGCTGGTCATGGTGGTGGAAACCAAAGCTGTAGAAATAATGTAATGGAGCAATTTCTTGTAACACCTAATGCAGATATTGATGTAAGTTGCCTTGACATAATTAACTAAATCCTTTTTTATGAAAAATCTTTATTTAATAATTTTTGGTCTAACATTTTATTATTCTTATCCTCAATATGAGGGATTTTCTCAGCTTGGATGGGAAAAGCAACTTGAAATTGAAGAGTCATTTCAAGGTTTGATTGATAAAACTTCCTTTAAGAAGCATTTAATGAAACTTACTGAACGTCCACATGTAGTTGGAAGTGAGGGTAACGAGGAAGTTATTAGATACATTGGTAAAGTGATGAAAGAAGCTGGCCTTAAGATTACTAACTATCCATATGATGTATACCTTCCTAATAAACCTGGGAGCTCGTTGGTTGAGATTGTAACTCCCTCAAGAAAAGTTCTTAACCAAAAAGAAGATATTATTTATGATGATCCCTTTACTCAAAACTCTGAGCTATGGAAAGGATGGAATGCATTCTCAGGTAGTGGAGATGTTACAGCAGAAATAGTTTATGCTAATTATGGTCTTAAGGAAGACTTTGAGACTTTAAAGTCATTAGGAATTGATATTAAAGGAAAAATTGTAATAGCAAGGTATGGAGGAAACTTTAGAGGTTATAAAGCGAAGTTTGCTGAAGCAAATGGTGCAGCTGGATTAATTATATATACTGATCCAAAAGATAGCGGTTTTACTAAAGGTCTTGTTTATCCAGATGGTCCATACTATAATTCATCTACAATACAAAGAGGATCATTGTTAACAACAAGTTTTACAGGTGATCCGTTGACACCCTTTGAGCCTGCTTTGCCATTAGATGGAAAAAAGAAAATTAAACGTTTAGACCCAAAGGATGCTCAATTGCATACAATTCCAGTTACACCAATATCTTATGGTGAAGCTGAAAAAATACTAAGTCAAATGAAAGGTCAACCTGTTCCTCAATCATGGCAAGGAGGTCTACCATTTACATATAGAATAGAAGGCGGTTCATCTTTGTCTGTAAGATTAAAAGTAGAACAGAAGATAGATTTTGTTCGTGCTACAAATGTTATTGGAATGTTGAAAGGAAGTGAGAATCCTAATGAATGGATTATTTTAGGATGCCATCTAGATTCATGGGGTTATGGGGCAACAGATCCTAGTAGTGGTACAGCAATGCTACTAGGCCTCAGCGAAACTTTAGGTAAACTTAAAGAAAATGGACACTCTCCTAAAAGATCTATTTTGATTGCACACTGGGATGCAGAAGAGCATGGAGTTATTGGTTCAACTGAATGGGTTGAGCAGATGAGAGATGAGTTAAACGCCAAAGGGGTTGTTTATATGAATTTTGATGGGGCTGTATCTGGTAAGGGTTTTGGAGCATCTTCAGCACCTACTCTAAAGAAACTGCTGGTCGAAACATCAAAGAATGTAAAATATCCCTATACGGATCAGACTTTATTTGAGTTTTGGAATAAAAATGGTCAAAGTGAAGAACCCCCAATTGGAAATCTAGGTGGAGGATCTGATCATATTGCTTTCTACATGCATGTTGGAGTACCATCTTTGAATGGAGGTGCTGGTGGTCCTAACCTTTATCATTCAAATTATGATAGTTTTAGATTTTATGAAAAATTTGTAGATCCTGAATTTCAAATGGGACCAATGGTAGAGCATATGGCCGGATTAATGACACTTAGAATGGCAAATGCAGAATTAATACCCTACAACCTAAATAGATACTCACAAGATTTAAAAATGCATTTTGAAAATGCAACTAATAAAATAAATAGTTATGATAATAATTTTGAGGGTTTTCTTGATACTGATGATGCAATAAAGTCACTAGAAGAAACCTCAAAAATTCTTACTTCAAAAATTAAGTCCTACCTAGAGGAAGATGATATTTCTAAAGAGAATATAAAAAAGTTTAATGAACAATTAATTGCATTAGAGAAAAGTTTTATATCAGATAAAGGAATGTATTTTGGAGCTTGGTATAAATCAATTTATGCTTCCTCTGATCCATTTAGTGGATATGGAGCTTGGATTCTTCCTGGATTAGAGTATGAGATAGCATTAAAATCATCTGAAAGACTAAAAGAATGGGATTCAAGATATTCTGATGCAATTAATTCATTAGAATCAAAAATGAAAAATCTAATTCAAGAAATTAATTAGTAAACAATTACATGGAAAAAAATGTATTTGGAGAGAAACTGCATATATGTTGTACTAGTCCAATGACTGGATATTTTAGAGATGGATTATGCAAAACTATAGGCGAGGATATTGGCACACACACTGTTTGTGCTGTGATGACTGATGAATTTCTAAGTTTTTCTGCATCCAGAGGTAATGACTTAATCACTCCAGCGCCTTACTATCAATTTCCTGGATTAAAAGCAGGTGATAAGTGGTGTTTATGTGTATCAAGATGGATTGAGGCAGAAAAAGCTAATAAGGCTCCAAAACTTATCCTTGAAGCTACTCATGAAAAAACTCTAGAATATACTTCTATAGATGTTTTAGTAAAACATGCATTTATAAAACCTTGAGATTAACAGTTATAATTATTTTATTGAATCTAATTTCTTTTCAATCCTTTCTAATCTACTTAAAATATTTTCAAAATAATTTTTAGCCTCAACAGGACAATTATTTAAAAAATGGTCCAATATGTCTTTTTCATTTTTCATGTTATAAAATTAAAAATCCTGATTTAATTCAACTAGGTTTTTTATTATATTCGAAATATGAGAAAAAATAGTACAATTGCTGAATTACTAGAAAGATTAGAAGAAGAGATTCAAAACCCTAGAGATTCTGTTCACAAAATTGTACTTAAAATAACTATTGATAATATAAAAAGCTTATTAAATGAATAGTAGCAGGGTATTTATTTTTCTTTGTTTAATTCTTTTATTTTCGTGTGAAAAAAGTATTGATTGGAATGTCTACGGTGGCTCATATAAAAGGACGCAGTTTGTCAATTCAGAAAAGCTTAACCTAAATAATATCTCAAATCTTAAGAAAGTTTGGGAATATAGTACAGACGACAATGATAATTTTTCGCAGATTCAAACTAATCCACTAATTATAAATGGCAAGTTTTATGGTGTATCCCCAAAGCTCAAATTATTTTCTCTAGAAGCTAAATCAGGTTCAGAAATATGGGTGTTTGATCCCTTTAACAGTGATTATAATTTTTTTGACAATGATGATTCAAGAGTAAATGTTTGTAGGGGAATAACATATTTTAAAGATAATTCTAAACATGCTTTTATTTTTTATGCGGTAGGGTCAAAATTATTTAAGGTAAATATTAAAAATGGTATTGCTGATTCAAGTTTTGGTAATAATGGATTTGTTGACTTACATATAGGTTTAGGCACTAATTCCAGTTCTTTATTTGTAACCATGACTTCCCCAGGAGTTATTTATAAAAATTTAATAATAGTTGGGTCTAGTGTCAGTGAGGGAAATCCTGCTGCAAAAGGGAATATTAGGGCATTTGACGCAAATACTGGTGATTTGAAATGGAGTTTTAATACTATACCTGAAATAGGTGAAGATGGACATGAATCTTACTCTGATCCGGATGCATATAAAAGGCTGGGTGGAGCTAATGCGTGGTCAGGATTAACATTAGATGAAGAAAGAGGAATTTTATACGCACCAACAGGATCGGTAAGTTATGATTTTTATGGTGGTGACAGGGTGGGAGATAACCTCTTTGCAAACTCCATAATTGCATTAAGTGCAGAAACAGGTAATAAAATCTGGCATTATCAAACAGTTCATCATGATGTTTGGGACAGGGATCTTCCTGCTCCTCCTATATTATTTGACTATTCAATGAATGATTCAATTATACCTTCTCTTGCACAAGTTACAAAATCAGGGTACATATATTTATTAAATAGAATTACTGGAAAACCTTTATATAATATTATTGAAAGAGCTGTTCCTTCCAAATCCAATTTAGAAGGAGAGGTTTTATCAAAGACTCAACCATTCCCAACTTTTCCTGACCCGTTCTCTAGACAATCATTAACTAAAAATGATATTAACTCTTTTGTAAGTTATAGAGAAAGGGATAGTCTTATTAAAATCTTTACTTCACTCTTAAAAGATGACATATTTTCTCCTCCTTCTGAAGAAGGTACATTAATTTTTCCTGGATTTGATGGTGGAGCTGAGTGGGGAGGTCCTGCTCTAGACCCTATCAATAAAAAGCTTTTTATTAATTCAAATGAGATGCCTTGGATACTGACGATGAAAAAAGTTTCCAATACAGATTCTCAAGGAATGAATATATATAATAAACAATGTTTAATGTGTCATGGGATTGACTATAAAGGTTCCGGAGAGAATCCATCAATACTTGATCTAAGTAGTAAGTATAATTTTGATGAGTTGAGATCACTAGTTATAAATGGTAAAGGCTTAATGCCTGGATTTAAATTTTTAGATGATCAAAAAATTGAAAAAATAGTAGATTATATTATGAATCTAAAAGATGGAGACAAAACAAATATTCTTGCAATTAATGAAGAAGTTTTTTATACATCAACAGGATATAATAAGTTTATAACAAATGATGGATATCCAGCGATTAATCCACCGTGGGGTACTCTCAATTCTATAAATTTAAATACAGGTAAACTTGATTGGAAAATTCCATTGGGTCAAACAGATATAGGTATTGAGAATAATATTATAACTGGCACAGAAAATTATGGTGGTCCAATTGTAACTAAATCTGGTATAATTATTATTGCAGCTACAGCTGATAATAAGATTAGAGCTTTTAACAGTAAAAATGGAGATTTGCTATGGGAAGAAATACTCCCTTTTTCAGGTTTTGCTACCCCAAGTTATTTTGAGATAGAAGGTAATCCATATATTGCAATTGCTTCAGGTGGTGGTAAACTTGGAACTAAATCTGGTGATAAGTATGTAGTATTTAGTATTACTAAATAATCAATCCATTGTAATTATTCAAAAACTAATGAGATAAAGATAGGCAAGTGATCAGATGGCCAAAGTCCACTTGGTAATTTTTTGTCGATGTGCTTGTAATCAATAATCTTTATTTTCTTAGTAAATATATAGTCTATCCTATTTGATAGTTTGCTTCTAGGATCAAAACCACTGAATGTTCCAATAGGATCTTTTAATGGGAGTTTCTTAAATGAATCCTCAAGTTGTTCTGATAATAATTTTATTGGCAACTCATCGGGATTTGCGTTTAAATCACCCATAACTACAGTTGGCTTATCTTGGTAACTATTCTTACTTATATGATTAAGAATTATAATAGCTGATTTTTCTCGAGCAACTTTACCAATATGATCAAAATGAGTA
>CESP01022166.1_pt1 | contig 15446 bp, 12 predicted proteins | sample 531211 | NCBI WGS metagenome assembly CESP01 (sample SAMEA2622074, study PRJEB7988) | marine metagenome | biome: marine biome (ENVO:00000447); feature: surface water layer (ENVO:00002042); material: "saline water (ENVO:00002010), including plankton (ENVO:xxxxxxxx)" | depth 5 m | reverse complement strand
ATAGCACCTAATGTCCAGCCTAAATGCTGGTGACCAAAAGCATAAATGATATTTTTATTTTTTAAGGATGGGCCAAGGACTGGTAAAAAATCAGGTAATGTTGGTCTAAATCCCAGCCATTCATCTTGATGTTTTCCTAGTTCTGGCAGTAACTCTTTCGCACACTTGATAATATAATCAATTCTTTTTTGTGATGGTGGATTTTGTAAGCCGCCCAATTCTACGGTTCCGACCGCTCTTAAACCTTGATTCATCGGTGTCATACCAAATCCTCTATCTAAAAAAATTACTGGTCTTTTAATAAGATGATCTTTATCCTTAAAGTGTACATGATAGCCTCTTTCCGTATCTAAAGGAATTTTTTCTCCTAGTTGATCAGTTAAATGTTTTGAGAAAGCACCAGTAGCTACTACAATTTTTTCAAATCTATATTCATCATTTTCGCATCTAATAGCAGTTTCGTTAATATGGATTTGCTCTAAAGTTTTAACGTTTGTTTGAATAAATTTTCCACCTTGCTTTAAAAATAATCTAAATATTGCTTTTAATATTCCATGTGGGTCTCTTGCATGCATGGCGCTTTCATAAATTACTCCAGCATCAAATACAGGTTGCAAATTTGGCTCTAAGTCTAAAACTTCTTTTTGCGTCAATAGCTTTTGTTCAATTCCTAATTCATCTCTTACTTTTATTTCTAATTTTCTACTTTTTAGATTTTTATTTGTCCAAATATAAATAATCCCTTTTTTTTCAATTAAACCAGTAGTGTCTATTTCTTGAAAAATTTCTTCATAAGCATCATTTGATAGGCTTAATATCTGATGCATGTATTTTGCTGTATGCATCATAGCTTTATGATTACAATTCTTAAAATAATGAAAAAACCAATTAAACATTTTAGGAATATAATTCCACTTTAGCGCCAATGGGCCATAAGAACTTATTAGCATTTTTGGAACATCGTATAAAACGTCTGGACGATTAAATTGTAATACTGCGTATGGAGAAAAATGACCTGCATTTCCGTATGATGCTGCTTTAAACTCATGTGAAAGAGGATCATATCTGTCAAAAATTGTTACAGGTATTCCTTTTTTAATTAATTGTATTCCTGTACATACGCCTTGGATACCTGAACCAACAATTCCAACGGATTTACATTTATAATTTTCCATTAGGAAATTATATTGCAATGTTTTGAAAAAGAGTAGTGCGGTAGATTAGGCTATAGCTTCTTTATTTACCACATCAGGTCTGTCGTCATTAACCTCTTTTTTATCTTTTTTCTTAAATAAGAAGTCGCCTGTTAGTTTAGATTTTGAACTATTTGTTTTTTTAATATAGCCATCAATATCAGCGCCATTTTCAGTTCTTAAATTGTTTCCAAATTCAACGTCACCTTTAACTGTTCCAGTTGCACCTATAACAATGTTTTGAGCAGAAACTTTACCGTCTAAATGACCATAGATCTCAACTGTATCAGCCTCTATGGAGCCTGTGATTGAACCTGTATCTCTCACTATCAGTTCTTTTGAGTAAACTGGGCCTTTAACTAAACCAGCAACATCTATTGCGCCTGAACTATTGATAGTTCCCTCAATACTTACTGTCTCACTTATAAGTGAGCGCTCTGAATCTTTTATTTTATTTTTATCACCAAACATAATTTATATATCAATTAAGCATCAATTGAGAAAATAAACAAGTAAAAATTTAAAGAAAAATGGTTCGATTTAGGCCAAATTAATTGACGGGCACATCCTTATAAATTTTGCATGACATGACTATTCCAAGGCCAAGCATGACCGCCATCATTGATGAGCCACCGTATGACATAATGGGTAAAGGTGATCCCACGATTGGTAGTAGACCTAGAACCATCATCATATTTACGGCTACGTATAAAAAGAAAGCTGTAGCGAAACTGTAGCAGTATAATTTACCAAAATTACTTCGTGTCATATTTCCGATTCTAATAATTCTTGAGATAATTATTACATATAAAAGTAAAATAAATAATGATCCAAAAAATCCAAATTCTTCTGAGAAAAGCGTAAAAATAAAGTCAGTATGTTTTTCAGGTAAATAATCCAAATAACTCTGCGAGCCATTTAAAAAACCTTTTCCAAATAATCCTCCTGAACCAATCGCAATTTTAGATTGTATAATTTGATAGCCGGCTCCTAATGGATCACGCTCGGGATTAAGAAATGTTAATATTCTTGATTTTTGATAAGGCTTTAAAAATGAGATAGCTATTGGCAATAAAGCTAGCATGGCAAAAGCTGAAAAAATAAAAAATTTTGCCCTTACACCTGCTAACCAGGCTACCACAATACCGCCGGCTGCAATCAAAATTGAAGTTCCAAGATCTGGTTGTGTTGCAACTAAAATTATTGGGGCAATAAGAACAGTTATAGGTAAAAATAAATATTTTATACTGTTAATGCTTTCGATTGAAATACGATGATAATATTTTGCTAAAAATAATATTAATCCTATTTTCATTAATTCCGAAGGTTGTAAATTCATAAAATAAAGATCTAGCCATCTTTTTGAGCCTGAAGATGTTAAGCCAAAATACTTAACACCTAGAAGCAGAATAAATACTCCAATATAAATTAAATAACTTGTCTCGTGCCAAAATCTTATAGAAATAAAAGAAACTACAAAAAACATTGCAAAAAAAACAAAAAATCTAAGAATATGACTGTTTGTGTGATATTTGAACTCACCTCCATCTGTAGAATACATTGCAAACATGCTGGCTATACCTAAAAGCAAAATTGAAATAACCATAATAAAATCAATAGATAAAATTTTATCTCTTATGCTTAATGAGGATTGAATAGATCTTGGTTGTAACATTAAACAGACTCTCCTTTTAAATTATTTGCACTTCTTCTTAATTCATGTCTTTCAAGAACTTTTTTAATTACTTTCCTCGCTATTGGTGCTGCAGCTTTACCGCCAGACCCACCGTGTTCTACAAGAACACTGATTGCATATTGTGGATTTTTATAAGGAGCAAATGCTACAAACAAAGCATGGTCTCTATCTTTGTAAGGTAAATTTTCTTGTTTAACTTCAGCTTCTCGCTGCTCTTCTGTAAATCGTTTGATCTGTGAAGAACCAGTCTTTCCAGCAAAAGTATATTTTGGATTTTCAAATCTATGTCTGTAAGAAGTTCCACCAGGTTCATTAGATGAAGAAAACATGGCATCTTTAATTAGATTAATATGTTCTTGGTTTTTAAATAATGGTTTGAGATTAAAGTTTGAAACTAGTAGGTCAGTTGGAAGCGGTTGATTTGGATTTTCATTTTTAAATTTCAGATAATCTCTTAAATTATCATTTTTTTCGTCAAATATAATTCTTGGCTTTATCTCAAATCCTCCATTAGCTATTTGTGCTGTCATTAAACATAATTGTAAAGGTGTGCTTTGAAAATACCCTTGACCAATACCCGAGTGAAGTGTTTCACCCAAATACCAATTTTGTCCAATAAATTTTTTCTTCCATTTTGTATTTGGTACTACACCTGATCTCTCTTCTATAAAATCATTTAAAACTTTTTTTCCTAAACCAAATCTTTTAGCAGTTTCTGATAATCTATCGACACCGAGCTTTCTAGCAATCTCATAAAAATAAACATCACAAGATCTTTGAATTCCTTTTCTAAGATTTACAATGCCGTGTCCATCTTTCTCCCAACAATGAAATTTTTCTCCGTATAACTCTATTTTTCCTTTACATCTAAATGTATCTAAAGGCCTAATAATCTTATTTTCTAAAGCACTTAAGGCAACCAAAGTCTTAATTGTAGATCCCGGAGGATACAATCCTGATAATGCTTTGTTAGCCAACGGTTTCTTTTCATCTTTAATTAAACTGTTCCAGTAATTTTTATCTAACCCATGAACAAATTGATTGGGTTCAAAAGTTGGTGAGGAAACTAAAGAAACAATATCTCCGTTGTAAACATCCATAACACATACTGCGGCTGCTTTATCCTTTAGCAGTTCATTCGTATATCTTTGAACCTCATAATCTAAAGTCGTTTTGAAACTTTTTCCTGCTTGACCTTCGTCAATTTTAATTTCTCTTACTCTTTTCCCAAAAGCATTAACCTCATAACGTTGATAACCAACCTTGCCAATTATTTGCTCGTCAAGTTTTCTTTCCAAGCCAGTTTTTCCAATAGCCATGCCCGGTACAGCTAATTCTTTAAGATATTCTTTTGTCTTCAAATCTTTTACGCTTATTTGCGAAACATAACCCAAAATATGTGCTGAAGAATTATCAGGATATGTTCTTGCGACGGATACAATCGGCTCTACTCCCTCAAGTTCATGTAAAAATAAATTTATTCTTGAAAAGTCTGCCCACTCTAAATTTTCTGATACTATAACTGGTTCCCAAGGCTTTTGTTTTTTTATTACTCTTTTTAAATATGAGACTTTTTTTTCAGATATTCTTAGTATTGCTTTTAACCTTACAAATAAGTTGTCTAAATCTTTTGCATTTTCTGGAATTAAATGCACTTGATAAAGCGGTTCATTCGAAGCAATTTCTTTGTTAAAATAATCTTTAATAACTCCTCTTTCAGGTGCCAACTTCCATTCTCTAAATCTATTTTTGTCAGATAAAGACTTATACTTAGTAGCCTGATTTATTTGAAGAGATATCAATCTTCCTACGAGACCTACCATCACTATAGCTTTTGCAGCTGTAATTAGAAACATTCTTCTGCTTATAAGTTTTGATTTAATAACAGTATTACCTGAGCCTGGACTAAGCATCTTGAGACCCTATAAAACTGATTTGATAAAGATGAAATAAAAACCAGAAAACTGGGAATAAAAATAAAGTAAAGAAAGTATTATAACCAATTTTTGTGTAGGAAATTATAACCTCCGAAAAATTATTTAACAATGAAAAGAAAAGTAAGTTAGCAAATAATAAAGCTATTAAAAAAGTAAACCAGTCAGATGCTATGGTTGTATTAACACTTTTATTTCTGACATAATTACCTACAAAACAAACTGCAAGATAGGACAAAGAGCTAATACCTAAAGGAAATCCCATCACCACATCATTGATTAGTCCAGCAAGAAAAATATGTCCTGTGCCCATTAAATTAGGACGTTTTATAATCCAAAAATATATTATTATAATTTGTAAATTAAGAGAAAAGACTTCAAATAATTTTTCAAGATTTGAATCGATTTCGCTTATAGATAAATAATATAGTAAAATTAAAGGCCCTGCTGCAAACAATTTATTTACAATATTTTTTTTAGCCATTAAAAAACTTCCTTTTTTGGTTTAATTAAATTTACTGTTACAAAAGATAATTGATTAGGATCTACAAATAATTCCACTTCTCCATTGTATTTTGTTTTTCCAATTGGAGTTCCAGCACTAAAAATACCATCTTTACCAGAGGCAAAAACCGTTATATCTTCCTTGAATTCATAATCCTCAGGCAAATAAGACAATGTTGGGTTACGCGTTCCTCCTCCTGTTAATATTGCTTGCGTGCTTTTTTCGTCAAAAGTAACTGGAATTCTGCTATTTAAGTCATTTAACAATAATACTCTTGATGATAAATAATTTATCTCAACTATACGCCCAACTAAATATTTGTTTTGGGTGACTGGCATACCTTTTATAATGCCTTCTTTACTTCCCTTATTTATTATAATTGATTTTAAAAACGGACTATTTCGATCTACTAAAACTTTAGCTAACACTACGTTTGAAACATTTTGTACAATTTCTGTATTGAGGACTTTTTTTAAATTTTTATTTTCATTTGATATATACTCTAAATTTAAATCAAGTGCTTTGTATCGCTCAATTACCTCCCTTAATTCCTCATTTTCTTTTTTTAAATCGAAATGATCCGCTATTGCTTGGTTTATACCTGGAAATAATCTCGTCGGTACTGATGCTAAGTATGTTACTCGGTAAACAACATCATTAATAAAGCTTCTTGCTGTTTTTACTACAGCAAAACCATAAACGTCTAAAAAAAAAACTACTAAAGCTACAATTATAAGAGAAAAAATAGAAAATTTTTGAGAGGCTCCTCTTTGCAAAAGAGCTGAACGGAAGGCTATACTAAAATCATCTCTACTAACTGACATTTATTCGTTAAATACAAACTAATATTCAGATAACATTGTAGAAAACAATTCTTCGTTTTCTAAAGCTCTTCCTGTTCCAATAGCTACGCACGATAAAGGGTCATCAGCTATTGTTACAGGTAAACCAGTATCCTGAGAAATTAATTTATCTATATTTTTTAATAAAGCTCCACCACCAGTAAGCACTAAACCCATATCAATTAAATCTGCTGATAGCTCTGGGGGTGTATTCTCTAAAGCTTCTTTGATACCACCAAGAATTTGATTTAGAATTGGCATAATTGCTTCACAAGCATCTTTCTCGGTAAGTTCGATTTCTTTAGGTGTTCCTGATCTTATATCTCTTCCTTTCATCAAAAAAGTGTTATTAGATGATGGAATTGCTGTACCTATTTCTTTTTTAATTTTTTCAGCAGTAGAATCTCCTATCATAAGATTCATTTTTTTTCTCATATAAGCAATAATTGATCCGTCTAATGCATCACCTGCAACTCTTAAAGATTTAGAGTAAACAACTCCCCCTAACGACATAACCGCAATTTCTGTAGTACCACCCCCAATATCAACTACCATTGATCCAGTTGCTTCTGAAATAGGCAAGCCTGCACCAATAGCAGCCGCAATTGGTTCCTCAATAAGCTGAACTTTTCTCGCACCCGCTGCTAATGCTGAGTCTTGAATAGCTTTTCTTTCTACAGGAGTAGAGCCAGTTGGTACACAAATTAAAATTCTCGGATTCGCAAATGCATTTTTCTTGTGAACTTTTTTTATAAAATGTTTTATCATTTCCTCTGTAACAACAAAATCTGCTATTACACCGTCTTTTAAAGGCCGTATTGCTGAAATGTTTCCAGGTGTCCTACCTAACATCGTTTTTGCCTCATCACCAACTGCTAAAACCGATTTTCTTCCTCCGTCTTCTATTACTGCGACAACTGATGGTTCGTTCAAAACTACACCCTGTTCTTTGAGTACCACTAAAGTGTTGGCAGTTCCTAAATCAATAGCCATGTCTTGTGACCATAATGATGATAATCCTGTTAAACCTTTAAACATATTTTCCTTTCTAATTTTGAGCGCTTATTGTTTGATCAGGCGCAGTTTTTGTTCTTTTAATAATTAATTTATTTAATGCATTTAAGTATGCATTTGCTGATGCGACCAACGTATCAGTATCAGCTGCTTGTCCAACAGTTGTTTTTCCTTTTTCTTCAATTCTTACACTCACTGTTGCTTGAGCATCAGTTCCTTCTGTGACCGCATGTACGTTATATAATAGTAAGTTAACATCATGAGAATAAAGTTTTTTAATGCATTTAAATATTGCATCGACTGGTCCGTCACCTGTTTCACTAGCACTTTTAACTTCTCCGTATACTTCAAGCTTCATCTCTGCTTTTTGAGGTTCTCCGGTCCCAGCAAACACTTTTAAAGATTTCAATTTAATTACATTATCCTCTGTTACTAAACTGTCATCAATTATTGCCGCGATATCTTCATCATAAACATGTTTTTTTTTATCTGCTAAAATTTTAAATTTTCCAAAAGCTTTGTCTATAATATCATCTGTGACATCTACATAGCCCATATCAGATAACTTATCTCTAAATGCATGTCTGCCTGAATGTTTTCCCATTACTAATGAAGTTTTTTTGACACCAACACTTTCAGGAGTCATAATTTCATAAGTATTTCTGTTCTTTAACATTCCATCTTGATGTATTCCGGATTCATGTGCAAAAGCGTTTTTTCCTACAATAGCTTTATTAAATTGAACAGGAAAACCTGTAGCGTTTGAAACTACTTTTGATGCTTTGCTTAATAATTTCGTATTAATATTTGTTGTGAATGGCATTAAGTCATGTCTTGTTCTCATAGCCATTACAACTTCTTCAAGAGCAGCATTACCCGCTCTTTCGCCTATTCCATTAATAGTACATTCAATTTGCCTTGCACCAGCCATTACCCCAGCAAGAGAATTTGCTACTGCTAAACCTAAATCATTGTGACAATGCGTTGAAATAATAGCCTTATCAATATTAGGAACTTTGTTAATTAAAGTCTCAATAATTTTTTTAAATTCTGATGGCACTGTATATCCAACTGTATCGGGAATATTAATTGTTTTGGCACCACATTTAATCGCCAGTTCAACTGTCTTACACATATAATCCATATCTGTTCGTGTTCCATCTTCACAAGACCACTCAACATCATCTGTAAATTTTCTCGCATAAGTGACGCTTTCTTTAATTGATCCTAAAACTTCTTCGGGAGATTTATTTAACTTATGCTTCATATGAAGCGGGCTTGTAGAAATAAAAGTATGTATTCTAAAATTTTTTGCATGCTTTAATGCCTCATGACAAGCATCAATATCTTTCTTTGTTGCACGAGCTAATCCTGCAGGAATAGATCTTTTTAAATTTTTACTTATTTCTGTTACAGCCTCAAAGTCTCCTGGTGAAGCGATTGGAAAACCTGCTTCGATAATATCAACTCCTAGCTCATCAAACACTCTGGAGATTTGTAACTTTTCTTCTAAACTCATTGATGCGCCAGGTGATTGTTCACCATCACGCATTGTAGTATCAAAAATTATAATTCTATTTTTATCACTCATTTTGTAACTTTCGTTAATTCAAAAGTTTCCCATAATACAATCAAAGATAGCATTTGCAAATTATTTTGCGTTACTCTTGAGTCAGATTGGGCTAATTCTTGTCTTTATCTACTAATTTATTTTTACCAATCCATGGCATCATTGCACGAAGCTCTTTACCTACTTTTTCGATTGGATGTTTGGCCAAATTTTCCCTCATTTTTATGAAGTTTTTCTGTCCTGATTTATGTTCATCCATCCATTGCTTCGTAAATTTACCAGACTGAATATCTTTCAAAACCTCTTTCATTTTCTCTTTGGTCTTGCTATCTACAATTCTTTTGCCTGAAACATACTCTCCGTACTCAGCAGTATTTGAAATGGAATAATTCATATTTGCAATTCCACCCTCATAAATTAAGTCTACAATTAATTTTACTTCGTGCAAGGTTTCAAAGTATGCCATCTCTGGTGGGTAGCCAGCCTCTGTTAAAGTTTCAAAGCCATTTTTTATTAATTCCACTAAACCTCCACATAAAACTGTTTGTTCACCGAATAAATCTGTTTCACACTCATCTTTAAAAGTTGTTTCAATTATTCCAGATTTACCTCCACCAATCGCAGACGCGTATGATAAAGCCAAGTCCCTTGCTTTACCTGAGCTATCTTTATGCACTGCCATTAGACATGGAACACCTCCACCTTTTTGGTATTCACTTCTTACGGTATGACCTGGTCCTTTAGGTGCTACCATAAATACGTCTAAATCTTTTCTTGCATTAATTAAATCAAAATGAATATTTAAACCATGAGCAAAAGCTAAACTTGTTCCCTGTTTCATTCTTTGTTCGATATGATTTTTGTAAATTTCTGATTGGAGTTCATCTGGAGTAAGCATCATAACAACATCTGCCCAAGCTGCAGCATCTGAAAGTGACATAACTTTTAAACCTTCACTTTCAGCTTTCTTCACGCTATATGAACCCTCTCTTAAAGCTACAACAACCTCTTTGACACCGCTATCTTTTAAATTAAGTGCGTGAGCGTGTCCTTGACTTCCATAACCAAAGATTGCAACTTTTTTACCTTTAATTAAATTTACATCTGCGTCTTTTTCATAAAATGTTTTCATTATTAAACTCCTATTGTGTAAAAACTTCTTCACCTCTTGTCATCGCAACTGCACCAGTTCTAGAGACACTTGTTAGTCCTAGAGGTTTCAAGGCTACAACTAATTTATCAATTTCTCTCCTTAGAGCAGTTACTTGCATAACAAAAGATTTTTTTGTTTTATCTAACACTAAACCATTATGTTTTTTACACAATTTTTTTGCTTTATCCAGTTTTTTCGTAACTCCAACTACTTTAAGTAAGGCAAGTTCCTTAAATAAAATTTTTGGATCATTTCTTGAAAAATCTGCAACTTTATGAACTGGAATTAATTTTCCAAGTTGTAGTTTGATCTGCTGGATAACTTCAGGTGTTCCTTTGGTTACAATTGTAATCCTAGATAAATGTTTTTTCTTATCAATCTCAGCTACTGCTAAAGACTCTATGTTGTATCCTCTTCCAGAAAATAAGCCAATTACTCTGGCTAAAACTCCTGCCTCATTATCTACCCAAACAACTATTATATGATGATCCTCTTTTCCAAATTTTGTTGGTTGGCTGTAAGCTGATTTTGGTTTAGACATTAAACTAAAGTCTTTCCTTCATCTGAAACTTCTTCTTTCTCGTCCTCTGGTCCAAGAAGCATTTGGTTATGAGGTTTTCCAGACGGTATCATTGGATAACAGTTTTCAACTTTATCAACTACACAATCAAAAATTACAGGTTTTTCTGAGTTGATCATTTCTTTGATCTTTTCATCTAATTCATCAGGAGTTTTCGCTCTTATTCCTATTGCACCATAAGCCTCTGCTAGCTTTACAAAATCTGGTAGAGCCTCTGTATAACTTTCAGAATAATTTTTGTCATGTAGTAATTCTTGCCATTGACGCACCATTCCCATGTACTCATTATTCAAAATAAAAATCTTAATAGGCAATCTGTACTGTATTGCAGTCGACATTTCTTGAATATTCATTAAAATTGAAGCTTCTCCTGCAATATCAATTACTAGTTTTTTAGGATGAGCAATTTGAACACCAATAGCCGCGGGTAGACCGTAACCCATGGTACCAAGACCTCCTGAAGTCATCCATCTATTAGGTTTATTGAACTTATAGTGTTGAGCAGCCCACATTTGGTGTTGTCCAACCTCGGTAGTAATAAATGTATCCTGGTCTTTGGTTAATTCATAAAGTCTTTGCACAGCATGCTGGGGTTTTATCGTCTCTTTGCTATTGATAAAGTTTAAAGATTTTTTTTCTCTCCATTTATCAATTTGACTCCACCACTTTGCTGTTTTTTGTTTATTAGAGTCAATAAAATTTTTATTTTTTTCTTTAAACCTTTTTATAACCGCTTGTAACAATTCTGTTACATCGCTTGTGATAGCTAAATCAACTTTTACATTTTTTCCTATTGAAGATGGATCTATATCGATATGAATTTTTTTAGATTTAGGAGAAAACTCATCTATTTTACCTGTAATTCTATCGTCAAATCTTGCACCAATGTTAATCATTAAATCGCAATCATGCATAGCATTATTGGCTTCATAAGTTCCATGCATACCAAGCATTCCTAAAAATTGTGGATCATCACCAGGGTAGGCTCCTAATCCTTGTAAGGTTGAAGTGATTGGAAAACCGGTTAAAGAAATTAATTCTCTTAAAAGCTCACTGGCTTTTGGCCCAGAATTAATTACTCCTCCACCAGTATAAAAAATAGGCTTGGATGATTTTTTTATCATCTCGATAAATTTATCTACACCATTCAAATTTATCTTATTTTTTAACGTCCCATTTAATTTCTTTGCTAATTTTTTCTTACTAACTTTATAAGCGCCTTTATTAAATTGAATATCTTTTGGAATATCAACTAATACTGGGCCAGGTCTACCCGTTGTTGCAATTTCAAAAGCTTTGTTCATAATATCAGCTAAGTCATTCACATCTTTCACTAACCAATTATGTTTAGTACAAGGTCTTGTTATCCCAGTCGTATCGCACTCTTGAAAAGCATCAGTTCCAATCAAATGAGTTGGAACTTGTCCTGAAATACACACTACTGGTACTGAGTCCATGTAAGCATCTGTTAATGCTGTAACAGCATTAGTTGCTCCAGGTCCTGAAGTTACTAAAAGAACTCCTGGTTTACCGCTTGATCTAGCATAACCTTCAGCAGCATGCCCCGCTCCTTGTTCATGTCTTGCTAAAATATGTTTTATTGTTTTGTGATTTTTTAATTCATCATAGATTGGAAGCACAGCTCCACCTGGGTAACCAAAAATATATTCCACTTTTTGGTCCTCTAATGCTTTGAATACTATTTCTGCTCCACTCAATAATTTTGGCATTCATACAATCTAGCCTAGAATTACCAACCGTCAAGTTCTAGCTTGTAACTTTTAATGTTTTTTTTAATAGAATAGAGAAATTTTTAGAATAAAGCCTATCCCAATTCTTCATATGACCTCTAGCCCATGTATTTTGTCTTTTGGCGTACTGTCTTGTCTTAATATTTATAAGATCTCTACATTCTTTCAATGTAATTGTACCTCTCAAATATCGACTGATTTCTTGAACTCCTATAAGTTTGTTAGCAGATAGATTTTTATTAATTTTTAATTTATTAAATTTTATTACCTCTGAGATGCAATTTTGATTGATCATAAAATCTGTTCTTTCAGAAATTTTTTGAAGAAGATCTTCTCTTGGAATATCAATAAAAATTTTCTTTATGTTAAAGTCTGAAAATTCCGATTTAGTTTTAGAGATCCATTCATACAAGGATTTTTTTGTTTTTAGTTTTACTTCAAAAGCGCGTTGAGCTCGTTGAGAGTCAGTTGGTAAAAGTTTGTTTTTAACTTTAGGGTCTAATTCAAGAAGCATTTTGTAAAATTTTTTGAAACCAAACTTTCTGTATAATTCCCTTACTTTAGATCTTGTTTTGAAATCTATTTTAGGAATTTTGCTTATACCTTTTGTGATTGTATTAAAATATAATCCAGTCCCCCCGACTATAATAGGTATTTTTTTCTTTTTTAAGCAAATATCTATTTTTTTTTTTGCCTCTTTTAACCAATCACCAGCAGAAAAATGTTTCTTAACAGATATTGTTCCGTAGATATGATGTTTAATTTTTTTTGTTTCAAATTCGGTAGGTCTTGAAGATAAAATGGAAAATTCTTTATAAATTTGCATACTATCTGCATTAATAATTTCTCCATTTAGTTTTTCTGCGAGATAAATAGCTAATTTTGATTTTCCTGAAGCTGTTGGTCCTGCTAAGAGAATAATTTTTTTCGACAAATTAATTTATTTTTACACCAAGATAACGTCTTCGATTATTTTGATTAATAATTGTTAAAAGTAAGGTCTTCTCACCTTTTTTGAAAATACTATTAACTATTTTTTTTAAATCAGCAATCGATTTTATAGGAGTTTTTTGAACTTCAATTATAATATCATTTATATTTAGTAGATTTACAAGAGGACTTCGATTTGAGATATCTGTAATAACTACTCCTTTTGTTTTCCTATTTAAATTTCTGGAAGAAATATCTTTGTCATTTATTTCTCTTACGGCTATTTTTAAGCTTTCAATTTCTTCATCTTTTTTAACAATTTTTGGTTTTGTTTCTTTAAACTCTTCTGATGTTTCTAATCTTCCTAGAGTTAATCTTTTTGAAATTAATTTTTTATTTCTCCAAATTTTAAGCTCTACACTTTTACCTACTTCTGTACTAGCAACAACATTTGGCAATTTTTTCATCGTATTTATTTTTTTTCCATCAAATTCTAAAATAATATCCCCAGCTTTAATGCCTGCTTTTTCTGCAGGACTATTTTGTCCTACGCTTGCAACTAAAGCACCTTCAGGTTTCTTTAGTTTTTCAACTTCTGCGATTTCTTTAGTTACTTCTTGGATCCTTACACCTAACCACCCTCTTTTTGTTTCACCAAATTTTATTAATTGATCAATTACATTGGATGCAGCATTAGCGGGTATTGCAAAACCAATTCCTATTGATCCTGATTGACCTGGAGCTATAATTGCGGTGTTAACTCCAATTACCTCTCCTTTTAAATTAAACAACGGTCCTCCAGAATTACCTTGGTTAATTGATGCATCGGTTTGAATAAAGTCCTCGTATCTTGTTAAACCAATTTGTCTATTTCTTGCTGAAATAATTCCAGATGTCACTGTTCCTCCTAAACCAAAAGGATTTCCAATGGCTACTACCCAATCTCCTACTCTAGCTTTACTTGAGTCACCGAAACTTACAGGCCTAAATTTATCTTTAGTTTTCATTCTTAAAACTGCAAGATCCATATAAGGGTCCGAGCCTATAACTTCGGCATTATATTCCTTGTCACCAACTCTTATCAAAATATCCTCAGCATTAGCAATCACATGATTATTTGTAATTACGATACCTTCTGCTTTAATTATAAAACCTGAACCTAAAGATGACGCTTTTCTCTCTGTTGGTCTATCAAAATCTTTAAACATCTCACCAAAGGGCGACCCTGGTGGAAATTGAAAAGGAAATTGATTTGTAGTTGTTTTTATAGTTTGAGTAGTTGAAATGTTAACAACAGATGGCATTAATTTCTCAGCTAAGTCAGCAAAAGAACTCGGTACTGCTTTGACTTGGATTGATGAAAAATTAAAAATAACTATTAAAAGAAATATTTTTTTTAATAAATACATATTAATTTTTTATATACCAAATTATAAAAAAACCGATAACTAAAAAAAACAATCCAAATGATCTTAATTTATTTTCGGACGTATTCTTGATTATCTCAAGCATATTTTTGATTCTTGACGGGAAAATGGCAAGTAGAAGCCCCTCTATAAAAAAAAGCAATCCTAAGGCGGTTATTAGATCTTTCACTATGCTATTATTTTTATCTTTTTATAGCTGGCTTGACCGATTTTCCAAAAAATTTGAAGAATTCACTGTCAGGTGAAAGCACTAAAGAAGTTTCTCCTCCAATTAAAGCTTTTTCATAAGCTTGCATTGCTCTGTAAAAAGCAAAGAACTGAGGGTCTCTACCAAATGCATTAGCAAAAATCTTATTTCTTTCACCATCACCTTCACCCTTCATAATCTCTGATTTTTTATTCGCTTGAGCTAAAATGACTGTAACATCTTTATCAGCAGTCGATCTAATTTTTTGTGCAATTTCTGCTCCTTGAGCTCTAAATTCTTTTGCTTCTCTCTCCCTCTCAGTTTGCATTCTTTTGTAAATTGCCTCACTATTTGCTGGAGGTAAATCTGCTCTTTTAATTCTAACGTCAACGATAGTAATTCCAAAATTCTTTGCCTCTTCATTTACTTGAGATTGAATAATTTGCATTTGTCTCGCTCTATCTGTAGATAGTAAAGTTGCAAGTTCTTGTGTACCTAAAACACCTCTTATTCTAGAATTTATAATCGTTGATAATCTTGATCTAGCAACTCTCTCATTTCCTACTGAAATATAAAACTTTAAAGGATCGATAATTTTAAATCTTGCAAATGCATCTACAATTAATCTCTTTTGATCTGCGGCAATTACCTCTTCTGGGTCATT
>CESP01288534.1_pt1 | contig 15480 bp, 11 predicted proteins | sample 531211 | NCBI WGS metagenome assembly CESP01 (sample SAMEA2622074, study PRJEB7988) | marine metagenome | biome: marine biome (ENVO:00000447); feature: surface water layer (ENVO:00002042); material: "saline water (ENVO:00002010), including plankton (ENVO:xxxxxxxx)" | depth 5 m | reverse complement strand
GTTCCAGGTTTAGGAACAACGTTAAAGTATTTTGTTAAGAAAGGAGGGAAAATATTTCTTGAAGCAGCAAATCCAGCTTATGAGCCAATTGAGTTAAATATCGATGAAGTCGTCTTTCAAGGGAAATTATTAGCTGTTTGGAGGAAGGTTTGATAATTCTAAAGATTTATTATTAGATTTTTTCAAGAAAAATTTTTAACAGCCTATTTATTTCAAGTGAAATTATTGAATTACTAAATTTTCTGATAATTGTTCAATCAATAGTGTTTTAAGTTTGTTAAAAGGTTTAATAACCTAAAATCAAATTTAAAAATCATGTAATTTTCCCAATTTAATTTTATTAATTGTTATGTGATAGGATTTATGAGTTTTAATTAGTATCCATTGACTGAAGTTCTTATTACTGGTGGAGCAGGAATGATAGGTTCTCGACTCGTAGAACTAATGTTAAAGAATTCATTTGAAGTCACCGTTATTGATAATTTATGGAGAGGAAAATTTAAGTACTTACAAAATATTGAAGGTTTTGATATCGACAATAATTTTATAAATCAAGATTTATCTATTAATGAACCTTTTGAATCTTTAAAAGAAAAATCTTTCGACTACATTATTCATTTAGCAGATATAGTTGCTGGTATTGGTTATGTTTTTGGTAATGAGGGATATATATTTAATGTTAATAATAAAATAAATTCCAATGTAGTCAGATACGCTCTTGAAATAAATGTCGATAAATTTATTTATGTAGGAACGGCATGTAGTTTTCCTAAAGATTTACAAAACGGTATTGATTCAATTCTTTGCGAAAGTGATCTTTTCCCAGCTGATCCTGAATCTGCCTATGGATGGAGTAAACTTGTCGGATCATTGGAAATGAGATTTTTATTTCAAAATTCTGGGATTAACTATACTACCCTAATGTTGCATAATGTATATGGTCCGAATTGTGATTTCAGCCAAGGTAAATCTCAAGTAATTCCATCATTAATATATAAATCCTTAACTGAACCTGCAAATGAACCTCTTATAGTATGGGGTTCTGGAAAACAATCAAGAGCTTTTATTCATGTAGATGATGTTTGTGATGCAATAATCAAGACTTTAAATTGTAAGAAAAAACTTCCTGAATTTATTCAAATTGGACCTGATAAGCCAATCACAATTGGCCAGTTAGCTCAACTAATCATTAAGAATTCTGGTATATCGAGAGTTATTGACTTTGATTTAACAAAACCCACAGGTGATTTTGGTAGAGGTTGTTCCTCAGATCTAGCTAAAGAATTCTTAAATTGGGATCAAAAAATAATAATTGATGATGGAATAAAGAATCTTATTGAATGGATGTCCCATGAATTAAAGTAAAATAAAACTTTAAATTTTTAATGAAACTAATTTCATTACATGAAAAAATATTTATAGCTGGCTCAAGAGGAATGGCAGGATCTGCAATATGTAGAGCTTTGAAAAAACATGGATACGGTTCTATTTCAAATGGTGGTGAACTTCTTCTACCTAACAGGCATGAATTAAATTTATTAGATCAAAACGCGCTAGAAAATTGGTTTTTTAAGAAAAAACCAACAGTTGTTGTGCTGGCAGCAGCAAAGGTTGGAGGGATACTTGCAAATACAAATAGTCCTGCAGATTTTCTCCTTGAAAATATTAAAATTCAAACAAACGTTATTGAAACATCTTGGAAATTTGGTGTCAAAAGATTTCTTTTTCTTGGTAGTAGTTGTATTTATCCAAAGTTTGCCCAGCAGCCAATATTAGAAGATTCGCTCTTAAATGGATCTCTGGAACTTACTAATCAGTGGTACGCCATAGCAAAAATTTCAGGTATCAAGCTTTGCGAATCTCTAAGATTACAATATGGATTTGATGCTATTTCTCTAATGCCAACTAATCTTTATGGTCCAGGTGACAATTATCATCCCACGAATAGTCATGTAATGGCATCTCTAATTAAGAAGTTTTGTGAAGCATCCTTTAACTCATGTAGCGTTGTTAATTGTTGGGGTACAGGCTCTCCACTAAGAGAATTTTTACACGTCAATGATTTAGGAGAGGCAGTAGTCTTTTCTCTAGAAAATTGGGATCCGAGTTCTGATACGGCCCCTTTGGATAACTCTGGTAATCCTCTTACTTTTTTAAATGTTGGAACTGGTAAAGATATATCAATTAGAGATTTATCTGTAAAGATAGCAAAATATTCTGGTTTTAAAGGAGATGTGATTTGGGATTCTACAAAACCAGATGGAACGCCGAAAAAACAACTGAATTGCCAAAGAATAAATACCTTAGGTTGGTCTCCAAAAATAAATTTAGATGATGGTATTAAGGAAACTGTTTCTGATTATATGATTAATCTAAAATAATATTTATTGTGAAATTCCTAATTTTGTCACTTACAGAATCACCCTTCGAAATTAGATATCTGAAAAAGTTTTATGAGACATCGAGGGAAATTAATATTGCCTCAGATATTTACTATTATTCATACGGTAATTTATTGTCTGAATTTATCCCCTCAAATCAAATTATTTATGATGATTTACTTAATGATTATGTAATAAATAAAGATTTCAGACTCTACGATAATTTTTTTAAATGCGCTAACGAGAAGAATGCAAATGTAATTATACCTAGAGTTATTCATCCTGAATTTCTATATAGTACAATTTCGGCCTTAGAAAATTGCCCAAAGATATCATTAAGCGGATATGCTTTTGAACTTTTTATAAGATCTTCAAGTAGGGCTAACATAGTTAAAAAAATATTAGAAAAGAAAGAAGTATCAGGTTTAATGTTGCATACAATTGCAGGTAAAGATGCAAAATGGCCCCCAAGCATTAATTTGCAAGATAAATTAATTAAAAAAATAAAGTTGACAAGCGAACCACTTTTTGATTCTTTATCGAAATATACTGGAGATAAATTTAAATGTAGAAATGATTTAGGTTTGAATGATAAAAAAAATATAATTTTATTTTTTGGCAGCATGTATCCATGGAAAGGTGCAGATACACTTTTGGATAGTCTGAAGTTTTTGAAAAATAATGTCCATTGTATTTTTGCAGGTAACACTCAAACATATGGTTCTAATTTGGATAAATTAAATAAGGAAAATATAATACTTATTGATAAACCTTCAGATGATTTAATGTATAAATTATTTCATGCTTGCGATATCGTTATTTGCCCTTACGGGCCAAGTTATGCATACGGAACAAGTAGTGTTTGTATTTCATCTATTCTTTCTAGTAAACCAGTAGTATGTCCATCGATTGAGCCATTCGTTTCCGTAATCGAAAAATATAAATGTGGAGAATTATTTACTCCCAATGATCATCATTCATTATCAAGTGCAATAGATAAAGTTTTTAATGAAGAAAAAATAAATAAATATTCTGCTCACAGAGATTTGTTTGTTAAGTCTATCAACTGCTGGAGGAACATATTAGATTATCATTTTAAGAATAATTAAATAAAAAATGAAAAAAAATTATATTAATAGCGTTTTTGTTTTAGGAAGTACTAGTGAAATAGCTAGAAGTATTATATTTGAGTTGGCTTATCAAGGTTGTAAAAAATTCCATTTAGTTGCGAGAGATCCTTATGAAAATGAAAAAATTGCAATTCAATTAAAAAAGTTTTCCTCAGTCCAAGTTTCTCTGCAAGAAACAGATCTTTTTAATAGTTCTGAAATCAATTCACAAAATAATAATTTCATCGATGATTTTGATTTATACCTAATCGCAGCAGGATATTTAGGCGATACTCAACTAGCTAATGTTGATTATAGAGAGGCTTTAAAAATTACTAATATTAATTATTCAGGATTGTTGAAATGGATTACAAACATAGTTACTCCTAGTCGAATATTGAAGTCTGGTAGATTATGGATTCTAAGTTCTGTTTCTTCTGATAGAGGTAGACCTTCGAATTATCATTATGGTGCTTCCAAAGCAGCTTTGAATGTTTTCTGTGAAGGAATATTTTTAAGATGCGTCAATAAACCTTTCTCAGTGAGAATAATTAAAGCTGGATTTGTTTACACTAGAATGTCTAAGGATATAGCACCAAGGAGTTTATCTATAAGCCCAAAATTAGCTGCTAAACATTTGCTTAGGAAACCAAATAAGAGGGGATTTGAGTATCTACCTTGGTGGTGGTTTTTCATAATGCGAATTATTAAATCTTTACCTCCATCATTTGCTGCTAAAATTTAAAGCACAATTTGAAATTTTTATTAAGTTGAAAAAAGAAAATCTAAAATCTGATATTAAACTCTTATCTGGTTGGGGGAGAACTAATGCAGAGGAATGTAATTTAGTAAATCCAGACAATATAAATCAAATTAAGAATTTAATATTGGAAGCTAGAAAACGTTCCTTAATACCAAGGGGATTAGGAAGATGTTATGGAGATGCAGCTCAGATTAAAGGGGAAACTGTTATTGAAATTCCGAATTTTAATAAAATTAGTATTAATAATAAAGATGATTATATTGAAGCTGAAGGAGGAGCAAGTTTAGATAGCATTCTTAAATTTATAATTCCAAAAGGATATTTTCTTCCAGTATCTCCTGGTACTCGTTATGTGACTGTTGGAGGAGCAATTGCCGCTGATGTACATGGCAAAAATCATCATGTAGATGGAAGCTTTGGAAATCACATAAGAAACCTTACAATTTTAGATGGAAATGCTGAAATTCATAAACTTTTTCCTGAATCAAACTTTCAAAATAATGAAAATGATTTTTTTTGGGCGACTGTAGGTGGAATGGGTTTAACTGGATTGATACTAAAGGCGGAGTTTGATTTATTAAGAATAAATACTTCTTTCATAAAAGTTGATACATCTAGATTCAAAAATATTGAAACTCTTATGGAAAATATGATTGATTGTGATACTAAATATCGTTATAGCGTAGCCTGGATTGATAGTTTAGATAATGATTTTAGGGGGGTACTTACTTGCGGAAATCATGCCGAATTAAATGATTTGCCTGAAAAAAAATTATTGAACCCTTTACATTATGATCCTAAAGCAATAGCCTCTGCACCAATTTTTTTACCAAAAGGAATTTTAAATAAATTTACTGTTAAAATTTTTAATGAGGCCTGGTACAGAAAAGCAGCAGCAGAGAAAAAAAATGAAATTCAAACAATTGCTCAATTCTTTTATCCTTTAGATGGCGTAACAAATTGGAATAGGATTTATGGACCCCATGGTTTTATTCAATATCAATTTGTTGTCCCCGATTCTGGTTCTTATTTAATAAAGAAAACACTCAAGAAATTAAAAGATCTTGGTGCTCCAAGTTTTCTTAATGTTCTAAAACGATTTGGTCCAGGAAATTCATCTCCAATGTCATTTCCTATGGAAGGTTGGACTTTGGCAATAGATTTACCTGCAAAAATTGATGGATTATTTAAAGTTCTTGATGAAATTGATTCGGAAGTAATTGAATCCGGGGGAAGAATTTATATGGCAAAAGATTCTAGGCAAAATGCTTTTTACTTAAATAAATCCTATCAAGGTATTAACAAATGGAATAAAACTAGAAGATATTTTGATAGAAGGGAAGTATTTTATTCTTCTATGGCAAAAAGATATAAATTTAATCTCTAAAAATAAGAAATGATAAAAAATTTTTATGATTCTAGATATATTTTAAGATCTCTAAGACCTAGACATTGGACAAAAAATATTATTGTATTTGCAGCACCTTTATTTAGTTTTCACTTTTATAAGTTAGAAGATCTTCTTACTACTTTTTTTGTATTTATATTATTTTCATTAAGTTCAAGTTCTATATATTTATTAAATGACTGCCTTGACATTGAGGCTGATAGGAGTCATCCAATAAAGAAATTAAGACCTATTCCTTCTGGTTTAGTATCGGTTAAAAAAGCTATTTCTATATCTATTTTTTTATCTCTTTTTTGTATTATTTCATCATTTTTATTGAATAAGTTTCTAGGAATTTTTATCATATCTTATTTGATTATACAGACTCTATATTGTATAAGATTAAAAAAAGAACCTCTTTTAGATCTTTTTTGTTTATCATCAGGTTTTTTGTTAAGAGCGACTGCAGGTGGAATTGCTTCTAACCTTTATATATCTCCTTGGTTTTTACTCACTACGGGTTTATTATCTCTTTTCTTGGCTGTTGAGAAAAGAAAAGCAGAATTAAAAAATTCTATTGCGATTGGTGAAATCAAAAGAGAAGTTCTGAAAAGATATTCATTTCCATTATTATTAAGAATCGAAAGTATTGTAAGTACAGGTGCATTTATTAGTTACATGCTTTGGGCTTCCGGGCCAAATTTAAATGGTTCTTCTTCTAGTTTGATGCTATTAACAGTTCCATTAGTTTTACTAGGAATTTTTCGTTACCAGCTTCTTAGTGATCCTGAAGAATTAATTAGAAGAAAAAATATTAATCCAAATTGCACTACTGAAAATCCTGAAGAGATTTTGTTGAGAGATAAGGGTATAAAATTGATAGTTATTTGTTGGCTTATATTTACTATAGCAATAGGAATAATTACTTAATGAAAAAAAGAATAGCAGTTTTTGATGTAGATAAAACTCTTATTAAAAAAGATAGCTTAATCTTAGCTGCTATTAAATCTAAAAAAGGAATTTCTGGTTTTATTTCATGGATTTCTATTATACCTTGGTTGGTTTTTTGGAGGATAAAAATCATTTCTTCGTCATTAATGAAAGAAAAATTCCTCAGAGCTTTTAATATATGCGCTCAAATTAATAAAAATGGTGATCAGTGGATTATTAACGATTTGGTAAAGGCATTAAGACCAGAAGCTTTAGAAAAATTACTTTGGCATCAAAAAAGAGGTAATAGAGTTATATTATGTTCGGCATCGCCAAGACTTTTAATAGAGCCCTTAGCAAAAAAATTAAATGTAGAATTAGTTTGTACGGATCTAAAAAAGATTGATGAATCCTGGCATCCAAGATTATTGGGTAAAAATATTAAGGGTAAATATAAAGTTGAGGCACTTAAAAATTATCTTGGAAATTTAAATCAATTTTTCATAGATGCTTATGGTGATAGTGAAGGGGATAAGGAACTTTTAAGAATTGTTGATAGGCCACACTACAGAAGTTTTGAAGATGAGCCCAAACCATATCCTCATTATTCAATAAAGAAACTATTAGTAGTAATAGCGATTGTTTTTTTGGGGTATAGCTTTTTAAGCTTCGTAGATGACTTTGGAAAAATAAGTGAAATACTGAGAGTTTTATTGCCAGAGATACTGATCGGTTTAATTCTTATATCTTTGGGATATTTTATACGTTTTCTTAGATGGCGTTTAATGATGAGATCAATCGGTCAAAATACAAATGTAATAAATGATGCTCAAATATGGATGGCTTCTTTTGCTTTTACCGCTACTCCTGGAAAATCAGGCGAAATAGTAAGATCTTTTCTTTTAAAAGAAAAGTTTGATATTCCTTTTAACGAATCACTTTTAGCTCTTCTCGCTGAACGTATTACTGATGCATCTGCTGTTTTATTTTTACTTGTTATTAATTTCTCATTTGTGTTTGAAAATAATAAAGAATTTTTTCCATTATTATTTATTGGTAGTTTATTAATTATTTTTTTATCTCTTTTTCTTAGAAATAAAAAATTTATGCATTTTTTAGTAAATTTTTTTTCAAGAAAAAAATCTAAAAAATTTTATAACTCTGGAATTCAATCAATAAGGTTATTACAAAATTTATTTAGTTCTAAAATTATTATTTTAGGAACTCTTCTAGGTGCATTATCTTGGGCATTAGAAGGTTTAAGTTTTTGGATACTGCTTCAAAAAATGGAACAAAATCAAGTAAACTTAGGATATGCGATTATATCTCACACATCTTCAGGATTAGTTGGTGCATTATCAATGTTACCTGGAGGATTAGGTGCAACAGAAACTAGTATTATTGGATTGTTAAATTTTAAGGGTGTGGATTTTAGCTTGGCTTATCCTTTAACACTATTAATACGTTTAATGACATTATGGTTCGCTACTTTTTTGGGAGTGATATCTTTATCAATAATTGAAAGAAAAAATTAATAGGTTTGGAAAAATTAAAAAAATATTCCATCTCTAATCTAAGTATTAATAGTATTATTATTTTTACTATTTTAATTTCAATTTTTTCTACTATTATATTTTTTCAATTCACTACCGATGATGCTTATATAACTTTCAGACATAGCTTTAATTTAGTAAAAAACGGTATTTTATCCTGGAATATTGATGGCCCTAAAGAAGAAGTTTTTACAAATCCCCTTTATGTTTTACTTGGAACTTTTGGCATAAAGTTAGGAATTAAACCAGAGCTTCCTATAAAAATTTTTAGTCTAGGATTATTTTATTTTTGGCTTTACAGAGCTTTGAAAATTTGTAATCCCTCTACAAAAGTTAAAAAGATTTGTGTTGCTTCATTATTTCTATTGTGTATTCAGTCTTATATGCATATTTTTTCTGGACTTGAAACACTTTTTTACTCATTTTTATTATTTGAGTATTTAATATGCGAAGAATTTGGTTCATTAAAAGATATATCAATTGGTTGTATATTAATTTTATGTAGGCCAGAGGGTGCGATATTCCTTTTGATTTCCATCGTAAGATTTATTATTAGGCTTATAAATCGAAATTTAACTAAATCAAATTTAAATAATATTGCTAACGTTATTTCATTATTAATAATAATTTTTACTATTTTTATTTTTAGTTATAAGTTTTTATATTTTGGGGATTTTTTCCCAAATAGTTTTTATGCAAAGACTTTAAAACCCTATGGAACAAAGGGGTTAGGATTTATTTTTGAACTTAATAATTTATTTAAAAATTTCTTAAATTCAGCGCCTTGGCTTTTCTTATTTATTATTTGTTTTAATTGGGAAAGGATAAAAGGATGGGATATTTTTAAATTTTCAGGATTTGGAATTATTTATTTTGTTTATTTAAGATCATGGTTGGCAATGAATTTTGGAGATAGATTTTGGTATCAATTGTTCTGGCCATTAATTATCTATTCAATAATTTCTAATGAAAAGTTTCTTTCAATTTTCTCTATTTTAAAGCTTCCAAAAAATAAATTTAAGAATTTTTCTGGAATGAGATCTTTTTTATTATCAATCGCAGGTATTTATTGGATGATTAGTCAATTTTTTATTGGGCCAAAGGCATTTCTTCATAAAGTTACTTACATGGGCAGAGTAATAAGAGCCCATGCCACGATTGGTAAATTATTAAATAATTATCTCCCTCCAACAGCTTCAATTTATACTCTTGATGCAGGGTTAATTCCTTATTATGCGAAGCGTAGAACCTATGATCGAACACTTGGAACTAAGGAATTAGTTTTGAACGGGGTTAATAATCAATTCTTTGAGAAGAAAAAACCAGATATCTTTGTTCTTTATTCTGCAGGCTGTAGTGATCAAATGACATATAAAGAACTGCAAAAAGTTGAGTTGGATTTTATAGAAAAAAATCAATATATATATTTGGGGGGGTTTTATGCTGCAAAAAATAGTTGTTATAATATTTACTCAAATAATAAAGTATCTAAGTTTTTAGATAATACGGAATTCTTAGATGCTAAAAATAGAGCACTTGTAAATACCAGAAAAGAAAGAGAAGGTATACTTCAAGATATATTACTTTCCTATAGGTATCTTTTCTCTGCAGGTTCCGATATACCATCTGACTTTGAATAAGAAAATAACTTTATCTAAAAAGATATTGTTATTGAAGAAGTAATCTTTAATAATATATAATTGATTTCAAAGTTTTTCTCCAGTCGAGCTGAAAATATATGACTTTGAGAAAGGAATTATTTAATTCAATAAGTAAAGTTATACCCAAAAATCCTGGTTTTTTGGTTTTGCACTCATCTTTCTCTAGATTATCTCCGCCGAGTTACTTTAATAAATGGGATGCATTATATTCTATAAAAAAACTTGTAAATACAGGCTGGACCATAGCCTTGCCAGCATTTACTTTTTCGTTTTGTGAATCTGGAGTTTATTCATTTGATAGAAATAAATCTGAAACAGGAATTTATGCTGATTGGGTATTTGAAGAAATTCAAAGTAGTTTAAGAACTCACCATCCAATTTATTCATTCGTTTTAGTTGGGGAAAATGCTGATATTTTATATAACCTTAAACCTAAGACTACTTGGGGGGAAGGTTCTATTTTTGAAAAATTTGAAGAACTAAATGCAAATTATTTAATGCTTGGTTGTGACTGGCAAAGCTGTACGCAAATTCATCGATATGAAGAAGTTAACAAGGTACCTTATCGTTTTTATAAATATTTTGATGGGAAAGCTGATTATGGAGAAGGGGTTTCAAAAACAAAAGTTAAAATGTTTGTTCGTAATTTGGATATAGATCCAAAAGTTGATATGAATAATCTTTCCAAAGATTTTGATTTAGTGAATTCATATAAGAAAACTAATTTATTTAAAGGTCAATTAATTTCTATAGAAACAAAAGATATCGCTAAGGTGGTTAATGGTAAATTAAGAAATAATCAATTTTCACTGATAAGAAATCCATTACAAAGCAAAATTATTTGTGAAAAACTTCATGAATCATTACAGCAACCAGAAATAAAAGTAGCAGTTTTGGGTCATTCTAATCTCAGCAATTTAGAAAAAGATTTATCATTAAAATTAAAAAAATATTTACCTGAAAGAAGATTTAGTTTTTATTCTATGCCGTATGGACAATTCTCTCGAGAAATAATGCAACCTAATTCTGGATTAAGGAATTTTAAACCCTATATAAAAATTTTCACAAGCAATATTTCTGATCTAGCACCTATGTCTGACAAAAAGGCTTGTCTTGAAAATCTAGAAAAATATATTAATCAGATCAAATATTTAAATGAAATTGAAATGGGTTGGAATATTATTTTTAGATTTTATATTTCTGAACAATTCACATCAAATACTAAGCAAAAAGAATATCGCCATTTAATAGATTTATTGAATAATAAATTAGAAGAAAGTTTTATATCAGAAAAAAATGTATCACTAATTGATTTACCTAATGAAGCAACTTTATCATCCAAAATGTTGCGAGACAAAAGGTTATGGTATATGGGAAAGTTCCCATTCTCTAGAGAATGGGATAACCTAATCAGCGATAAATTATCATCATTTGTTATATCAATTCTTGGTAAGTCAGTAAGGGCAATAATTTTAGATTTGGACAATACTTTATGGGGTGGTGTACTTGGAGAAGATGGTATTGAGGGTTTAGCGATTGGAGGAGATTTCCCTGGAAATGTTTTTTATGATTTTCAAAAGGTTCTTCTAGATTTTTATGATAGAGGGATAGCTTTAACTATAGTTAGTAAAAATGATGAAGAATCTGCAATTAATGCAATTAATAATTTAAAAATGCCTATAAAAATTGATAAAATTTCTTCATATAGAATTTCTTGGAATAAAAAGTTTGAAAGTATCCAGCAGATAGCAAATGAGCTTAATTTAGGGCTTGATTCCTTTTTATTTGTTGATGATAATCCTGTTGAGAGAGAGCAGATTAAGCAATTTTTACCAGAAGTTAGAGTTTTAGAATTGCCTAAAGATCCTGTTGAATATTCTGATGCACTTTTTAAAAATCCTTACGTTTATACTTTCTTTGAAACCTTAGAAGACAAAAAAAGAATTGATTCCTTTAAGGAGTTAAAGGAACTAAAGAAACGAAAATTTGATCATGATAATTATGAAAATTATTTAAAGGAATTAAAAATGCGTCTTCATTTCACCCCTTTATCTACAGAAAATATTAATAGGGCGGCACAACTATGCCAAAAGACTAACCAGTTTAATACCACTACTAAAAGATATATATTAGAGGAATTAGAAAATATAAACATATCTAATGGTGAGGTAATAGTTATTGGCCTAGAATCACAAAATTCAGAATTAGAAAATATTGGCTTATTAGTTATTGAGGAGGATTTGGGAGATAAAAATAGTGCTATTTTACAACTCTATTTATTATCATGTAGGGTACTTGGAAGGAGTTTAGAAAAGACTTGTCTTGCATGGTGTATAAATCATGCTAGGAATTCAAATTATGAACATTTGAGTGCAAGAATTATAAAAAATAAAAGAAATATTCCAGTTCATAATTTATTTGAAGAAATGAATTTTGAATATAAAGATAAAAATACTTGGTCAGTTCTAACGAAAAATTATAAATTTGAAAATAAAGTAATTAAAATAATAGACCATTTTATTTGAAATTCTTATGGTAATTTTGCTCTATTTAATAAAGTATAATTTTTTAAGGCTGTGTAACTTAAATGAAGAATCGTAGATTTGCAGATTTTAAGGTGGGAGACTTTTTAAATTTTGAAGAAGTTTACACTAATAAAGAGTTCGAGAAATTTTCAACTATATCTGGAGATAAAAATGCTTTGCATTATGATCAAAAGTATTCCCAAGAAACGGAATTTAAAGAGCCAATAGTCCCATTACATTTAAGTATTGCACCATTTTCGAGAATAGCTGGCATGTATATGCCGGGGTTGCCATCATTGTATTTGGGACATAAAATTAGTGCTTTAAAACCAGTATTTTATAATCAAAAGACAAATTATTCCGCAAAAATTGTTTCCATAAATTCAGAATATAGAATTTTAACAATTAGAGTTTTAATATCCCAAGCTAATATTATTAAAGTTATAGGAAATTTAACAGTTCAATCAACAAAATCAGAGTGGTTTGAAAAAGATAATATTATAGAAATCAAAAATGATAAAGATATCTCTTATGCATTAATAACAGGATCTACTGGTGAAATAGGGAAATCTATTGCTATTCGTTTAGCCTCAATGGGATATAACCTAATACTTCATTCCAGAGGTAATAAAACTAAAGTTAAAGAACTATCGTCAATTCTTTCTAAATATAAATCTAATTTTAAATTTATAATTTCTGACCTAGAAAAAGATGAAGGAATAGAAAGAGTTAGTAATGAAATATCTGAATTAGGATTAAATATATCTACTATCGTTCATTCTGCGTCTTCTCCTTATAATTCAAGTCTCAACAAACTTATAAATACAAACTATAAAGCTCTAAAAATATTTGTTAACGCTTCTTTAAATTCATTTATAAGTAAACAGAAAGGGAGGATTATTTTTATAAGTACTATTTATCTTTTTCATCCTATTCAAGGATTCGAAGATTATATTGCATCCAAATCTATGACAACTAACTTTCTTTCTAATTTAAATAAATTTTATTCTAATTTTAATATAGTCTCAAAATCTATACTACCTACCGTAACAGATACCCCTTTTTCTTCAGAATCAAAAGAAATTAATAAGTTAATTCCAGAGGAAGTGGCCGATAAAGTTATAGATTTAATAAAAACTGATGATAAAGAATCTTTGGTTTTGGATATTGGTAAAGTCATTCATGGTAATTATGGATTTTCGCCAGTTTTAAATTCAGATAAAAAATTCAAACAAAATGAGTTAAAAAATACTTTCAATAATAAGAAAATTACATCTGAGATTATGGATGATGAAAAACAAGTAGCCAAAAAAAAATTAGATGATTTAATTAGATCTGTTCTAAACCTTCAAAAAGATCATGACCTAAATAATGTTGAATATGGAAATACACCTGGATGGGATTCAATGGCGCAATTTCAATTAGTTGCAGAAATTGAAGATGTTTTCAAAGTATCATTCACCTCATATCAACTTGAGCACGCTACTTCATATAAATCTCTTAATAAAATTGTTCTTGATACTTTTTCTTAAATAATTAAATTATTTTCTTTAAGTAATTTATATTCTTTAAGCACAGTTTTTAAATCGCATTCAATTAGTTTACAGATCTCAAATATATTATTTACCCCATCACAATATGCGATAAAGTTCATTCTTATTTCAGAAGGCCTCTTTTTTTGAGTTTCAGAAATATTTGGATAAAGACCTCTTTTGCCAAGTTGAGGTTCACATATTGTTTTCACTTTTGGATAAAGACCAATTTCGCATGCGTCGATAATATTTTTTAAAATTTCAAATGACCCTTTTAATCCTTCCTCACTTACTAAATCAAGATTATCAGCACTTGTATGATATTCAGGATATTTTCCAAACTTGCTTCGGGAGAAAGTGCAAACAGGTAATTTTAATCCTGGAGAACAATATTGTCTTTCATCTGAACCTCTATCTAAAAATGAATAAGCATTGACATTACTTAAATTTAATAGAGATGCATTTAAGGCTTGATCAGCGATTGTATTTTTATGAGGTGTATTAACGTAAGAGTAAGATCGATTATCTCCCACGCAACTTAAGTTAAATCCAAATAATACATTCTTTCTAAGTTGATGTTTATATTTAGATATATATGCAATCGATCCAATCGTCTCAGGCTGGAGAATGAACCTATAACTATATCTTCTTTTAGGATATCTTTTTTTTACATAATCCAATAGGGCGTTTAGAACTACTGGTCCACTTAACTCGTTATTAGCCATTGAGGGATGACATATGTATGAACTGAATAAAATCTCTTTTTTACTTTTCCCTTTTAAAATTGCATGACTTAATTCAAGTTCGCCATCTTTAAGACTTGAGTCAATATAAACCCTATATTTCCCTGTTTTAAGTTTTTCTTTGTCGGTATGTTTTATACAAAAACCCCAATATTTTTTATAGTAGCTTGTAATATATGGAATCCAGTCAGGTTTTTCTTTAATAGTGTGTATTCTCTTAATAAGTTGTTCGTAATCTATTACTGAATTTACAGGTTCTGAATAATTAACTATGTGCAGATTATTTTTTTTAAATTCTGCAAATTTTTCACCAGTTTCGATATTTTCAAAATAACCGTTTTTTATATTCCATTCTTTTGGAATCTCCCAATCTAAAACTTTTAAGCCAGTTTTGAATTTTAATCTTCGGTAATCTTTGTGAAATTTTTCAAAATATTTAAGGGTTTTTCTTGTCCCATTTCCTGTAATTGATCTACAAATTGGAAACAAAGATTTTAAATGATCAATAAGTTTTATATCATTGTAATTTTCTTCTGCCATACTTTTTACATTAGCAAAATACTTTTAAAGTTTTAAATAAAGTTCACAGTTAAACTTTATTAAAAAAAATTAAATAAAGCTAATATTTATATCTAGTGATTTTTTAATTATTAGATAAGGGGCCATAGCTCAGCTGATAGAGCACAGGCGTGGCATGCACTCTCAAAAATCTTTAATCATATCTATATCTGGGTTTGTATCATTAATATTTAGAGTTCAGGTGCAGAGCTAGGTGCAGATTTCAATAATCAAACTCTATAAAGTACTATAGGAATTACAGACGTTACGAATGAAATCTTTGGATTAATCGATATGAATGACGTTTCGAGATTTGGGGCCATAGCTCAGCTGGTAGA